>ENA-OROO01001065-OROO01001065.1-human-gut-metagenome-genome-assembly--contig:-NODE-1065-length-15380-cov-3.873279_pt1 | contig 15380 bp, 13 predicted proteins | sample MGYA00242130_ERZ509052 | MGnify/ENA primary metagenome ERZ509052 (study PRJEB26280, sample SAMEA2338730) | human gut metagenome | biome: human gut; feature: human-associated habitat; material: faeces... | reverse complement strand
CATCGACAGCACGGGTATCGACCATGCGCAAATCTACGCCCAACTGAAAGCGGAATTGGAAAGAGGGGAACGGTATTGGTTCAGCCACGGGGAAGAGAACGCCCTGCGGTTGTACAATGCGGCTTTTTACCGTATCTGCCCAGCGGAAGAGGTGCTGTGTCGTCACTACCGCGCCGCGCATCCGAGCGAGAAGGTACGCCCGCTTTCGCTGCCCGAGATATTCGCACGGTTGCGGCGGTTGGAACCCGGAGCGATGGCAGGCGTGACGCTGCCCAAGCTGGCCCAGGCTCTCGTGGCCGCAGGGGTGCAGAAAGTGCACACGCATTACGGAAACCGATACAGAGTGGCGGAAAGGTGATGGTGGGTATATGAAAGGCGTAAATGTTTTTATGCGAACCCTTCCTGTAATATTTGGCTGATCAGATGAAAAAACATAACTTCGTACTAATCAAAAGGTGTGGAATGTGAATGGTAAAAATGATGTATAGAACCATAATAAGCTTTAAAACCCTATTCTGTTTTTTATTGTTTGTGTCACCGTTCGTGGAGTTTGTCATTCCGGGTGGTGATATGTACCTTGCTTGTGTTGTGGGAGTTGTGGCGTTTGTAGGGGTTGGGTTAGAGGCAAAGGGCAGGCAAAATACTTTTGTCGTCACTATTGCCGATGTTCTCTTTTGGATTTGTTGGGGGTATGCAGTAATCCGGATGCCACTACCGGTGGATATGGCATTGTGCATAAAACTCGTTGCCGTAACCGGCATTTGGTGTTACTGCCGTCTCAATGTAACACCGGAGTTGCGAAATATGGTTATATGGTGGATGATAGTGGCCGGCTTGGGGCAGTCTGTCATCGGACTGCTACAAGGCTTTGGGGTGTTAAAGAGCTTCCATTCAGAGTTTGCTTTGACCGGAACGTTTGGAAATCCCGGCCCTTTTGGCGGTTATTTGTCTGTGGTGATAGCTTTATTATTTTCTTATGTATTACAGGAGAAATTGTCTTTCGCAATACGGGGGTGCTTGTTCGTGTGCCTTATGGTCGTTTCTTTGGCGTTGGTGCTATCAGACTCTCGGTCCGCCTGGTGTGCGGCTTGTGCTGCCGTCTTTTTGCTTTTGTACCTGAAATATCTTTCGGGAAAGCGTATCATGAGGTTCGGAGGATTCGTGTTGTTTGCAATGGGATTCCCGGCAGTGGGCATGCTTCTGTATGGCTATCGTCCTGATTCTGCCGATGCGAGGATATTGGTATGGAGGGTTTGCGGGGAAGTTGTCTCCCAGTATCCTTTTGTGGGAGTCGGTACAGGAAGATTCGCAGCATATTATATGCCGGCGCAGGCCAAATACCTTATGACAGCCACTGAAACTACACGGCGTTGTTCCAGTGATAACCCATTCGCTTATAATGAAACATTGACCGTTCTATGTGAGCAAGGAATAGCCGGTTTATTATGTGTTACAGTGTTTTGGGTGTTTGTCGTACGTGGCCTGAAATCTTCATATCAATCAGACAACAAGTCGGTTTTCTTGTTTCCTGTAGTGTCTTTATTGGTTTTCTCCCAGTTCTCTTATCCTTTGAGTATATGGAGTTTTGTATGCTTGTTGCCGCTTATGCCAGCCATCGGTTTAGGACGAGGAAGAGCGATACGTTGGAGGATGGCAAGCTGGTTGAATATTTATCATCGGCGGTTACTTTCCATCATAGCCTCTTGCGTGTGCTGTGCATTGTTGGTCTTCGGATTTGTCTTGCGATGGCGGTCGCAAGTATGGATTAATGACTATAGTGTGTTTGCGACATCGTCTGAACGTCCCGGTCGGGTTGTAGGGTGGTTTGTCCGTCACGACCCGTTCCTTTTGGCATACGGTGCGGATGCTGCTTTTTTGCGTACGGATTATGAATTGGCACTCACGTATCTGGATGGTTTGAACCATTATACACAAGCGGCGCAGTGGAATATCAGACAAGGAGAGTGTTATGAGGGAGTAGGGGATACTTTGAAAGCCTTGGAGTGTTATCGGACGGCATCGCGGATGATGCCCGGGCTGATGTACCCCGTTTTTGCGGAATTTAATTTGTATCGTAAGGAAAACCAAAAGGACAAAGCATTGCTTTTGGCCCGGAAGCTCATAACATTCAGGCCCAAAATCGAGAACCGTAGGACGAGGCTGATGAGGACGGAAGCCTGGGAGTACATTCGTAACAAGGCAAGGTCGTGGTCGGCCGCGTTTTAGTGGAATAGGAATACTGCTGAATGTCCCGAGATGTCTCGGACGATTTGGTCTTTGAAAAATAGGCTTCCGTGAGAGAATGAAAATAGGGGCAAGTGGCTGATGCGCTTGCCCCATTTCTGGGATTACTTTAAAATGACCAAACATGTGCATGCCCCGTGTGCCCCCATGACCAATGCCTGTTCGATATCGGCTGTTTTGGAGGGGCCGGAGATGAAAGTGCCGAAAGGGTAGGTTTGCCCGGCGAGAAGTTCGTAGGCTTCTTGCATATTATGGACCAGGGAATGTCGGTCGAGGACAATGACTAAGGCTTCAGCAATGAAATAGAGTGCTTTGTGTTTTACGTTCTGAGGAATCCAGACCGCACCGTTTTCCGCTACGCCGAACGCTCCTTCTACGACCGCCACGTCGGTACCGTCCAGTTCTTGTGCCTCGGCCAATGTGTCGGGACGTATGGTAGCACAGGTGATCTCTTCCATCTGTGAAGCGATTTTGCGAGCCTCGGGAAAGTGGCTGCGAATGATGTCGTTGATGTCTTCCGCTTCCTGTAGGACGACCGCCTTGCCTCCGACAAACTGGCTGATTTCGCAGAAACGGCTTATTTTGTCCGGGTAAACCGTAGCTTTTATTTCCCAATCCGGATATTCGTACCTTTGTACGGTGTTTTGGCGGATGGCTGTCAATATCTCGTCTTTACTGCTCATTTTTTATCCTCCTTTCTTTGTACTTTACCTTTTTTCCACATGCTGTTGAACGATTCCCCGGCGAAATTCGGCAGTTCGCGGCCTTTTCCCCATTCGTTCAGGCGGTTATATTTGATTGCGTCTGGCATGACATTGACCATAGGAGCAGCCCAGAGGGCGGCGTTGAACAGCACGGGGCGCTCCATCAGAAATTTCATGCCGGCAGACATGAATTGCTTCTCGGTACTGGCTTTGTCGATGTCCTTCAACGTTTGCCTCCAGCGGTAGATTTGTTCTCCCAAATCCACTTTGGCCGGGCAGACATTGGAGCAAGACAGGCAGAGGGAACAGGCCGACAAGTTGTCATAGTACTTCGACGGGTCGTGAGCCATTCCCAAGTTTATTCCGATGGGACCCGGAATGAAATAAGTATATGAATAGCCTCCGCTGTGCCGGTAAACCGGACAGGTGTTCATGCAGGCACCGCAACGGATGCAGTTCAGCGTCCGGATATGGTCGGGGTGAGAGAGAATGCGGCTTCGTCCGTTGTCTACGATAATGATATGGTATTCACCTCCTTCGCACGGCGTACGATAATGAGACGTGTAGGTCGTGATGGGTTGACCTGTTCCAGAACGTGCCAATAAACGGGTGAATACGCCTAAAGCTTTCATGTCCGGTACGATTTTTTCCAAACCGAAGGCCGCGATGTTCAGTTTCGGGCAGGATGTGCCCATATCGGCGTTGCCTTCGTTGGTGCATACGACGATGTCTCCCGTGGAGGCTACAGCGAAATTCGCTCCCGTCATAGCAGCTTCGGCTTCGATAAACTTCCGGCGCAGGTTCTTGCGGGCAGCGTGCGTCAGGTAAGTCGGGTCGTAATTGCCTTTTTCGGCATTCATCTTCTCTTCGAACAGCAGGCCTACTTGTTCGCGCTTGATATGAATGGCCGGCATGACGATATGGCTGGGTGGAAGGTGCATCAGTTGCAGGATGCGTTCACCCAAATCGGTTTCCACTACATCTATGCCTTTAGACAACAAGAACGGGTTCAGTTCGCATTCTTCCGAGAGCATGGATTTGCTTTTGACGAAACGGGTCACTTGATGTTCTTTAAGCAGTCCATAGATGATCTGTCGGTATTCTTCTGCGTCTTTAGCCCAATGTACGATGGCACCGTTTGCCGTGGCGTTCTTTTCAAATTCTATCAGCAGTTCCTCCAAATGGCTGTTGGAATAGAGTTTCAACTGGCATGCTTTTTCCCGAAGGTCTTCCCATTCGGGTACCTCCTTGCTCATTTTGTCTCTTTTGGCACGTACCATCCACAGGGTTTCGTTGTGCCATGCCGCCATGTCGCCGTTCCGGAGGAACTTTTCGGCAGCTTTGGAATGTAAGGTGCTCATAACTGTGACGCTAATATTTCTACAATATGAATCGTTTGGATGGGAAGTTTCTCACGGTTGATGACTCCCTGCATGTGCATCAGGCAGGAGCTGTCGGCTCCGGTAATATATTCGGCCCCGGTTTCGCTGTGGTGCCTGATTTTGTCTTTTGCCATACAGACGGATACGGCCTGTTCTTCGATTGCGAACATTCCGCCGAAGCCGCAACATTCATCTACGTGGGACGGTTCGCATACTTCGATGTCTTTCACCATGAGTAGCAAATCCCGTAATTTATTATAATAAGGAATATTGCGTTCACTGGGAGAGGACAAGTGAAGTTCCCTTACGCCGTGGCAACTGTTGTGCAGGCTGACTTTGTGAGGGAAGCGGGCATCCAAATGTTCCGGCTTGACGACGTCGTGGATGAACTCGCACAAATCATATATTTTCTCCGCACTCTCGCACCGATGTCCTTCTTGTGCCAATATGTCGGGATGGTTTTGTTTGACGAAAGCCACACAACTGGCCGACGGTCCTACAATGTAATCGTATGACTGGAACAAGGTTTCGAAACGCCGGGCCAGCCGTGAGGCTTCATTTTCGAATCCGGCATTGGCCATGGGTTGCCCACAACACGTTTGGTCTAAAGGGTAATCTACGTCGACTCCCAACCGGCTTAAAATTTTATATGACGCCACTCCGACCTGGGGGTATATGGCATTGATGTAGCAAGGGATAAATAAACCGACTTTCATATTTTGGGTTGTTTTGAATTTGGTACAATATTAGTGTTTGGTCCGTATGCCTGCCGGTATGCGTTGGCCAATAGCTGCAAAGTTATAAAAAAGCATGGTTCTATTCTATTATTCGTGCTGCCTTTTGATTCGTAAACCATTAATTTTTGGCTGTTTTCTTTCGTATTCTCTCAAAAAGTAGTAATTTTACGTGCTTTTTGGCAAGTGGTATTTATAATAGTAACAGATATAAATAATGTTAGACCAAGACAGAATAATAAAGGTGAACATTGAAACCGAGATGCGTAAATCGTATATCGACTATTCAATGTCCGTAATTGTATCCCGTGCTTTGCCTGATGTGCGCGATGGATTTAAACCTGTGCATCGTCGCATTCTCTATGGAATGAGGGAACTGGGTAATACGCACGACAAACCATATAAAAAATGTGCCCGTATCGTAGGAGAAGTGTTGGGTAAGTATCATCCGCATGGAGATTCTTCCGTTTATGGTGCATTAGTGCGTATGGCACAAGAATGGAGCATGCGTTATACGTTGGTGGACGGTCAGGGAAACTTCGGTTCCGTCGATGGGGATAGTGCTGCTGCCATGCGTTATACGGAGGCTCGCCTGCAGTTGATGGGCGAAGCTATGATGGATGACTTGGAAAAGGAAACCGTAGACATGATGAACAACTTCGACGATACGTTGAGGGAGCCTACGGTTATGCCGACAAAAATACCGAACTTGCTGGTAAACGGTGCCAGTGGTATCGCAGTGGGAATGGCCACTAACATCCCCACGCATAATTTAGGGGAAGTCATTGATGCTTGTGTGGCTTATATAGACAATCGGGATATTGACATCGACGGACTGATGGAGTATATCAAGGCTCCTGATTTTCCTACCGGTGGCTTTATTTACGGTATGCAGGGCGTGCGCGATGCCTACGAGACGGGGCGCGGACGTGTGATTATGCGTGCCCGCGCTGAGATAGAGCCGGGAGAGAATCATGATAAGATTGTCATTACGGAGATTCCTTACGGGGTGAACAAAGCGGAGCTGATTAAACAGATTGCCGATTTGGTAAACGACAAGAAGATTGAAGGCATCAGCAATGCCAATGACGAATCCGACCGTGAAGGCATGCGTATCGTGGTGGATGTGAAACGCGACGCCAACGCAAATGTCGTATTGAACAAATTGTTCAAGATGACTCCGTTGCAGACCAGCTTCAGCGTGAATTGCATAGCGTTGGTGAAAGGGCGTCCCAAGTTGTTGTCTCTGAAGGATTGCATCTCTAACTTTGTGAACCATCGTCACGATGTGGTCATCCGTCGGACGCAGTATGATTTGCGCAAGGCGGAAGAGCGTGCCCATATTTTGCAAGGTTTGATTATTGCGAGTGATAACATCGACGAAGTCGTGCATATTATTCGCAGTGCCCAGAATCCGCAGGCCGCCATCGAAGGTTTGATGAACCGTTTCGAACTGGACGAGGTACAGGCCAAAGCCATCGTAGAGATGCGTCTGCGTCAGTTGACGAACCTGATGCAGGAGCAGTTGCGTAACGAATACGATGAACTGTTGAAACAAATCGAATATTTCAAACAGATACTGAGTGATGAAGACCTTTGCATGAAAGTAATCAAGGACGAATTGATCGAGGTTAAAGAGCAGTTCGGCGACGAACGGCGTTCGGAAATCGTATATTCGAGCGAAGAATTCAATCCTGAAGATTTTTATGCTGACGACGAGATGGTTATCACCATCAGTCACATGGGATATATCAAGCGTACGCCTTTGGCCGAGTTCCGGGCACAGGCTCGTGGTGGCGTGGGCAGCAAGGGAACGAGCACGCGCGATACGGACTTTGTGGAATACATCTATCCGGCTACGATGCACAACACGATGCTCTTCTTCACGCAGAAGGGTCGCTGTTTCTGGATGAAAGTATATGAGATACCGGAAGGTGCCAAGAACTCTAAGGGACGTGCCATTCAGAATATGTTGAATATCGACCCGGATGACGCTATCAATGTTTGCTTGCGTATCAAGAACCTGAACGATGCGGAATTCTGCCGTTCGCATTATGTGGTGTTCTGCACGAAGAACGGTATCATCAAGAAAACTTGCTTGCAGGAGTATTCCCGTCCGCGTACCAATGGGGTCAATGCCATTACGATTCGTGAAGACGACCGTGTCATCGGCGTGCGTCTGACAAATGGCGAGAATGAAATCATCATCGCTAACAGAAACGGTCGTGCCATTCGTTTCCATGAAAGCAAAGTGCGTGCCATGGGACGTACGGCTACTGGTGTGAGAGGTATGACCATCGACGAGGACGGTAGCGACGAAGTGGTAGGCATGGTATGTGTGAACGACCCGCAGACGGAAACCATCATGGTGGTCAGCGAGCAAGGCTATGGCAAACGTTCGGACATAGAGGATTATCGTGTGACGAACCGGGGCGCGAAGGGTGTGAAGACACTGAACATCACGGAGAAAACCGGTAAGTTGGTGGCTATCAAAGTCGTGACGGACGAGAACGACCTGATGATTATTAACAAGAGCGGTATAACGATACGTCTGAAAGTGGCTGATGTCCGTATTATGGGACGTGCCACACAAGGTGTCCGTTTGATTAATCTTGAGAAGCGTAATGACCAAATCAGTAGCGTATGCAAGGTACAGACGGAGGACGAAGAAGAAGAGACGGAAATGTTGAGTGACGGTGTGGCTCCGGTGATGGATGAGTCGGAAGGCAGTTCTGATGTATCGGTTTCAGAGTCCCGTGACGAAGAGACTGAAACGAATGAATGAGTTTAAAACTTTTAATTTATAAAGTTATGAATAAATACGTATTATCAATTGCATTGCTGGTTGCTTCAACCGGTGCTTTCGCGCAGAACAGACTGGTGAAAAAAGCTCAGGGATTGATTAACAACAATCAAATAGAGGAAGCCCAGACGTTGTTGACGGAAGCTTTGAACAGCGGAGAAACCAAAGACATGGCTTTGGCTTGGGATGTTCAGGGAGATTTGTACCAAAGGCTTTTTGCAGACGAACTGAACAAAGCGGCTGCTCACCAGCCTTTGGATACGGCAAAGTTTGCTAAAAACCTGTATGCTTGTCTGGACGCATACGAAAAATGCAACGAGTATGACGAGAAAAAGGAATATGCGGAAAAGAACAAAGGCAACTTGATGAAGTTCCGCACTTTCTTGATGTACGTCGGTCAGTTTGATTTCCAAAATCAGAATTTTGCGGGAGCTTATAAAGCATACGATGCGTGGTTGACTTATCCGCAGAATCATAAACTGGTGGCTGATGAGCCGAAGGTGTTGAACGATAGTGTATTTGACAAAAATCAGGTAGCTTATTATGCTTGTCTGGCAGCTTACCAGGGTAAAGATTTTGATAAGGTCGCTACTCATTTGGAAGAGGCATTGAAGTATGATAAAGAAGCCAAGACGGTAAAACAATTGCATTTGATGACACTCTTGGAAAAGGGAGATACGGCTCAATGGGTTGATGCTTCGAAGAAGTATGCAGTGGCAGATGAGGTGATAGCCCAGAATTTGCTGGCTTATTACACCGAAAAGAAGAACGATGCGGCTTCGTTGGAGTTTGCCAACAGTCTTTTGGCGGCCGACCCGAATAATAAGATTGCCAATTATTCAAAAGGTGTAGTATTGTTCGGTCAGGAGAAATTTGAGGAAGCTCTGCCGTTCTTTGAGAAGAGTGCGGAAATAGATCCTACTTTTACGGATGCTTATTACAATGCCGGTGTATGCTGCTGTAATACAGGATATGGCATCAACGAAGCAATCGGTAAGACGAAGAACATGAAGAAAGCCGAATATGACAAGGAGATTGAAAAAGTGAAGTCTTGGTATAAGAAGGCCGAACCGTTCTTCCTGAAAGTCAAGGAACTTGAGCCTGACAATCCGCAGAGATGGGCTTCTCGTCTGAAGACGGTGTATTATATAACCGGAGAAAAGGCTAAAGAAGCAGAGATGGATACTTATCTCAAGTAAGCGGTAGGAGATAATGATAAAGTAAAAAAGAATTGGGGTGGTGTTCAATGAAAGTGTGGGCATCACCCTTTTGTTTTATATAGGATGAGTAGATTGAGTTTTTGGGCAATGGTTTGTATGTTCGGGGTTTGTTGTCAGACACTGGACGGTGCCAATGTGGTTCGTGAAGCGCGTAAAACCATAAAGAACGCCAGATATGAGGAGAACGGGGATGAAGCCAAGAAGGTAAGGGAGCGGTTGGATGCCGCAGAGAAGAGCCTGATGGATGCGCTGTCCGGCGAGAAAAAAGTAGTGAAACGTGCAGAACTGTATTATACGGCGGCATTGGTGCAGTGCAGGTTGAATGACATTGAAAACGAAAAAATCTATTTGAAACGTGCATACGATACGGTGCTTTATTATAATAGTATCTACAATGCCTATAAATATTTTGAGAAATGTGATTCCGTGGAGTTGGCTTCAGACTACAAAGGGCGTTTTAAGTTCCGTTCGTCGGCTCGTAAGAGATTGCTGGAACATCGTGCCAATTTATTGAATGGCGGACGCTTCTATTTGAGAAAGAAGAATTATACGGAAGCATTCCGATTCTTGGATTTATATTTGTCTTCGGCCGAATATCCGGCATTGAAGAACGACTTCTTGAATCAGACGGATACGATGTATTCCCGTGTGGCCTATTGGATTATAGCCACAGGATACCATATCGGGGCTTACGAGGGCGTGATACGTTATGCTCCGACGGCTTTGCGATACCCCAAGAACCAACAGTATGTGCAGGAGTATCTTTGTAGGTCGCACTTGGCTTTGAATGATACTGCAGCTTGGGTGAAGGAATTGAAAAGGGGTATTGTGAACTTCCCTGACCATACCTATTTTTTTACCAGCTTGCAGGAGTTTCTGAATCGTAAAGGGAAATACGACGACGCGTTGTTGTTTGCAGACCGGATGATACAATACGACCCGAAGAATGCTTTGTTCTGGTATGCAAAGGCATTGGTGTACATGCGTAAAGATGACTATAAGAATTGTATAGCGAATTGTGATGTGGTTCTGACTTTGGACAGCATGAATATTGAGGCTAATTATTTTAAGGGGCTGGCTTATTGCAATATGGCCAAAGCGTCTTCCGATGCGATGAAAAAATCAGAGCTGAAAAGTGCTGCATATCGGAAATATAGAACGGAAATGATGACGTATTACGCATTGGCAGAGGAGCCTTTGGAACAGGTGCGTCGGTTGTCTCCGGATAAGGCTTCCCGTTGGGCGCCTTTGCTGTATCAAGTTTACCTGAATCAGAACAAGGGAGCGGAATTCGATGAAATGGAACGTATTATACGGGATATAAAGAAACCGGAAAAATAGATATGGAAAGACTAAAGATATATATGGCTCCTTTGCAGGGGCTTACGGAGGCTCCTTACCGCAATGCTTTTGAGAAACACTTCGGTGGAGTGGATGTGTACTACACACCTTTCATCCGTTGGGAGCACGGTGGTCTGAGAAGAAAGGATGTACGTGATTTGCATCCGGATGCAAACAAAGTAGGGCATCTTGTTCCTCAAATCATAGCGGCTTCGGCCGAAGAGGCAGAACAGATTCTGGCTCAGGTAGTTCCCTATGGATATCAGGAGGTGGATTTAAACATGGGCTGCGCTTTTCCCATGTTGGTGAAAAAGGGAAAGGGATGCGGTCTCCTGCCTGAACCTGAACGGGTGAGAGGATTGCTACAGGTAGTGGAACGTTATCCGGACATCTCTTTTTCCGTAAAAATGCGTTTGGGATATGAGAATGCGGCAGAGTGCATGGAGCTTCTTTCTGTGTTGAATGAGACTCGTTTGTCACGGGTGGTGGTGCATGCAAGAACAGGGCGGCAGCAGTATAAGGGGGAATGCGACCGTGAGGCTTTTCTTCGTTTTGCCCGTGAATGTCGCCATCCGGTAGTTTATAACGGCGATGTCACGACGGTAGAGTCTCTTAGTGAATTACAGCAGGGAATGCCCTTTTTGGAAGGCGTCATGATGGGACGCGGATTGTTGGCAGCCCCTTGGGTAGCTATCGAATACCATGAGGGCGCGGCGTGGAGCATGGAGCGAAGGATGTCCTCCTTGCGGGCGTTGCATGCGGATTTGTTGGACCATTATGTCCAGACACTCGAAGGGGGCGAGAAGCAACTGCTGACGAAGATGAAAGCTTTTTGGGAATATATATATCCCGAAGGTGACCGGAAATGCCGCAAGAAAATTCATAAGGCACAGAAAGTGGCGGATTATACACAAGCCGTCTTCCAACTTTTGAGCGGATATTAAAATAGTTATCGAAATCATTAATCTTATTTCATGAAAAGAACATTGTTTATAGGTATGTTGGGGCTTTCTGCACTGATGAGCGGTTATGCCCAACAAGGAGAGGGAGTCCGTAAAGGGCGTATAGTGCGCGAACCGTTGGTACATGACCCTGTCATGGCAAAAGAAGGGGATACATATTATCTTTATTCCACTGGACACAACGTTTCGTCTTTCTCGTCGAAAGACTTATCCGAATGGACTATCCGGCACGGTGTTTTTTCGGCTCCTCCTCAGTGGGCTGTGGATAGTATCAAGGGATATGAAGGTCATACGTGGGCACCGGATATCATTTATTATAAGGGAAATTACCATCTCTTTTATTCCTGTTCCGCTTTCGGAAAGAACACTTCTGCCATCGGCCACGCCTATCGCAGGACTTTGAATCCAGACTCGGATGAGCCGTGGACGGATACCGGGGCGGTTATCGTGTCGCATGCCCGTGACAACTTTAATGCCATTGACCCGAACATTGTCATAGACGAGGAAGGGAACCCTTGGATGACGTTCGGCTCCTTTTGGGGAGGTATCCAGTTGGTACGGTTGACCGAGGATTTGACTTCTACTTTGAAACCGGAAAAATTGTACACAATATGTACACGCCAGTTCGAGGGGGCTTCCGACGTACCTTCGCGTTCCGTAAATTCCGTCGAGGCTCCGTTTATCTTCAAGCATGGCGATTATTATTATTTGTTTGTGTCCTACGATTTTTGCTGTCGTGGGTTGAAGAGTGATTATAAGGTAGTGGTAGGCCGTTCCACTCGGGTGACCGGTCCTTATGTGGATAAAGACGGACGGGAACTGACGCGAGGCGGAGGTAGTCTGGTTGTAGACAGCAATGATGAGTTTGTGGCCATCGGGCATAGTGCGGCTTATCATTTCGATGGAAAAGATTATTTCATGGCCCATGGCTACAGCCGTTCGGAAGATGGAGCCAGTAAATTATTTTTTCGGGAAATGACATGGGATGAAGAGGGTTGGCCATTTGTTTCTGCGGAGTGAAGAAAGCGTTGAATCAATCTTCCTCTTGTTTTTTCGTCAGATTGCCGTGTCGCTTTTTTTTGATAAAAGATTTGGATTGTATTTCATTTTTAGTACCTTTGTGAAATTGATAAAAAAACGTATAAATATGGAGTTTAGGATAAAAGGCTGTATCGGAGCGTTAATGATGGGTTGCGTGTTCGCAGCCTGCGAGGACGATACGGACAAGGGAGGGCCTGACGTAGACCAGCCCAAGGAAGCCACTTACCTTTTATATATGGTAGGGCAGAACGATTTGAAACAGTATTTGAATGCCAACATCAGTGACATGAAAATCGGATACGGTAAATCCGATATCAATGCCAACGTGTTGGTGTATGCCGATATCAGTTCGGTGCCGACATTATATCTGATTGGGAAAGATAACAGCGGGAAAGTGCAGCAGACAACTGTGAAGACTTATCCGGACCAGTATTCGGTGGACCCGGAAGTGATGAAGGAAGTCATCAATGATGTCTTTACGCTGTATCCGGCCGAGCGAAAAGGAGTTGCATTTTCTTCTCATGCCAACGGCAGCCTTTATACGCCAAATACGGTAAGGAAGCGTGCTTTCGGGGATGAGGAAAGTGACTACAGCATGAATATTACGGATATACGTGAGGCTCTTGAGGGATGTCCGTATATGGATGTGATTATGTTCGACGCTTGTTTGATGGCCAATATGGAGACGGTGTATGAGCTGAAAGACCGGGCGCATTATTTCCTTGCAGCTCCCAACTCCATTCCGGCAGAGGGATTCCCTTACGACAAGGCTCTACCTCATCTGCTGAAGATGGATGCGGCCGGACTGGCACGTGCAGCCCAGGCTTATATGAAACATTTCCAGAATAACGATGTGGAGTGGGATGATTTCGTTTCCATCAGTGTTTCCGATCTTTCGCAGATGAATGCCTTGGCTTTGTATATGGATTCTTTGTTTCAGGATGAGGCGGTACAGAATCATTTGATGAAGGTGGACCGTGACGATTTACAGATGTTCGAGACGGGCTTTCAATTGTATGATTATGGGGAGTGGGTGGACAGCATTGGGCTTTCAAGTCCTTACGTCCCGAAAATCAGGACTATTTTGGACGAGGCGGTGGTTTATAAGGAACATAGTGATTACAGTTCGGTAAACGATTATACCGCGATGCCGGAAATCCCGATTAAAGATGGCGCGTTTAGCGGTTTGAGTACTTATGTGCCACCGAGGGTATCTCAGCTTTTGCAACCGGGTTATGATATGTTGATGATGCGGTTTTTCACTTCTTTGAAATGGTACCGCGATGCCGGTTTCTGGCGCGTGCCGCTTTACAATATATTTGAACAGGACTCTGAAGAATAAGCCAATCCCCGCCGGATTTCCGGTGGGGATTTTCAATGTTTTGCACAAATATGCGGTTTAAGTGCAAAATTAGTTGTATCTTTGTTCCCGATAACGAAGAATATAATTTTTATTAGATTACTATTTATGGCTTATAACTTGTTAAAAGGTAAACGCGGTATTATTTTCGGTGCGCTGAATGACGCTTCTATTGCTTGGAAAGTTGCAGAACGTGCTTCGGAAGAAGGGGCGCAGATTGTGTTGACCAATACCCCGGTGGCCTGCCGTATGGGTACGATTGACGAATTGGCGAAAAAGACCAATGCAACAATAATTCCTGCCGATGCAACTTCAGTGGACGATTTGGAGAAGCTCTTTGTGCAGGCACAAGAGGTTATGGGAGGCAAAATCGACTTCGTGCTTCATTCCGTGGCCATGAGTGTGAACATGCGCAAGAAGCGTACGTATGACGATTTGGATTACGGTTTCTTGAATAAGACGTTGGATATTTCCGCCATCTCATTTCATAAAATGATTCAGACGGCCAAAAAACTGGATGCCATCAATGAAAACGGTTCTATTTTGGCGTTGAGTTATGTGGCGGCACAACGTACTTTCTTCGGCTATAACGATATGGCGGATGCAAAGTCTTTGTTGGAATCCATCGCCCGTAGTTTCGGTTATATTTATGGGCGCGAGAAAGGAGTCCGTGTCAATACGATTTCCCAGTCTCCGACCTTTACTACCGCTGGCGGCGGTATCAAGGGGTTCGATGGTTTGTATGATTTCAGCGATCGTATGTCTCCTTTGGGTAATGCCAGTGCGGATGAATGCGCGGACTATTGTGTGGTGATGTTCTCCGATTTGACGAAGAAGGTTACGATGCAGAATCTCTATCACGACGGAGGCTTCTCCAGCATGGGTATGTCTTTGCGAGGTATGACGCAATACGAGAAATCGTTTATTGATGAAAACCGTGACGAAAACGGTAAGATTATCTACGGATAAGTGGTATAGCATAGATTATTGATAGAAATACAGTCTGTTATTCAGCAAATTTTCTTATATTTGCGTCTTTGAATAACAGACTGTTTCTTTTACGGAGCAATTATCCCGAATTAAAGATTATGAGTAAGACGATTATTACAGTAGTAGGAAAGGATGCGGTAGGCATCATTGCGAAGGTTTGTACGTACTTGGCGGAGAACAAGGCAAACATTTTGGATATATCCCAAACCATTGTGCAAGAGTATTTTAATATGATGATGATAGCAGACTTGTCTAAGGTGGAAAAGCCTTTTGAAGTGTTGGCGAACGAGTTGGCCGAGATAGGTTTGTCGATGGGTGTTCAGGTGAAATGCCAACGCGAAGAGATTTTTGATAAAATGCATCGTATTTAATCCTGTGGCTAAGATATGATTAATATATATGAGGTGTTGGAGACCAACAAGATGATCGAGCAGGAGAAGCACCTTGCACCGGAAGAGGTTCGGTACTCCAAACGGGATTCTTATATTTTCACAGGAAAGGTCAGGGACGTAAAATGAAAAATGTAGATGTTGTAATTATTGGCGGCGGCCCGGCCGGACTGGCGGCTGCGCTGGAGCTCTGGAAAAAGGGCATTCATG
>ENA-OROO01001060-OROO01001060.1-human-gut-metagenome-genome-assembly--contig:-NODE-1060-length-15432-cov-3.186903_pt1 | contig 15432 bp, 16 predicted proteins | sample MGYA00242130_ERZ509052 | MGnify/ENA primary metagenome ERZ509052 (study PRJEB26280, sample SAMEA2338730) | human gut metagenome | biome: human gut; feature: human-associated habitat; material: faeces... | reverse complement strand
GCGGCTACTGGGACGCGGGGGCGGCGACGATGGCGAAGCTCCGTGCGCGCATCGACAACGACCCCAGGCCGCTCGAAAGGCTGGCGCGGCGGCTGAATAAGTCAAAATTTGTGCTCTCCGGCGAGGAATTCAAGCGGCCCAAGGGCGACGCGGGCAAGCTGCTGAATCCGTGGTACAACCGCAAAAACATTGCCATCGGCTATGACGATAACCCCGAGGGCGTGCTTTTCACGCCGCAGCTCAAGGGCGAGGTGCTCGACGGCTTCCGCTTTCTGATGCCGTACTACCAATACCTCGACACGCTCGCCGGCGACATGGAGCCGAACAGGTGAATAAAAGCTGAGGCAGCGCGAGCCGCCTCAGCTTTTTCATCATTTGCCGAGCTTTTCACCGATCACAGCCATTTGCGCGGCATCGGGTGAGAAGCTGCGCGGATGGAACTCCACGATGCGCTGACCGTAGATGAGCAGCCAGGTGTCATATTTTTCGCCGCTATGGGCGTCGCATTCCCGCCACGCCCGGTCGGCGCCCCACGGCGCGGGATCGGTCTCGCGGTATTCGATGCCGTAGAGATCTTCTGCGCGCAGCGTGCTTTGGAGGCAGAAGTCGAATAGCGGGGCGAGCTTCACATCGATGACGGTGTAGAACAGCTCCGGCAGCGGCGGGTCATTCTCGTCGCTCCAGCGCACGTCGTAGGGGAGCTCCTGACGGTATTCGACCTGTCGGACGAAGACGGAGTCTCCGCGCTCGAGGGCCTCGCAGGAGTAGCGGGCATAGTCGGTATCGGTCAGGTCCTGCACATAGAGCGGGAGCGTGTCATGGTAGAGGTAGCCGACCTGCGGGCTTCCGCCGACGGTGTAGGTGTATTCCTCCGCGTTTTTCGGTACGTCGTCAAACCAGCCGCTTGATATGCCGTAGGTCATGACGCCGATCATCAGCATGACGGATAACAGGACGGAGCAAAGAACCGTGAGCACTAAGATGAGCCTGCGTTTTTTCGGCGGTACGTTCCTTTTCCACACCTGCTTGCCGACGAGCGCGGCTCCGCCGACGGGGACGAGCACAACGCCGGCGGAGACGAGAACGATGCACAGACCGGCGCTGCGGAAAAGCAGGGGGATGACCATGAGCGCCCAGAAGACAAAGATCCAGATCGAGCGCAGGAAGCTCAGCCAACGGCTCGAGTGGGTGGGGGTGAAGATGCCCAGCTCGCGGGCGTTGCGCTTCGCCTTGCGCAGCCAGAGCCGGTAGCCGAGCAGCTCGATGCCGAAGAGGAGGATCATGACGAAGATCATCAGCATCATGGTGAGGTCGTAGCCGTCCGCGAGAAAGGCGACCGGATCGCGCCGCAGCTGCGACACCTGAAGATAGAGCATCGTCGGCAGCAGGCAGGCGACCGTGATCGTGTTGCTGAGCACATAGCCCTTCTTGGCGCGCTCCATCGTTTCGACCTGCACGACGGCCTCGGTCTCGATGGGCACGGCATCAAGGTCCTCGTTGTAGAAAATGTGCGTGTCGTCGCGCTGCGTGACGATCTGCCAGCCCGCGCCGGCGCAGTAGTCCCAAAAGGTCAGGTTCTCGTGGTTTGGTTCGTCGGGACAAAAGCTGTCGGTCTTGGGGTAGTAGACCACCGCGAAGCGGAGCTTTTTCGGCTCGCAGCGGCGGTAGCGCAGGGCGTAGGTGCCGACGGATTCAAGCATCCAGCCGTTGGCGGCCATTTTCTCCAGGTGCCGCTCGAGTCCCGTGTGGTCGTAGAAGGCGTAGAGGTTCAGTTCTCGCTTCTTGTTCCATCGGTCAGTTCGCATGGCTTGTCGCCTCCCTTCAAAAGTCGCTGGTAATCGTTCATCTGCGCTGTCAGACGGTCCATCTCGCCATGCAGCCGCTCCTCGCCTTTTTCGGTGAGAACGTAGCTGCGGCGGCGGCCCTCGCATTTGGTCTCGACGATGTAGCCCTCGGCGGCAAACTGCTCCAAAAGATTGTAGAGCGTGCCGGGGCCGACGCTCACGCGGCCACTCGTGAGCAGACGGATGCGCTCCATCAGATCCATGCCGCAACATTCCTCGCGCAGACAGAGGAGGACGTAAAACATCTGCTCGGTGAGCGTCTGAAATTTTTCGCGTGCCATTGTACCGCCTCCTTTTATCGATATTCGATATTCTTGAGGAGAGTATACTATCGAATATCGATATTGTCAAGAAAAAAATCGGAGAGCCGTCGGCTTTCCGATTTTTCATTCAGGCTTTGTCCTCTTCCCGGTATTCAAGAATATCGCCGGCATCGCAGTTGAGCGCCTCGCAGATCGCCGCGAGCGTGGAGAAGCGGATCGCCGTCACCTTGTTGTTCTTGATCTTGGACAGATTCACGTTGGAGATGCCGACGCGCTCTGCCAGCTCGTTCAGCGACATTTTTCGCTCGACCATCATGCGGTCCAGTCTCAGAATGATCTTTCCCATTTACACAAGCCCTTCCACATCTTGTTCCAGCTCCACGCCGCGCGCAAAGAACTGCGTCAGGCAGAGGATCACAAGACCCATGGAGAAGCCGTAGAGCCGAACGCTCGTTTCGACGGTATCGGTGCCGAGGATCAAGCGGCACACGGTGCTCAGCGCAAGCCCCGCGAGCGGAATGGAGATGGCGAAAATGCCGATCTCGCGGAGCATACGGATATTATCCGCCTGAAAAACCGTGCTGCTCTCTGACCGCTTGATGATAAGGTAGAGATTGCGGAAGATCATCGCCATGAGGGAAGGAAGCACGACGGCTGCGGCAAAATACAGAAGCATTGCCCGCATATCAATGCCGTTCGCAGTCGGTACGCTGAACTCAAAGCCGAGGACGCTGAGCTCCAAACGGCCGGTACGGATCGATCCTGCCAGAGCGTCCGCGAGAAATGTGCGGTCCACAAACGAGTATATTCCGGCTGTGAGCATGAGAGCGGCCGTCATCCAATAGCCGAGCTCTGTAAATTTTGTGATGATCTTGGCCGCCTTGACGATCCAACGGTTCCACTTCATTTTTCCGACCTCCTCAAGATGCTTGATGAGGATAGTATAACCGCCGAATATTCGCTTGTCAATATGTTTTTATCGTTTTACGATAAATTATATATGATTATCATAAAATCATCGCGCGGATATAGGCAAAGCCCCCGACCGCAGCCGGGGGCTTTGAGAAGAGAACGTTAAATTGATTGGACGGTCGGTCACTCCAGCTCCATCATGTGAAAGCTTCCTTAAACAAATTTGCGTAGGAATTTTCACGCGTGGTATCCTGATTGTTTCCATTATTCATCAGATAGAGACTATCCGATTTTTTGTTGCCGATTTGTTGCCGCATATCAGGGCAACTTGCAGAGCGATATGCCGAGTATTTGGCAACCACAGCGGAATTATTATAGCAGGAGATAGCAGGGTGTTTCAATAGCATCTTGATGATCTTAATACTTTTTCGGAGGATATTTCAATGGAACAGTACATTTTTGATGATGGAAACGGCCTTTGGTACGAGCGCTGCGGCGACTACTATATACCCTGTCTGACTTTACCGGAGGAAAAGCCGGTCGGTATATGGGGACGGCGGTATCGGCGCTGGCTGAAAGAGCATCGCAGGGTGACCTACAACGAGATGCTCGTGAGCGGTACTCTTAGCGACCATGTGGCAAAGGTTGACCGACAAGCGGAGGAAATGTTAGACCGGTTGATACAGCAGATGGCGGAGCTGGAAGGCATTACCGAGCAGCTCAAAGCCGACGATCAAATGGCATGGGTCGGTGCAATGAATAATATTAAAGCAAGGGCAGAGGAGGTAGTTGGCAGGGAATTGATCTATATAAGCATTATGAATGGATTGTGCCCATAGACCAATTCTGGCGCAAAGCTTTGGCAAAAATAGCCGGGGCTTTGCGTTTTTATGAGCTTCTTTTGATTCACGGACTCGTTTTTATTTGGAATAAAAAGCCAGACGAAAGTGATAATGACCAAGCTGCGGTGCATTCCGTCCTACAGCACGGTGATGCCGTGGGATTCAAATTCCTCGCGTGCTTTGAATGGGAGTGCATCATCGGAAATAACATAGCGGATCATTTCGGGCGCTGCAAAGGTAAATGTGCTGACGCCTGTTCTGCCAAACTTCGTTGAATCCATTAAAATCGCTGTGGTGTCGCTGTTTTTCACAATAGTCTGACGGAGGATATAGTCCTCAATGACGCTGGTAGTAAACCCCTTGCCCGGCAGATACCCGCCCACGCCAAGAAAGGCGATATTAAAATGCATATCTGCGATCATCTTATCGGCGATCGTGCCATTGACGCAAAAGCTGTTTTTGTTGATACTGCCGCCAAGCATCATCAGCGAAACGTCCGGCAGTGCAGATAGATCGATCGCGCAGTTCAGGCCGGTCGTTGTTACAAAATATTTTCCGTTCGGAAAGAGCTTGGCAAACTGTGCGGTCGTTGTGCCGGATCCAAGAAAGACAGCGGTATCCTCTTTGAGAAGCTGGACGGCCTTGCGGGCGATCTGCGCCTTTCCCTCGGCCTGCTCAATACTGCGCTTGGCATAACCTGCCTCAGACACACCGACGAGATAATCTACAGACTTAGCTCCTCCAAACACACGCACGATCTTATTGCTTTGCCCAAGAAATTCCAGATCACGGCGCACGGTCATATCGGAAACATCCGGCAGAGCGGCCTTGATTTCCGCAAAGGAGACCTCACCGTTTCGATTGACCAATCTTGTGATTTTTTCTCTGCGTTCATCTGCATTCATAGTCTTTTCTCCCGACTCTATGTAACATGTAAGAATGTTTGATTTGATGGCTAAAAATGTTCGACTGCTGAGAGTATATCATATTTTATCAAATAATCAAACATTTATTGATATTTTTTTAACGGAAATGTGCAAATCAACAAAATGGAGGCATAAAGTTTGTTAATAAATCTTATCACAATTGTTAATTTTTTTGTTGCAAGCAAACGCTCACTGTGATATTTTATAACACAATAAGTTTGAAATAACAATTTTCAAAAGGAAGTGTGTTAATAATGAACGCAATTGTAAAGGAGTTCCCCGGTCAGGAAGGAACATTTTACCGCACGAATTTGCCGGAACCGGTCCCTGGTCCGGGACAGGTCAAAATCAAAGTGATGGCAGCCTCGATCTGCGCCTCTGACATTCACGCTTTGTATAACGGCCTGATGGCAGACCGCTACCGCTACCCTGTGATCATCGGCCACGAGGGTGCGGGTGTTGTCGTTGAGGTCGGCGAGGGCGTCGAGGATATCCGGATAGGGGACCGCGTGACGGCGGAGACCACTCTGACCTCCTGCGGGACCTGTGAATACTGCCGTAAGGGCGAGACCAATATGTGTGCAAGCCGCAAGGGCCTCGGCTCCGCCGCGGACGGTTATTTCGCAAACTATTGCATTGCCTCTGCAAAATACTGCCACAAGCTGGCGGACGATCTGAGCTTTGAAGAGGGCGCGTTGGCAGAGCCGTTTGCCTGCGTTGTCCACGCGGTATGCAATCTGACCCATCCGATGGCGGGGGATCTGGTGTTGGTGGTCGGCCCCGGCCCCATGGGGCAAATGGTTGCGGCTTTGGCCAAGGCATCGGGATGCGTGGTGGTGATCTCGGGTATCAACGGCGATGAGGAGCGTCTCCGCTTTGCCAGAGAAAACTACGGCATTCAGCATACGGTCAATTCGCAGGAAACCGATTTGAAGGCTTATCTGGAGTCCCTTTCCGATGGCCGCGGTGCGGACTATGTCTATGACTGCACCGGCGCTGTTCCCGGTATTTTGAGCGGACTGGATTGCTGCAAGCGCAAGGGGACCTTTGTTGCCATCGGCATGAACATGGGCAATATCCCGCTGGATTATTACAACATCGTCTACAAAAAGGAGATCACGATCCAGGGGGATAAGTCCACCAGTACGGTGACCTGGGCGAGAACGCTGCGCATTATGAACGGCAAGTGCGTAGACCTGAAGCCTCTCATCAGCGAAGTGATCCCCATGTCCAAGTGGAAAGAGGGATATGAGACCTTCCGTAAGGCTAAGGGAATGAAGGTCATTATGCATCCGTGGGAAGATGAAACGATAGGATAAGAGCGAAAGGGAGCGAAGCAAATGAGTGTTGCTATTCATATCAAAGACGCTGTAAAAAAGTACGGAGAGAATGTTATCATACCGGATCTGAGCCTCAGCATCCGCGAGGGAGAGTTCTTTACTTTGCTTGGCCCCTCGGGCTGCGGAAAAACAACATTGCTGCGTATGATCGCGGGCTTTAATTCCATTGAGGGCGGCGACTTCTACTTTAACGACCGTCGGATCAATGAGCTGGACCCTGCCAAGCGCAATATCGGTATGGTGTTCCAGAATTACGCGATCTTCCCGCATCTGAATGTTCGCAAAAATGTGGAGTTTGGCTTGCGAAACAAGAAGTTCCCTAAAGATCAGATCGCTGCACAGGCGGACAAATTTATGCAGCTCATGCAGATCGACCAGTTCGCGGACCGTATGCCGGAACGTCTTTCCGGCGGACAGCAGCAGCGTGTTGCGCTGGCGCGTGCGCTTTGCATCGAGCCGGATGTTCTGCTGATGGACGAGCCCCTTTCTAACCTTGATGCCAAGCTGCGCGTGGAGATGCGGACGGTCATTAAGAATATTCAGCATTCCGTCGGGATCACCACGGTTTATGTGACCCACGATCAGGAAGAGGCAATGGCCGTGTCGGACCGGATCGCTGTAATGAACGGCGGCGTGATCCAGCATGTCGGAAAGCCGAAGAATATCTACCAGCGTCCTGCAAACCTGTTTGTCTCTACCTTTATCGGCCGCTCCAATGTGTTGGAAGGAAGCCTTGAGATGCGGGACGGCAAGGCATATCTTGTAACGAAATGCGGTTATCGCGCGGAGATGAAAAATATTCGTCCGGAGGAGCAGCGCGATCAGAACGTCATCCTTTCCGTCCGTCCGGAAGAACTGCTGCTCGGCACAGGCACCGAGGCTGACGGTATGAAGGGCATTGTGGACGATTGCGTGTTTCTCGGCTTGAATACTCACTATTTTGTCACGCTCTCTACCGGTGAGCAGGTGGAGATCATTCAGGAATCGTCGATCGACAGCATCATTGAGCCGGGCACGGCCATCACGCTGACGATCAATACAGAGAAGGTCAATCTCTTCCATGCAGAGACAAAGGTCAACCTTCTTACCGGAGTGCAGAACGACCTTGTGACTGCGTGAGCGGGGAAAGGGTATTCAGATGAAGCATAAGAAATTAGAGATATGGTCGTTCTTTACGCTTGCCTTCCTTGTGCTCGCGATCCTGTTTTTGGTTTACCCGATGCTCGGTATCCTCAAGCAGGCGGTGATCAGTCCGGAAGGAAATTTCACTCTTTCACAGTTTGCAAAATTTTTCGGCGACTCCTATTACAGCGTCACGATCCTCAACAGCTTTAAGGTCACGGTCGCGATCACTCTTTTTACGCTCCTGCTTGCGCTTCCGTTTTCCTACTTTTATACATTTTATCATATCAAAGGATCGAAATTTCTCTTTGTTGTGAGCATCCTGTGCTCCATGTCCGCGCCTTTTATCGGGGCGTATGCCTGGATCATGCTGCTTGGCCGCTCCGGCGTCATTACGCTGTTTTTCAAAAATGTGTTCGGCATCACGCTTGGAAGCATTTACGGCTTCAAAGGCATTGTGCTCGTGCAGTCGCTCAAGCTGTTCCCGCTGGTGTTCATCTATATGAACGGCGCGTTCCGCAATGTGGATAACACACTGATGGAGGCGAGCGCCAATCTCGGGTGCAGCGGTGCAAAGCGCTTTTTCAGCATCGTGATGAACCTCTCCATGCCGACGCTTCTGGCGGCTGCGTTGATGGTCTTTATGCGTGCATTTGCCGACTTCGGCACGCCGCTGATGATCGGCGAGGGCTTCCGAACCTTCCCGGTCGAGATCTATAATCAGTATCTTGGCGAAAACGGACAGGATCACAATTTTGCCGCCGCGATTTCCGTCATTGCCATTATCGTGACCGGCGCCATTTTCCTGATCCAACAGATTGCCACCAGTCGCTATCGTTTTTCCATCAATGCCCTGCATCCAATCGACAAGAAAAAGCCGAAGGGCATTTCCGGACTTCTGATGCACCTTTACTGCTATCTTCTGGTATTCATCGGCTTTGCACCGAATCTGTATGTGTGCTATCTGTCCTTCCGCAACTGCAGCGGCGCTATTTTCAAGCCCGGATACTCTCTGGTCAATTATCGCGCCGCCGCCAAAAAGCTCCTTGCCCGCAGTATTGAAAATACGCTGCTGCAGGGTGTTGTTGCGTTGGCGATCATCATTGTGCTTTCTGTGCTCATCTCCTACTTGGTCGTGCGCCGCAGCGGGCCGCTCAATCATGCGATCGATACGATGGCAATGCTGCCCTATATCATGCCCGGCTCCGTCATCGGCATCGCGTTGGTCATCGCCTTCGGCCAGAAGCCATGGGCGCTTACGGGTACTTTCATCATTATGGTGCTCAATCTGGTCATTCGCCGTATGCCCTACACCATCCGTTCGGCAACGGCACGCCTGATGCAGATTCCCATGAGCATAGAGGAGGCTTCCATCAGTCTCGGAGCCAGCAAGCTCAAGACCTTCCTGAAGGTCACCGTTCCGATGATGTCCAGCGGTATCATGTCCGGTGCGATCCTAAGCTGGGTCGCTATCGTAACGGAGCTTTCCGGCGCGATCATTCTGTATAACAACAAAACGATCAACCTCACCATGTCCACCTATGTGGCCATCAGCCGTGGAGCGGACGGCACTGCCTGTGCCTTTGCTGCGATCCTTACCCTTCTGACCATCGTTTCCATGCTGGTCTTCCTGCGCCTGAGCAAGTCGGAGGACGATATCCGGCTATAAGTGATCCCTGCGGTTTTTATGCAGTTGAAGCTGTATAGAAATAGATTTTACAACGAAAAAGGAGAAAAAGAAGATGAAGAAGTTCCTTGCATTCCTGCTTACCCTTTGCATGGTAATGAGCCTTGTTGCCTGCGGCAGCAAGGATACCGAGCAAACGCCGGACAACGCGGAGACCCCGGATGCTCCAGAAGAGCAGACCATCAGCGGTCCCCTTGTGATCTGCTCCTCTGCTACCGACCTCGACCTCGAGGCGATCCAGGTCGGCTTTGGTGAGCTCTATCCCGACGTTGAGATCGAGTTTGTTACCTGCTCCGCCGGCGAGGGCATTGCGCGTGTTCAGGCCGAGGGCGGCAACCCCACGATCGACGTGTTCTATTCCGGCCTGAACCAAGCGGACGGCGATAAGTATGCCGATGTGTTCGAGCCCTATGTTTCCGTTCATGACAGCGAAATGCCCGAGCAGTACCGCAGCAACAACGGCTTTTATAACTACGATCACCTCTCCTCTACTGTGCTGTGCGTCAATACCGACCTTGAAAAGGAACTCGGCATTGAGATCAACGGCTATGCTGACCTGATGAATCCCGCTCTCAACGGTAAGATCGTGTTCTCCGACCCGACCTCTTCCTCTGCCGCGTGGAACAATCTGTCCAACATCTTTGCCGTTTATGGCAACGACTCCGATGAGGCGTGGGATGTGATCGAGGGCTTGCTCGCTAACGGCATGGTCGTTGCCGGCTCCTCCTCTGCCTGCTTCAAGAACGTTCAGGCCGGTGAGTATGTTGTTGGCTTGACCTATGAGGACGGCGCCTCTACGCTGCTCAAGAACGGTGCGGAGAACATCAAGATGGTCTATCCCTCCGAGGGCTCTTCTGCTTTCGCTTTTGCTGCTGCTATCGTCAAGGGCGCTCCCCACATGGACGCTGCCAAGGCGATGATCGACTATCTCCAGAGCGCCGAGGGCCAGTCCTTCCGCGCCAACTATGTCGGCACGGTTCGCTTCACCAACGAGGACGTTGTGGTTGAAGACAGCTATCTGCCTGACAGCTCTTCGATCAAGTGGGTCAACCGCGACATTGATTGGCTGATTGCAAACAAGAGCGCCATGCTTGAAAAGTGGACGGCTCTGTATAACCAGTACAACGGCTGAGTTTATTAGGGGCTATCTTCTGATACTCAAAAGAGAGGCTGCGGAACGGAAACCCATTCCGCAGCCCCTTTTTTTGCAGTACTATGTTTGACAAGAGCTACCTTTCTTCCTCATGTTCTTTTTGACGACGGATATGCTGTCTCTTTCGAACCGGTGCCTTGCCTTCCCAGTCCTTGCGCTCCTGCTCTTCCTTAGTACGGAAAAGCTCCTTGACTTTCTCAACAAAGGTATTGGCCAATTCTGGAAAATACTCTAATGCCTGCAAGAAAGGCTGGCACATTTCCTTCAGCCGGTCGTACTTTTCCTGCAATCGTTCCGCAACGGCTGCCGCGCTGAAATATTTCTCCTGATAGTAGGAAACGCGGTCTCTGAGGTCGTCGATTTCTTTGCGGCTTGTGATCCCCTCCTTTGCCAGCGCGGTAAGCTTTTGATAATCGTCCTTGGAAACGGCAATCTTGCCGGTAATGGTTTTCTGCCCCATGCTTTCGATTTCTGCCATCGTCTTGTGGACTTCGTGGGCAGGCTCATAGCGTCTCTGTTCGGCCTCAATGCGTCCCTGAATGTCGGTTAGTCTTTTTTTATCCTTTTTGATTTGATAGTCAAGACTGCTTAGGTTTTCGGTCGTGCTGCCAATTTCGCCTCGCTCAAAACCGTTAAATCCCGCGTTGGTCATGTGCTCAAAGAGCTTGTCCTGCAAAACAGAATAGGACTTCCGGAACACAGGCTTTCCGTGCTTGTCAGTAACCCGCTGCCCATTTTCATCTAAGAGGGGAATCGTGTTTTTCCACTTCTTTGAATGGGAAACCTGATTGATGACCTCCTTGACTGTACCGCGGAGCGCTTCGTCCTTGCACCTTTTCGACCACAGGATCTCTTTTCGGACGGTGGGAATTGCTACGATATGCAGGTGGTAGTGGTAGACCGGCTTTCCCAATTCCTCCGACACCGCCTTATTGATCTCGTCGGCGTGCATGACTGCCGAAACAATGCTGTTCTCGCCGTAAATCTCACAGGCGAAACGGTACGCTTCTTTGTAGAACTGCTTGGCGTATTTGTAGCCGCCGTGTTGTTCAAAATACCGTGTGTTCACATCAACGACGAGTTCGTTGAAAATCGTTGCGCCCGCTTTCTGCCCTCTTGTGGAGATTTGTCCTTCGTCGATGCGCTTCTGAAAATACTCGTTGTACGTCAGACCACCGGTGTCCTTAAAATGAACATTAAAGACAATCCGCTTGGTATCTACGTTGAGATTTGCATAGCTCTCGTTTTTGCGTTCGTTGTGCCGTTCGTTCTTCTGAACGCCCTCTGCGGTAATCTTTTCCACACGAATAACGCTCCAATTCCCTTCCGCCATTCTAATCACCTCCGTTCGGTGGAAACGGTACGGGGGACGGTTACGCAACTTTTTCAAAGTGCGTAACCCACTATGACACTTTCAGCTTCGCTGCAAAGGTGTCGTGGGCTCTCCGAGGGAGTTCCTGGGAATGTACCTGCCCACTACTGTGTTCACATACATTCCCAGAGGGGCGCTGCCCCTGTCAACTGCGGTTGACTCCCCGGCATGGCTGCCCTTTGAAAAGGACTCCCTGCACCCCGCCCAAACCCTGCGGTGACGATGATGACGATAGTGACGATGATTTTGGTATAGGTGCCGCTCTCAAATGTATCGTCATCACCGTCACCTATCGTCACCCTGTTGTGCGGCAAAGACGTATTAGGCTGCCGGCTTTGTTGCGCTTACTCGTATATACGACTTGATACAGCTCTGCCAGCTTGCCCTTGCCGATATTCAGCCTTCTGACCAATAGATTCGGCGGAGTGTCCTCCTGCAAGATAACGACCAGCTCCGAGGCGCGACCCTCCCATAACGGGCTGCTGCCTGTTAGAAGTGATGCGACCTTTTCAAGCAGCGGATCGGGTTGCTCGTTCCAAAGCTCGCACTCCGCATGGTCAAGCTGCCAAACCAGCGTGTCTTTGTTTCGCGCCAGGTAAAGCCGTTGATCCGGTTGATCGCGGCTCACAACATCTAAGGTGGCGTTTCGGTCGGTGCGTTTCTCTTTTCGAAGCAGGAACGCGCCATCCGCACAGCCAAGCAATCCTGTTGTTCCGGAGATCATGTCAAACTTATCCTCGGCTGACTGCTTGCGTGTATGATGCACCAGCAGGAGACAGATGCCGTGGCACGCCGCAAAGCTTTTGAGTATTCCGATGGTCTCATAGTCATTGGAATAGCTGTATAATTCCCCAACTGTCTCACGTACTTTCTGAAGCGTATCAACGATAATAAGTTTTGTGTCGGGGCAGTCATTAAGATAGTTGTTAAGCTGCACGGTGAGACCGGCTTCGATTTGCGCCGAAGCAACAGCAAAATTCAGATTGTCCGTTCCCTCCACGCCGAACATTCGGGACATACGATTTTGCAGACGCCGGTAGTCGTCCTCCAGCGCCAGATAAAGTACTCCGCTTTGCCGAACGGAGTATCCCCAAAGCGCTTGCCCTGTACTGACGTGATAGGCAAGTTGGGCAACAAGAAAAGACTTGCCGATTTTCGGCGCGCCAGCCAGAAGATATGTCCCGATATAGAGTAGTCCGTCGATCAACGGCGGACGACTCTGAAAAGAACAGTCAAGCAAGTCGTTCATAGACAGTGTATTGAGATGCAATGGATCACAAAAATGCCTGATTTCCAACAGCTTTTTCTTGTATTCCGCGTCATCATCTGCTATACTGACTATGTTATTAGGGATCGACTGCCCCACATCTGCGCCAACAGATGTGATCGGGGCGGTCTTTTCTTTTTCATAGATCATTCCGCTGCCCCTTTCATTCCATCCATGATCATGGTGATCATTTCAATGATTTTCAGAAGTTCGGCATCCACGCTTGCCCCGGCTTCAATACGCTGCAATTCGTCTGCTACGGCGGCAAGTTCATTTCGCAGTGCTTTGTAAACTTTTGGATTGCCCTCCACCACGACATCACGATTGGTCAAGCGGCGCGTAATGTAGTCCTGCTTAGTCAGGCCAGAGAGCCGCACGGCGGTTTCAATCAGCGTGTTCTCCTCGGGTGATACTCGAAAAGCAACGGTCACATTGCGCCAGCGGTTGTGTTCGTCCCTGTTCTTTGCGGACATTCCGGGTTCCCCCTTTCCATATTTAGCTTATCTGCCATCTCCGCCTGTCTGGACGGAAACAGGTGAGCATAGTGATAGGTGATGTCTATGCTCTCGTGGCCCACGCGGTCGGCGATTGCCGTAGCGCTGAAACCCATGTCGATCAGCAGAGATACGTGACTGTGCCGGATGTCGTGAATCCGGATCTGTTTAACGCCGGTTACCTTACAGCCTCGCTTCATCTCGTGCTTGAGGTAGTGCTTGCTGACAGGGAAAATGTGTTCGTCGGGTGCGATGCTGTAAAGCTTTTTCAGATAATCGCGCATTTCGCTGCAAAGAAACTGCGGCATTGAGATGACACGATTGCTCTTCTCAGTTTTAGGGTCAGTGATCACGTCCCGCCCGCCTATGCGGTTGTAGGTCTTATTGATGGACACCGTGCCCTTTTCCAAATCGAAGTCTGTCGGCGTGAGCGCAAGCAGCTCACCCTCGCGAATACCGCACCAGTAGAGCATCTCGAAGGCATAGTAGGACAAAGGCTTGTCCATCATGGCATCGGCAAATTTCAGATACTCCTCCTTTGTCCAAAACAGCATCTCGCGGCCTTTTTTCTTTCCCATGCTGCTCACCTTCCTGCATGGATTTTCCCTCAGATTGTAATAGCGTACTGCGTGATTAAAAATAGCACTGAGTTGGCTATTCACCGACCGGAGATAGGACGGTGAATAGGGTTGGCCTGTTTCATTCCGAGCTTTAATAAGTGTGTTCTGCCATGCGATGATCTGCGTCGGTGTAATGCTGTTTATCTTCAGCTTGCCGAAATACGGCACCAATTTTGTGCGGATAACGTGCTCCTTGGTTGCCCAAGTGTTTTCTTTCAGCTTAGGCTGCATATCTTCGGTGTAACGCTCAACGAAGCTCTTGAAAGTCATATCCAAATCGGAAACGAGCTTGCTGAGCTGCTCGTGCTCCCAAGCCTGCGCTTCCCGTTTGGTTAGGAAACCGCGCCTCTGCGTTTGCTTTCGTTCTCCTGTCCAATCTGTATATCGGTAGATCACACGCCATGTATTGCTTTTTCCATCTCTATAAACGGACACGATTTATTCTCCTTTCTGTTCGTTTCGCCTGCTGTAGCAGACTTTTCCATGAAATACTGTTTGTTGACTCGCCCTGAAACCGTTAAATAGCCCATGCTTTCCAGTTCCCTGTTGAGCCGCTGGACGATTTTGTAGGCATAGGATTTGGAAACCTCCATCTCTTCCGCCACTTCCTCGACACGCAGAAATGTGTTGCTCATTATTGTCCTCCTTTCTAATTGAAATTAAGCAAATTTGTTTATATCGCAGTCCTTATTATACTAAGCAAATATGCTATAGTCAATAGCCAAGAATAGATAAATTTTAACTTTTTTGTTTAGAATTATCTTGACTATCCCTAAACGAATATGCTATGCTCATTTCGACAAAGCTGACAGATGGGAGCTGACTTTCCATGGCGATTGGCGAACGCATTCGGTTTTTCCGCAACCTGCGGGGTATGACACAGAAATACTTAGGAATCAAGCTTGGCTTTTCCGAGCGTACCGCTGACATTCGTATGGCCCAGTATGAGGCAGGAACGCGGACGCCGAAGGCAAGTATGGTGGAAAGTCTGGCTTATGTACTGGAGGTATCACCTCAAGCACTGACTGTTCCGGATATTGATAACGATTATGGCCTCATGCACACGCTGTTTGTCTTGGAGGACAGAGGCGACCTGCGAATTGGGGAGATCAATGGGGAACCCTGCCTTTGCTTAAATAAAGCCGATTTCAACCGGTATATTCGTATGCGTGAAATGCTGGGCGCTTGGAGAGCGGAAGCTGCAAAGCTGGAAGCGGGAGAGATCACGAAAGAGGAATATGACCATTGGCGCTACACCTACCCCAAAGTGAAAGCCGAGCGCACCAGAGACGAATTGGACAGGCTGCGCGGAATAAATAAAACAGACTCAGCCGAGAACAAATAAAATAATCGCTATCTGATTTTGCGGATCAGATAGCGATTATTGATTGAATAATGGGAAAATGTTGCCAAATCGTTGCCACGAAGAGGCTCAGGCAGCCGAAAATCCTTGATTTACAAGGAGTTCCACCTTCTCTGGAATCATTCCAGCTCCACCGTGGCGGGGGGCTTGGAGGTGACGTCGTAGAGGATGCGGTTGACGCCCTTGACCTCGTTCACGATGCGGCGGGAGACGGTGTCGAGCAGCTC
>ENA-OROO01001059-OROO01001059.1-human-gut-metagenome-genome-assembly--contig:-NODE-1059-length-15442-cov-4.824917_pt1 | contig 15442 bp, 9 predicted proteins | sample MGYA00242130_ERZ509052 | MGnify/ENA primary metagenome ERZ509052 (study PRJEB26280, sample SAMEA2338730) | human gut metagenome | biome: human gut; feature: human-associated habitat; material: faeces... | reverse complement strand
AAATTACACGTTGCTGATGAGAGACCTGCGAAAAGCAATCGGTCCGGACAAACTCCTGACACTGGCTTCCGTATATAACGGCAATTACATAGACTTTAAAGCCATCGATCCTTATATAGATTTTGTCAATGTTATGGTATACGATATTAACCGTCCCCCTTATCATCATGCGGCTCTTTACCGTTCGCCACTGGTAGGAGACGGATGCGGTGAAGAGGCTGTGGAGGCTCATATACAGAAAGGAGTTCCTGTAGAAAAACTGGTATTGGGTATTCCTTTCTACGGGCATGCGGCTGCTCCATTGTCTGATTTTATCAGTTACGATGCAATCATGGCGCAGCAAGACTACAAAACCTGCTGGGACTCGATTGCAAAAGTCCCTTACCTTGCTGATAAAGATGGAAAATTGGTTTGTTCGTATGAGAATCCAGCTTCCATTACAGCCAAATGTGCTTTTGTCAAGCAGAAAGGGCTGAAAGGCATTATGTATTGGGAATACAATTCTGATGGAAAAGAAGGGAGCCTCCGGAAAGCAGCCTATGAAGGAATGCAGGAATAAATACGTTGTGTTTTCATCCGGTGTTTTTTCTTTTAAATCTTTTATGAATATAACATTTCCAATACATTACTGTTATGTTTAGATTTCTATTCTATACTGATTTCACCGGCTTGATGTAAATCATGAAAACTGAATAAAAATAATATTTTCTGTTTGTACGGAATGTATAATATGTTGGAAAACATATAAATTTGCCCCGCTAAACCAAACTAAACTAAAGATGTTGGAATACAAAACCGTAAAGTATCATATCCCTCAGCAGGGAATATACTTGTATGCTCGTACAAACGAAGGAAAGACGGAAATGATCGTTTTGAACAGTACTGACCAGGAACAGACATTGCCAAGCGAACATTACAATGCCTTGACAAATGGACGGAAAACCGGTACGGAAATTGCCAGTGGCAAGCAAGTGGATTTCACACGTAATCTGGTTTTACCGGCTCGCCAGTCACTGGTCATCGAATTTTAAGAGTCTCCCTCCAAAAGGAGACTGAGTGGACAGAATATTTGGAAAAGGCTGTTCCCGACTGCTGCAGGGCAGGGGAACAGCCTTTCTGTTTGTTACACTTACTGGTGGTCAGTAGTTAATTGATTGATTTCTGCTTCTGTCAGTCCGGTAGCCTTTGCTATTTGTTCCGGAGACAATCCCAGTGATTTCAGGTTCCGTGCAATAGCGGCCTTTTCTTCAGCACGCCCTTCTGCCAGACCTTCAGCTCTGCCTTCAGCGCGACCTTCTGCACGCCCCTCTGCTCTGCCTTCAGCACGCCCCTCTGCTCTGCCTTCTGCTCTGCCTTCTGCTCTGCCTTCTGCGCGCCCTTCAGCGCGTTCCGTCATGATGTTGTCACGCAGAATCACGATATTGTCCAGATGCTTATAGTATGCTTTCAGTTCTTCCCGGCTCATACGGTCCAGTTTCAGCTGCTCTTTCACCGTATCCAGTCCCGGAGCTGTGGCATGTTCCGGAACATTGCCTGTGTTCAGATAGTAAATCCATTCTTCCAGCGGTGTCCTGGCTACCCGGTTAAAGTCGTTTACTTTCAGAATGTAATATTCCGGATAGAGCTGACTGACCTTGTCCACCTTGAATGTCTGTTTCTGAAATGGACTGAGTTCCAGTATGTCTCCTTCGTGAATGCCTATGAATTCTGTCTTCCCGTGATATACGAAATCTTTGCCGTGTCCCAGGGAGAAATATACAATATTCACGCTGTATACTTTACGCACCTTCTCATATCCTTCACCCCGGTTGATGTATTCCGTTACCAGTTTGGACGCACCGAACAGCATGCGTTGGAAGTACGCATACTCGTTGTTGTTTTGAACCTCGATGAGTACCAGCTCTCCTTGTGAATTTTCGGCCAGCATGTCCACGCGGTTATATTTGTCGAATTCATCCTCCTGATTGCTTTCGCTTTCCAACAATTTGTGGATGGTTACTTTTTCCTCCAGCAGGGTGGTAAGCAGTCCTTCCAATACCGCATAATTGGCCTTGTTGCGCAACAGGCGCTTCATGGCCCAGTCAAAACGAATATAATTTTCCATAAGGCAATGCGTTGTTAATTGTTATTCTTACAAAGGAAATGAATAATTTGGTTTTTACCAAGAAAATGAATGTTTTAGTTTTTCTTTCTGTAGAGATCTCCCGGATTTCAGCAATGCCATTGTTATGGTGGTACAAACCCTGCCGCAATGACCGCACGATCCTGCCGTAATGACCGCATAATTTCGCCGCAACGACCGCATAATTCCATTGCAATGACTGCACGATCCTGCCACAACGACCGCATAATTTCGCTGCAACGACCGCACAATTCCGCGGGGCGGTTATTTCGATGCGGCAGGATCACGGTAGCCTTTAAAGTATTTGCGGAAGAAAATCCACTGATAATCGATCGAATTGTTCCAGTAGTTTATGTTATGGGCACCCGGACGTATGATAAAATCGTGACGGATACCTCGCTTGAGGAGTTCCTGATGGAATTTCCGGTTGACTTCCAGAAAGAAATCTTCCGTTCCGCAGTCGATGATCAGGGAGAGATCTCCATCCTGGATGCGGTCCAATTGGGTCATGACCGTGTGGGCATCCCAGCGGCTCTGGTTTTCTGCTTCCTTACCCAGGTGGTTGCTCATTCCCCAGCTTTTTGGGAACGGACGGATGTCTACACCGCCGCTGGTACTTCCGGCTGCTCCGAACAGATCCTTGTGACGGAAGGACAGCCACATACTTCCGTGTCCGCCCATGCTGAGTCCGGTGATGGCCCGTCCCTTGCGGTCTTTGATGGTGGGATAGCGGGAGTCGATCCAGGCGGTCAGTTCCCGGGCTACAAAGGTTTCAAACTGGCTTTCCGGACGTAGCGGACTGTCCCAGTACCAGCTTGCTTCTCCGTCGGGACATACTACGATAATACCGTCGCGGTCGGCCATCTGGGGAAGCTCCGGTTTGATGGTCGGCCATGTGAATGCATTGCCTCCGTGTCCGTGCAGCAGATAGAGGGTAGGGCAGGAGTTTCCGGTCAGTGCCTGTTCGGGCACGATGACCACTACCGGAATGTTCCGTTTCATTTTGGGACTCGCAACAGAGAGGGTGTCCACCCGTGCAGCCTGGGCGCAAAGGGCCGTCAGCAAGAGGACGGCAAGGCATAATCCGAGTTTTTTCATCGTTGTTAAAAGGTTGGTTTATGAGTTCGAATTTTAGGCTTTGTTTTTTGCAAAGGTAAGACGTTTTTCACTTTTTCAGGTGCGGATAAGGGCATTTTGTGGTAAAAAACGTACCTTTGGGGCATGAGAATACGATTGGAAGAAAACAAAGGAATCCCCGCATCCCTGCTGTGGATGCTGGCGGTCATTTCCGGGGTGGCAGTTGCCAACCTCTACTACAACCAGCCCCTGCTGAACCGCATGGGCGAAGATTTGCACGTATCCGAGTTTACGGCCAACCTCATTCCGATGGTTACGCAGATCGGTTACGCGCTGGGACTGCTGTTCATCATTCCGCTGGGTGACCTCTACAAGCGAAGGAACATCATTGTGATTAACTTTTCACTGCTGGCCTGCTCCATGCTGGCTGTGGCTGTGGCGCCCGATATCCGTTGCATACTGGCGGCTTCGCTGGTGACGGGTGTCTGTTCCGTCATGCCGCAGATCTTCATACCGATGGTTTCGCAGTTCTCGCTGCCGCAGAACAAGGCCCGTAACGTCGGGATGCTGGTGAGCGGACTGCTGGCCGGTATTCTGGGATCTCGTGTGATCAGCGGAATTGTCGGCGAATACTGGGGCTGGCGCACCATGTATTACATTGCTGCCCTGATGATGCTGGTCTGCATCTTTGTAGTGTTGCGCATCCTGCCCGACATGCCTTCCAATTTCCGGGGGACGTATCGCGGGCTGATGAAGTCTCTGCTGGATCTGTTCCGCAGCCAGCCTACGATCCGCATGGTGTCGGCACGTTCCGGACTCTGTTTCGGCAGTTTCCTGGCGCTCTGGGCTTGTCTGGCCTTCAAACTGAGCGGACCTCCCTTTTATGCCGGCAACAACGTGATCGGTATGCTGGGACTCTGCGGAGTGGCCGGGGCACTGACTGCTTCCTTTGTGGGAGCTTCCGTCCGCCGGCTGGGAGTCCGTCCCCTGAATTTTATCGGCTGCGGACTGATGATTGCGGCATGGGCCGTGATGTATATCTTTCAGGACACGTATACCGGATTCATTGCCGGTATCATCCTCATTGACATCGGTATGCAGTGCGTACAGATCAGTAACCAGACCTGTGCCCTGTCGATGGCTCCCCAGGCATCCAGCCGGGTGAACACCATCTTTATGACCACTTACTTTGTGGGCGGTGCTGCGGGCACTTTCCTGGCAGGTACATGCTGGCATGCCTTCGGCTGGGCCGGAGTGGCAGGAGCCGGAGTCTGTCTGACGGCCTGTTCCCTGCTCATCACGTGTCTGGCCAGACACTGATCCAGGACAGCCTTTATGATCCGTAACCTCATGATCCGTAACCTCAAATTCTTTAAAATATCGCATGAAAAAATCAATCCTTTACCCCAAAGAATGGCTGGCCATCCATCCCTATACGGCTGTCCGTCCTTCGGATGCGTATTATGTGACACTGGCCAATGAACTGCTGGCGGCCTGTACGCTGACGGAGCTGCCCGAACCTTTCCGGCGCAAGCTGTGTCTGTATGTGGCAGCTTATGTGGAAGATGTCGTTTCCGGACTCGGACTGTGGAGATGTTTCACGAAGGAACATACTGCGCTTTACGGGAAGCCGCTTCCGTTCCGGAAGGTGTCGGCCGAATGGCTCTCCGATGAGGTGAACGAGGAAGACGTGGCGTTCCTCATCTGGAACACCTGGCAGAAAGCCACTTTCAGCCACGGCTTTGTCAGTCCCCTGCATCCGGACATTACCCGTCAGGCAGCCGCTTTCCGTCCGCTGGTGGAGCGGGCCTACGAGGAAGCTCCCGAGAATGAGGCACTGGCCGGATTCTGGGATACCTTTGCCACGAAAGAAGAGGCTGAACGCAAGCTGACCTGGCTTTTCGGACATACTTATCTGACGGAGCCGTCGATGCAGCCTTATATCGCCCATGTTGCTCCGCGCGACCGTTTCATCGTACCGACCGGACCGCTGGCGCTCTTTCTGCACGAATGGACAGACCGCCTGGCCGCCGATCCTTCACGCTGGAAGGAAGTGGAAGGACTTTATACTTCCGAACCGGAAGTGCCCGAGCGGGTGAAGGAACAGAACCGCCGCAACTACGAACTCTTTACGGTGCATACACAGGGGCGGGAAGTGGCTTATCTGCCGGACTATGAGGCTCTGCGCGGTTTCCTGACCGGAGTGCTCCAATGGCCTGATGACGACAATCACACCCTGCCTCAGTTCCGTGCCCACCGCGACTTTGTCCTGCTGGTGAATCGGGAGAAGGGTATTCTGCTGGCCAAGGACGTGGCTGCCTGCATTGCCGACCCGGACAATCCGTTGTATCGTCCGGAAGAAGCGCGCAGGAAGGCTTTCCGCCTGCTCACCGAGGAAATGCTGTGTCCGCCCGACCTGCTGCACCGCTGCATTGCCAACGGCTGGTTGCCTGATGCTTCCCTGTCCGGCGAAGCAGACAGCTGGGTACAGGAGAATGCGGATTTCATTGCCCGCCACACCCTGCTGTACTACTACCGGGGAGACTGATCCGAAAATTATCCGTAACAGTCTCCGGATATCCCGGAAAAATCGTATCTTTACCCAGACTTTAATTTAAAAACCTATAACAACTTATGAAACAACGTTTATTTGTCATTCTGACTTGCCTCGTATTCCTGGCGGTACAGGGCCTGCAGGCACAGGTGCGCTTCGACAAGAAGAAGCTCTACAATGTCTGCTCAGTCAAGTATCCGGGAAAGGCCTGGAGCTATTCAGGTTCGGCCCCGAATGTGAAACTGGCCACAGTGAGTGAATCGGACAAACAGCAGCAGTGGAGCATCACGGATCTTTCTGGCAGCTTCCGGCTGATTAATCCTTTTGAGAACCGGGCCGTACGGGCTGCCGACAATGCCCTGGCACAGGTGGCTGAAGTGAACGGATCTGACGAAATGCAGCTGTGGCTCATCAAGCCTGTCGGCGAGTATGTGCAGCTGATTCCTTCAAACAAGGCGCAGTGGGTAGCTTCCTGCCGCGAAGACGGAACCATCGCCCTGGTGGATGTAGCCAAGGCCGGTACGTCGAAGGAAACCCTTTTCCGCATCACGGCAAGCAAGGTGGCTGCTCCGGCTTCTGCTTCCGGTGCTGCACGCGAGAAGGTGTACTGGGAAGACGAAACCCGTTTCGAGGAAAACAAGGAAAAGGGCCATGCCACCTATATTCCTTATTTCAGCGAACAGGAAATGCTGGCCGACAAGGAGTTTTACGCCACTCCGTGGGTGTACAACCAGAGCAAGGCCATGATGCTGCTCAACGGCGACTGGTACTTCAACTTCGTGCCGCAGCCGTCTGAACGTCCGCTGGATTTCTATAAAGAAGACTATGATGTCAGCAGCTGGGCTACGATTCCTGTTCCCTCCAACTGGGAAATGCAGGGATATGACCGTCCCATCTACTGCAATGTGGAGTATCCGCACTCCAACACACCGCCCTATATCGATGCCCGCAAGGGATTCAATGACGGCGGAAAGAACTACGGCATCAATCCCGTGGGCTCTTACGTCCGCTATTTCAACCTGCCCGAAGGCTGGGACAAACAGCGCACTTTCATTCAGTTCAACGGTATCTACAGTGCTGCACTGGTTTACCTGAACGGAAAGTACGTGGGCTATACCCAGGGTTCCAACAACGTGGCTGAATTTGACCTGACTTCATATCTCCGTCCGGGACAGAACAAACTGGCCGTACAGGTGTTCCGCTGGAGCGACGGCTCTTACCTGGAATGTCAGGATATGTTCCGTATGAGCGGTATCTTCCGCGATGTTTATCTCTACAACACACCGCTGGTGAGCGTGCGCGATCATTACATTACTTCCCGTCTGGATGCTTCGGCTGATTACCGTCAGGGAGAAATGCAGGTGGAACTGACGTTCGACAACCGGGGACGTCTGAAAGGCGAAAAGGAACTTGTTGTCCGTCTGTCGGATCCGTCGGGCAAGGTAGTGGCTGAAACCGAACAGACCGTGCGTTTCTCTGAACGTGAAACAACCTGCAAGGTTAAGACTGACTTCCGCGTGAAGAACCTCAGCCTGTGGACAGCAGAAACACCGAACCTCTATACGGTGAGCGTTATCCAGCGTGCTGGAGGCAAGGACGAAATGGCCTTCTCTACCAAATATGGTTTCCGCGACATCGAAGTACGCGGTCCGCTGGTATATATCAACGGCAAGCGCGTCTTCTTCAAGGGTGTGAACCGCCACGACAGCCATCCGCTCTACGGACGTGCCGTAACGGTGGAATCCATGCTGCAGGATGTGCTGCTGATGAAGCGCAATAACATCAATACCATCCGTACTTCACACTATCCCAACGCGTCGAAGATGTATGCCATGTTCGACTATTACGGACTCTATACCATGGATGAGGCCGATCTGGAAGACCATGCCAACCAGTCCATTAGTGACATGCCGTCATGGATTCCGGCCTTTGTGGACCGCATCGACCGCATGGTGCTGCGTGACCGCAACCATCCGAGTGTGATCTTCTGGAGTCTGGGCAATGAATGTGGAGGCGGTAACAACTTCCAGGCCTGCTACGATGCAGCCAAGCGCCTTGATCCCCGTCCCGTACACCACGAAAGTACCCGCGACGGCAAGGAATTCGGCGGTAACCGTTTCAGTGACCTCTACTCGAAGATGTATCCCAGCATGGGCTGGATGGATCAGTATGTCAATTCGTTCGACAAGCCGATGTTTATCTGCGAATATGCACATGCCATGGGTAATGCCATCGGTAACCTGACTGAATACTGGAACAGCATCGAAAGCAGTTCGTCTACCATCGGTGGTGCCATCTGGGACTGGGTAGACCAGGCCATCTATGAACCGGTTGAAATCAAGCAGGGCAACTATGCCGGACGTCTGCACACCGGATACGACTTCCCCGGCCCGCACCAGGGCAACTTCTGCTCCAACGGTATCATCCCCGCTACCCGCGAGGAAACTCCGAAGCTGAAGGAAGTGAAAGCCGTTTATCAGTATATCAAGTTCCGTCTGGAGAATAATGACAAGAACGGAAACGAAGTGACTGTCAGTCTGAAAAATACGTATAACTTTACTTCTCTGGCTGATTTCGACCTGCGCTGGGAAACCGTGAAAGACGGTTATGTAGTGGGAGCAGACAGCATGCAGCTGGCCGATGTAGCCCCCTATGATTCCGTTTCACTCACTTTGCCGCTGTCGGGAGCTGACCTGAAGAAAGCATCGAAGAACGGTGAAGAAGTGATGATCAACCTGACCGTGCGCCAGCGCAAGGCAACGGTATGGGCCGGAGCCGGTCATGAAGTAGCCCAGAAGCAGTTTGAACTGACCAGCCGTGCCGGACTGCCGGAACTGCGCATCAATGCCCGTGTGCCCAAGCTGGCCGTGAAGAAAGAAGGTCAGAGCCTGACCGTCGGCAACGGATTTGTGGATGCAGCCTTTGACACCACAACCGGACGGATGACTGCCCTGCGCCTGAACGGACTGGATGTCATCTATGGCGGTGAAGGTTTCATCTTTGATAACCACCGCTGGATTGAAAACGACCGCTTCGAGAAGACCGAAAACGGACTGGAACCCACCGGTACCTGTGAGGCTGTGGAAGAAGCCAGCGGTAATGTGGTTGTGAAGACTGTCCGCAAGGGAAGTCTCTGCGACACGGAGATCACGTACGTGTTCTATCCGGGCGGCGTGATGGATATGGATGTGAAACTCACTCCGAAGACTGCCGACCTGCGTCGTACCGGTCTGGTATGCTCCGTCAATGCCGGTCTGAACAATGTGGACTATTATGCATACGGTCCGTGGGAAAACTACAACGACCGTCATGCAGGCTGCATGGTAGGACGCTACCGCACCACTGTGGAAGACATGGTTGTACCTTACGTGAAACCCCAGTCCATGGGTAACCGCGAAGGTTTGCGTGAACTGAAGCTGACCAACTGCCAGGGACGTGGTGTCAGCATCCAGACCGAAGGCGGTGTATCCTTCTCCGCCCTGCGCTATACGGATGCCGACCTGATGAAGGCCAACCACCTCTGGGAACTCCAGGAACGTCCGTGCATCATCCTTCACCTGGATGCACTGGTTCGCGGTCTGGGTAATGCCAGCTGTGGTCCGGAAACCATGCTGAAATACAAGATCCCGCAGATGCCGTTCAGCTACAAGCTGCGCTTCTCTGCCTGCGACTGATCTTGATGATTAAACCTGTAACGAGGCTGACTTTATTTACGGAAGTCAGCCTCGTTTTTATATATGCCTGTTCTTTCTGTCTGTTTGTCTTGTTTGCTGTTGCTGATTGTTTCCTGCCGTTGTTAATCTGTTGTCGAATAGAGATTTGTTATATTCAGGGATGCGGCTTGTATCAGAATAAGTAATGGAAATGCAATATGAATCATGTAGCTTCTTTATGAAAAAGTAACTGGACTGTAATACCATAGTCCTACTTTTGCAGCGTTAAAAAATCAAATATTTAATCTTTTTTATATAAAGATTCTGTTTGAGTTATTCTAAAATAAAAGTTACATGAAAATTAAACAATCTATTTTAACAGGGTTATGCCTGCTTTTTGTATGGACGGCACAGGCACAGACTCAAGTTATTGCTCACCGTGGCTTCTGGAAAACAGAAGGTTCTGCCCAGAACTCGATTACAGGCCTTCAGAAGGCCGCCGAAGCCGGAGTGTATGGTTCCGAATTTGATGTGCAGCTGACTGCTGACGGGGTAGTGGTAGTCAATCATGATGATGTTGTCGAAGGACTGGTGATCGGAGAGACCAGGTATGAAAAACTGAAAGATATCAAATTGAAAAACGGAGAACGTATTCCCTTGCTGGAAGAGTATCTGAAGACAGGTAAGCAGCTTCCTGAGATTCGTCTTGTACTGGAAATCAAACCTCATAAGACCCAATCTCAGGAAAATCAGATTGCCGCTGCCTGTGTCAGACTGGTAAAAAAATATGGAATGGAAAAGCAGGTGGAATATATTTCTTTCAGCATGAATATATGTGAACAGCTTGTCAGCCTGGCTCCGGATGCGGAAGTGGCTTATCTGAATGGAGACTGTGCTCCGAAGGATATCAAGGCTAAAGGCCTGACAGGAATAGACTATAGTTATAAGGTGTTTTACAAGCATCCGGAATGGGTGAAAGAAGCCCAAAGTCTGGGATTGAAGGTAAATGTATGGACTGTGAACAAAACAGCTGATTTGCAGAAGATGATTGCTATGGGTGTGGATTTGCTGACAACTGACCAGGTGCTGGAAGCCAAAGAGATGGTAAGCGGTCGGGAAGCCCGATAACGGATGAGAGGTGAAATCTAATAAAGATAACATGAAAGGTAAATGGATTATTCTGGGCTTCATGCTGTGTGGAGCCTGTGTACAGGCAAAAACCGTTGATTTTCAGTTTCGTTTTGCTGGAAAAGTGATAGATAAAAATGGTCGGGGAGTAGCCGGTGTCGTAGTGAATGACGGTATTAGTTTTACAACAACGGATGCACAGGGAACGTGGGCGTTGCATTCAGATACGACCAGAAGCAAGTTCGTTAGCATTTCTACTCCGGCAGGATATGTCTTGCCTCAGAATGACGGACTGGCCGATGGCTTTTATGTTCCGGTGCGTGTCTTGGCTTTGGCCGGTGGAAAACATGATTTTGTATTGGAGAAGCGGACTGAAACTGACGATCGTTTCCATTACATAGCCGTGTCTGATCCTCAGGTGCGCAATGAACGCGATTTCAAGCGCTGGTGCCAGGAAACGGTGCCCGATATGGTGGAAGTCATAGACTCGTTGAAGCAGTCGCATGAAGTTGTCGGAATGACACTGGGCGACCTGGTATGGGACAACATGCCTTTGTTTGATAATTACAAAGCTTCGCTGAAAAATACGGGAGCCACATTCTTCCAGTGTATCGGTAATCACGATTTTGACAGACAGTATCAGGGGCTTCACAATATGGAACTGGCTTCACCGGTATATGGTGAAATGGTCTACGAAAGTCATTTCGGTCCCACTGACTATTCTTTCAACATCGGCAAGGCACATATTGTCACGATGAAGAACATCAACTATGTAGGTGGAAAATCTTATCTGACCAGCCTGACCGGGCAGCAGCTGGATTGGCTGAAGAAGGATTTGAGCTATTTGCCTGAAGGCAGTCTGGTAATCCTGAACATGCATGCACCTTCATGGAACCGTATTTCTCCCGATGGCAACATCCGGAACGCCGCCCAGCTGAAGGAGGTTCTGAAAAACTATAATGTACATGTGTTCAGCGGACACACTCATTTCTTCCAGAACAATGAAGTTTCTCCTGTGCTGTATGAACACAACATCGGTGCGGCCTGTGGCGGCTGGTGGACGGGCTGGGTCAATCAGTGTGGTGCGCCCAACGGATATATGGTGGTGGATGTTGACGGAAATGATTTGAAGTGGCATTACAAGGGAACCCGCCGTGACTTTTCTTATCAGTTCCGCATCTATAACAAAGGAGAGTTCAAAAGCCAGAGCAGTTTTGTGGTTGCCAATGTCTGGGACTGGGACAGTGCCTGCAAAGTCGTGTGGTTTCAGGACGGAAAACCGATGGGAGAAATGGAACAGTTCGTTGATTCCGATGAAGAGCGTGCTTCGGAACTGAAGAACCGTGCCTCGGCAGAAAAGACAGGCCATCTGTTCCGTGCCATGCCTGCCGACGGAAGCAAGGAAATCCGGGTAGAATTTACCAATCGTTTCGGAGAGGTATATACGAAGAGTATTCGTCTCTGAGCCCGAATGAAATCAAGGCGATATGAATATAAACAACCCATAAATTAATAAAGTGATGAATATATTGAAATCTGTAGTTTTATTCCTGATACTCCTGTTGGCTGGAAGCAGTATGGTGCTTTCGGCACAGAACAGAAGCATATCGGGAAAAGTGTTCGATACAAATGAGGAGCCTCTTATCGGGGTGACAGTAACCATTGAGAACACTACCATTGGTGCGATAACTGATATTGACGGTGCCTTTACACTTCAAGTGCCCGAAGGGAAGGTAGTTCTGAATGTGTCGTATGTGGGTTTTGTCCCGCAGAAGGTGACGGTTGCTTCCGGACAGTCCAATGTGACCGTACGTCTGAGCGAAGATGCGGTCTTGCTGAACGAGGTAGTGGTTGTCGGTTATGGTAAACAGAAGAAGGTGAATCTGACCGGAGCTGTTGCTTCCGTAGGTGGTGAAGAACTGGAAAACCGTGTCACAAAATCGTTGAGCAGTATGTTGCAGGGTACAGTAGCCGGCTTGAATGTAACGACCTCTTCGGGTGTGCCGGGCAGTTCCGCTTCCATCAATGTGCGCGGTATCACTTCCATCCATGAATCGGAACCGCTGGTACTGATTGACGGTGCCGTGGGAGATATCGACCGAGTCAATCCCAATGATGTGGAATCCATTTCCGTTATCAAGGATGCATCTGCCGCTGCCATTTACGGTGCACGTGCTGCATTCGGCGTAATTCTAGTCACTACCAAATCTGCAAAATCGGAGAAAATCAGCGTAGCTGTCAATGCTTATTACTCAACACGTAAAATCACACGCCTGCCCGAACATGTGACCGATCCATATCAAGTAATGACCATCCAGAATCAAGCACGTACGTACAGTTTCTACACAGAAGAACAAATGGCGGAAGCCCAAAAGCGCGTTAACGACCCGTCGCTACCAGCAGTCATAGTAGACCCGAGCGACCCGAACAAATGGGCTTACTACGGACAGACAGACTGGATGGACGAAACCTACAAAAATGCAGCACCTTCCTACACTGTCAATTTCAACATTGCCCAGCGTACCAAAAAAGCTGGCTATTACCTTTCTGGCGAATACTACCGACAAGATGGTATGTTCAAGAAAGGTAACGACATCTACGACCGTTACAATATGCGTGCTAAAGTAGATTTCCAACTCACCAACTGGCTGAACATCAGCAATAATACATCGTTTGCATTCCGCAAATACGACAAACCTAACATCGATATGGAAAGTTTCTTCCACGAGGTGAACCGCAAAAGTACGCTCGACGTAGTAAGAAACCCGGACGGAACATATACCAAATCTGGAGGTGCCATACTGGGACTGCTAGAGAATGGAGGACGTTCCGTCAACGACCGACGTGACTTTTCCACCACGTTTGCCGCTACCATCGACCTGTTGAAGGATGTATGGCAAATCAAAGCAGACGCCACCTTCCGCCGCGACAGCGAACGTACACGTAGAGCATCTTTGCCCTACTCCTACAAGCAAGGACCAGAAATGGCACTGGAACAGAACACAACTACAAGCTCTGCCCGTAACGACTCGCAGTTCTACGATAACAATGTATTCAATATATATACTGATTTCCACAAGACTTTTGCCGGCCAACACTTTGTACAAGCAATGGTAGGTTTTAACCAAGAAAACACACGTACCAACAGCTACTGGTCGAGCAGAGATCAACTAATCAGTACCTCTTTCCCAACTATCGAGCTTGCCACCGGTACTGTCAAAACCAGCGAAAGTATTACTGACTGGTCTGTTCGCGGAGCCTTCTTCCGCCTGAACTATGTATTTGACAATCGCTACATCGTTGAGTTTAACGGCAGGTACGACGGTTCCTCCCCCTTCCCGAAGAACGACCGTTACAGCTTTTTCCCTTCTGTTTCTGCCGCATGGAACGTTTCACAAGAAAAGTTCATGGAAAATCTGAAAAACAAAATAGGACTGAACACAATGAAATTGCGTGGTTCTTACGGTAGCTTAGGTAATCAGAACGTAGGTGCATACGCCTTCTCTCCACAGATGAAAGCAGAAGAAAGCAAATGGATTCTGGACGGAAAAAAACCACTTCAGGTTATCATGCCAGGTATCGTATCCAGCTCACTGACTTGGGAACAGGTGCGTACTATCAATGGTGGTATCGACTTAGGCTTCCTCAACAATCGTCTGACAGCTGGTTTTGATTACTACGTACGCTACACCGAAGGCATGCTGACCAAAGGAAAATCCCTTCCCAGTGTATTAGGTACTAGCGAACCGAAAGAAAACGCTGCTGACCTGAAAACCCGTGGTTGGGAACTTTCATTGGCATGGAGAGACCAGTTCAACTTAGCAGATTCACCCTTCAGCTATGGCGTACGTTTCATCATCTCGGACAGCCGCTCATTCATCACCAAGTTCGATAACTACGTTTGGGACACGGACAAGAACGGTAACAAAATTCGTACCTCCATTTGGACAAACGACAATCATTATGTAGGTAAAGAATTGGGTGAAATCTGGGGATTAACTACTGAAGGATTCTTCCAGAACGAAGAAGAACTTGCTAACCATGCTGACCAGACCAAAGTAGGTGAAGATGATATGGGCTACAAGTTCTACGTAGGTGACCTGAAGTTCAAAGATATCAACGGTGACAAAGAAATCAGTAACGGCAAAGGAACTCTCGCCGATCCGGGCGACTTCAAAAAAATCGGTAACAGTTCCATACGCCTCCCCTATAGCATTGACATGGATGCCAATTGGAAAGGATTTGACCTACGCATCTTCTTGCAAGGCGTAGGCAAAAGAGACTGGTACGCTGGTGGCGGTAACCACTATTTCTGGGGTATTTATGCCCAACCTTGGACTAACGTACAGAAAGGTAACCTCGATCACTGGACACCCGAAAACCGCAATGCCTACTTCCCTCGTGTGAAGCCTTATATTGCAGAAAGTACCGGTTCCGAGCTTGCTTGCCCGCAGACCAAATACCTACAAGACGCTTCCTACCTACGTCTGAAGAATGTAACCTTTGGCTACACACTACCCAAAACATGGACTAGCAAAGTAGGTATCGAACGCGTACGCTTCTACTTCAGCGGTGAAAACCTGTGCGAGTTACAACATCTGAAAGCCAACCTCGACCCGGAAGCCTTGGATTCAAGCAGCAAAACCTACCCGTTGCAGCGTTCCTTCACATTTGGTGTTAACTTGAATTTCTAAATCTGTAAACAATAACAATATGAAAACATTAAAATATATTCTTTCAGCGAGCATTAGCCTGGTATTTCTCACAGCCTGCAACGACAGCTTTCTGGAAAAGTATCCGGAAACCGAACTGAATGAAGAAGCCTTCTTCCAAACTCCGGAAGACATGGCAATCTACCTGAACAACTCCTATAAAGATTTGCCATACGGATCGGACGACCTCTATTCC
>ENA-OROO01001050-OROO01001050.1-human-gut-metagenome-genome-assembly--contig:-NODE-1050-length-15564-cov-4.365014_pt1 | contig 15564 bp, 7 predicted proteins | sample MGYA00242130_ERZ509052 | MGnify/ENA primary metagenome ERZ509052 (study PRJEB26280, sample SAMEA2338730) | human gut metagenome | biome: human gut; feature: human-associated habitat; material: faeces... | reverse complement strand
TCTTGTTCAGAATCGCTAAGCTGTATGGCTATCCCCACTAAATTTCTACTGCCCCGGATTACTCCGACTACGCCACCCTTGCCAAACAGCTATGGTGCTTCGAAACCGAAGACGGCGAATGGTACACCATCACCAACCGCTACGACGGGCGCAAGCTCGGCGTGGGAATGGGACCTAACGGCGAAAGCCTCATGATGCAGGACGCGCCACAGGCCAAGTTCAAACTGCGCGACCTCTCGGCCGAAACCGGCGAGGATTGCGTCGGCCTCGAATCCGACATCCCCGCTCCGGGCGGCGGCGACATATTCCGCTACCCCACCCTCACCGGCCCTAACGACAACTACGACGCGATAGTGTGGCTTGTGAGAGTAGACTTCTCAACCGGCTTCGACTCGGCAATAAAGACCGTCGAGTTCACCGATACATATTCACCGCAGAACAGCGAGACAGTAACGTGGTACAACATCGCCAGCTCGAAGGCAGGCAATGAGGGCCGCATAATAGTAGACAACACTTCGGTGGTTGACGCACAGTACAAGTTCACCGTCGACACCAAGGAATCGTCCGACCTGAACGCTCAGTGGCGCTTAGTCGAGACCGACCCGGGTAAAGTAAGCATAGTAAACCGTGCCACGGGAAACAGCATTTCCACCAACCTCACTATCGAAGATAAATACAACGTGCCTACAGCCGACGGCAAGGGCATTGTGGCTACCACATGGAATATCCTGCCCATAGCCGAAGGACAATACGCAATATCATCTGTAGGCAGCGACAAGGTAATGCGCCTGCTTAACGCGCAAACCCTCGGAAGCGAAACCGACGAACTGCCCGACACCGACCTGAACGGCACCGGATTCGCCTGGGCATTCTCGCAGGCCGACACCGAAGTTGGGATTAACACCGTTACGCAACAAGACGGCAACGTCCGCGTAGAGAACGGTCGCATTATCGCACCCGAGGGCGCAAAAGTGAATGTCTTCACTCCCGAAGGCGTTGAAATGCCTGCCGATTCGAAACTCATGCCCGGCATATACATCGTGACGGTAAACGGAAAGGCTACTAAAATATTGGTTCACTGATAAAACTTTAGGATTATGAAGAAACTAACATATATCGGCTCGCTGCTCGTAGCCCTGCTCTTCGTTTCCGTTGCGGCACAGGCACAGGACGTCGTACTCGCAAGTATCGGCAAGTCAGGACAGACGCAGCTTGAAGTAAAATTCGATGACAAATACATGAACTTCGGCACAGCCGGCGGCTCGCAGGAAATATCCTTCAAGACAAACACCACTGTTACGGCAACTTCCTCCGCCGCATGGTGCAAAGCCACTATAGCCGACGGAAATGTTGACGTTACCGCCGAAGCAAGCAACGAAGAAAACACCCGCGAGGCAGAGCTTACAATAAGCGCGCTCGACGGCCTGCAACAGGTTATCACCGTGCGCCAGCTCGGAACAAAACCGGCATTTTTTATAAATGAAGAGACCGTGAACGTGGCCGGAATAAACAGCCGCGTGCTGCTTGACATCACGTCCAACTCCGAACTCTCGTTTGCGCTTCCCGACTGGATTACTCCCGTCGACGCGGCAACGGCAGAAGGAACCAAGACGTACATCTTCCTTGCCGGAGAACTTGAGAACAACCAGACCCGTTCGGGCGACATCACCGTGTCGCTCACGGCCGACGCAGGCCAGACGGCAACGGTGAGCGTGACACAGACGTTCGAGGGCTTCCCTAAGTTCTTCGTCATCAGCGACACGCATTTCGGCTCGGGCGACGCCGTAAGCCGCGTCACCAACGTGCTCAACAACCTCTACTCGTTCGACTCCGACATCGACGCCATAATCGTAAACGGCGACCTCACCGACGGCGGGCAACCCGCACAGTACGAACAGTTCCGCTCCGTATTGGAAGACGAGTCCATACTGCCGTCCTACGTGGCACGCTACTATGTCATGGGCAACCACGAGTGGTTTGTAGGCGAAAATGCAATGGAGAATTACAGCGTTCTCGGCCAAGACCACAACAAGTACTTCGACATCAAAGGATACCCGTTCATCTACGTTGGCCTGTCGGGCGGTGGAGAACAGGACTACAGCGAGGAGGCATACGAGTTCCTCGCCGAGAGCCTTGCCGACGCGGCCGTAAGGTATGCCGGACGCCCGATATTCGTGTTCACGCATATTCCTGTTTACGGCACTACCCACGGCTCGGGCGACACCGACGGAGGCTGGGGCAACAAGAGGTTCTACGACATATTCAAGGACTACCCGCAGATAATCCATTTCTGCGGCCACACGCACTTCTCACTGCGCGACCCGAAAGCCCTCTGGCAAGGTACATTCACCAGCATAGACGACGGTACCAGCAACTACTGCTACCTCAATCCCGGAATAGATGTTGACGGCTCCACCCCGGCGGGCACGTCGGACGTACAGGAAGGCCTCATCGTATCGGTAGAGGACCTTACGAACGTAAACGTGCGCCGTATCGACACGCACCGCGGCGAGGAAATAGAACCCGCATGGAATTTCGAGGCTCCCTACGACGGCACCAACATGCCCTACGCTTCTTACACCGGTGGCGAAGCTCCTTATTTCCCCGACACGCAAGTAACGACAGAAGAAGGCCAGTCGGACGAACGCACCATAACGTTCCCGCAGGCTGTTGACGACGACGTTGTGCTTTACTATAAAGTCTCCGTCAAGAACTCCGCCGGCGAGGAAGTGGCAACAGGCAACCGCTGCTCGAGCTTCTACCTCGGAAGCGAAATGCCCGAAACGCGCAGTATCACCTTGGGCGGCCTGCCGCAAGGCGAGCAGCTCTACGCCGAGGTAATCGCATACGACCCCTACGGCAACGCTTCCGAACCTATTACGAGTGAAACGTTCACCGTGGGCAGCTACACTCCCGCTCCGGGCACTGTTGTTCCCGAGCCCGACCTTCTCGACATGACCATAAGCGAAATGGGCGTTGTTTCCGACGCCACCGGAACATTCATCTTCGACCACGGTTCGGTTGAACCGCTCGTTTACGTTGACAACACCTACCAGCGCGTAGCTGCGCAGTTCCAAGGCAATACGTCGCAGTACTACAAGCTCGACTACAGCAACAACCAGGAAGTAAAAGACGCCATGTGCAACGAGATAACCTACGAAACGCTCTTCCGTTGCAACGAAGTGCTCAGCGGCTGGCACAACCCGCTCAGCTCCATGGACGAAGGCGGCCAGGGCATAGAGCTCGACGACGGCAGGATAGCATTCTACGTAGGCTTCAACAACGCCAATGGCGATAACGAATACAAGTCAATCTCGTCAAACGTAGTAGCCCAGGCCGGCACGTATTACCACGTGGTTGCCACCTACAGCAAAGCCGAGGGAATGATGCGCCTGTACATCGACGGTTTCCCCGCGGGCGAAATTGCCGTTGACGGCGAGCCGAGACTTTCGGCCGAGGACGCGCAGTGGGTGGCTATCGGCGGCGACGCAAGCACGCGCATGGATTGCGACGGCGTATTTGACGGCCAGATTGTAGTGGCACGCATGTACACCCGCGCCGTAACGCGCGACGAGGTGTACCTCATGTACCGCACATACCAGGACATAGCCGAGAGCGTTCCGGGCGAGGATGACACTCCCGCCGAGGTGGCTCCCGTAGCCGACCTCATGGACATCGTGTTCGGCGAAAACGGCGCAGTAAAGGATGTTTCGCCTGTGGCTACCGAGGTGCTCACCGGCAACACCGTGCCACAGACGTATTTCAACGAGACATACCAGCGCTGGGTGGCACAGTTCAGCGGCACCGACAACCAGGAATACTACGCCGTGCCCTACGGCAACAGCGGAACGGTGCACGACGCAATGAGCGGCAGCTTCTCGCTCGAAGTGCTTGCCGTTATCAACAATCCGGGCGACAACCAGCCCGCGATAGTAAGCTCGCAGCAAACAGGCGGTTTCGGCATAGAACCGGGTAACGACATACAGGTATGGGGCTGTTTCGCAGACAGGTATGCCACGGCATATACAGGCATAGAGCCCGAGCATGGACGCTTCTACCACATCATAGGCGTTTACGACTACGACAAGAGCGAAATGCGCGTGTATGTAGACGGGCAGGCGGCTGGCAGCGTGTCGGTTGCAGGCCTCATGGACTACCCCGACGGACTGGCACAATACTTCTGCATTGGCGGCGACGCTTCGTTCAACGCCGATATAGCCGAATACCAGCTCGAGGGCGAAGTGGCACTCGTAAGGATGTACAGCCATGCGCTCAACCTCGGCGAGGCCAAGAGGCTTTACCTCGACCTTCAGGAAATATCGGCCGAATAAACAAACGGCATACAAAGTAAAAACCGTGCGGCAAATTGCCGCACGGTTTTTTTGCGCCCATATACGAACGTCCTGCCTCCGCAGCGGCATGCGCCAAAGCAGACAAATAACGCAGCAAAACCGGAGTCACAAAAAAGCTGTTTTTTGACCTTCAAAACGGCCCCTCATTTTCAAGGGCTTACACACAGGTGGGAGAAAAGAAAAAATTCAAGGCACATATTTTAAAATTTGTCGGACCTATTTTAAAATTTCTCAGACATATTTTTGCCCACGCCGCGGCGTATGCCGGCGAAAACAGACAAACATGCACACAAAAAAGCGTAACGTAAAAATCCCTGCCTGACGCATGTAGCAGCGCAAAAAAATCACGACAGGTAATTCGGTATAACGTTGTCTTTTATTAATTTTGCGACGCATAACCGATTTTTGTTTACAACCATGAAATTTGTTAAAAAGATTCTTAAGAATTTTAAAGGAATCACATTGTTCGCGCTCGCGGGGATGGCGGTATGGAGCTGCAGCCAAGCGCCGGAAGAGAAGACGTTAACGTCTTACGTCGACACTTCCATAGGCACGGGAGGGCACGGGCATGTGTTCGTAGGCGCAAACGTGCCTTTCGGGGCGGTGCAACTCGGGCCCACAAGCATTCCTACCGAATGGGACTGGACTTCCGGCTACCACGAAAGCGACTCCACCGTAATCGGCTTCTCGCACACCCACCTCAGCGGTACGGGCGTGGGAGACCTCTTCGACATCACGGTAATGCCGGTAACGGGAAACGTAACCTATGCACGGGGTAATGAAAAAGACAAAAATTCAGGACTGTGGTCATACGCCGACCGCAGCAAGGAAGTCAGCCGTCCGGGCTACTATTCGGTGCCGCTGACTCGCTACGGCATTACCGCCGAAATGACGGCTACCGCAAGGGTGGGCGTACACAGGTACACGTTCCCTGCTTCGGCCGAATCGGCAATCGTGTTCGACCTCGAAAACGGCGGCTGCTGGGACAAGACCACAAAGACATTCATGGAGGCCGTGGGCAAGTCGGCAATACGGGGATACCGCTATTCCGAAGGCTGGGCCAATGACCAGAAGATATATTTCTATGCCGAGCTGTCGAAGCCTTTCGACAGTTTCAAACTCAACGGCAAAGACAACATGTACGGCCGCGCCTCGTTCTCGACAAAGGACGGCGAACAGGTGCTGCTGAAGGTGGCCATTTCGCCTGTAAGCATGGAGGGGGCGAAGGCCAACATGGAGACCGAGCTACAGGGCTGGGACTTCGACGCTGTGGCAAAGGCTGCCGACAAGGCATGGAACGACGAACTCTCGAAAATAAAGATTGAGACCGCCGACGAACAGGCAAAGACCGTATTCTACACCGCCCTTTACCATACTATGGTAGCGCCGTCGCTTTTCTGCGACGCAGACAGCAGTTACCGCGGCGCGGACGGACAGAACCACGAGGCCGGAAACTTCGTGAACTACACCACCTTCTCGCTCTGGGACACCTACAGGGCCGCAATGCCCCTGATGACCATTATTCATCCCGAAAAGATGAACGACATGGTAAACACCATGCTCTACATCTACCGGCAGCAAGGCAAACTACCCGTATGGCACCTAATGGGTTGCGAAACAAACTGTATGGTGGGCAATCCCGGCATTCCCGTTGTGGCAGACGCGATTACCAAAGGATATAACGGCTTCGACATGAACCTTGCAATCAAGGCTATGGTAGAATCCGCAAACCGTCCCGACCGCGGACAGGACCTGAGGATGAAATACGGCTACATACCGTGCGATTTGTTCGGCGAATCGGTGGCCTACGACATGGAATATGCCATTGCCGACTGGGCGCTCGCGCAGGCCGCCCTGTACAAATCCAAGAGTGCAAAAGATACAACGGCCGCAACGGAGGACTTGAAAATCTACAGGCATTTCGACGAAAGAAGCCGCTCGTACAAAAACTTCTTCGACCGCGAAACAGGCTTTATGCGCGGAAAAGACAGCAAAGGTCAGTTCCGAACGCCCTTCAATCCGTTCGCTTCCACTCACAGGGCCGACGACTACTGCGAGGGCAACGCATGGCAGTACACATGGCTCGTACCCCACGACTTTAAGGGGCTCATAGAATGCTTCGGCTCGAAGGAAGAAATGCTCAAGCACCTCGACAGCCTTTTCATCGTCAAGTCGGAACTCGAGGGTGACGCTTCGCCCGACATCTCCGGCCTAATCGGGCAATACGCCCACGGCAATGAGCCGAGCCACCATATTCTCTATTTCTACACCATGGCCGGACAGCCCTGGAAGACGGCCGACAGGGTGCGCGAAGTTCTTGCCAAACTCTATCGTACCACTCCCGACGGGCTTTCGGGCAACGAAGACGTAGGGCAAATGTCCGCATGGTACATTCTTTCTTCGCTCGGCTTCTATCAGGTTGAGCCTGCAGGAGGACGCTACTGGTTCGGTTCGCCAATCTTCGACAAGGCCGAGATAAAAGTGGCCGGAGGTACATTTACCCTTATAGCCGAGAACAACAGCAAGGACAACAAATACATTCAGAGCATAACCCTGAACGGGAAAGTCTATACGAAACCTTACATAGACTTCAAGGACATCACCGCAGGAGGTGAGCTTACAATCGTAATGGGCAACGAACCTAAAATATGGTACTGCCCTGACGAACCCGCCGCATACAAAGACCAGAGACCTGCTCCGGAAGCAAGGCTTTTCAAGTCGGAAGCGGTGGAAAACGAGATTAAGCGCGTATGCGGGTTGTTGAAAAATCCCCGTCTCGCCTGGATGTTTGCCAATTGCTTCCCCAACACCCTCGACACCACCGTACACTTCGGTGAGGACGAAGACGGCAACCCCGATACTTTCGTATATACCGGGGACATTCACGCCATGTGGCTGCGCGACTCGGGAGCACAGGTTTGGCCCTACATCAGTCTGATTGACAAAGACCCGAAGCTGCAGAAAATGATTGCCGGCACTATAAACAGGCAGTTCAAGTGCATTTGCATAGACCCTTACGCAAACGCCTTCAACGTAGAACCAATAGGAGCAAGCAATCCTACCGACCGTCCGGAGACAAGCCCTTACGTGTTCGAAAGGAAATGGGAAATAGACTCGCACTGCTACCCTATCCGCCTTGCCTACGAATACTGGAAACGCAGCGGCGACACTTCAGTATTCGGCAAGACTTGGCTCGAAGCAATAAACAAGATTGTAAAGACAATGAAAGAACAGCAAAGGAAGAACGGACACGGGTCTTACACTTTCCTCCGCACGACAGACAGGCAACTCGACACGAAATGCGTATCAGGAAAAGGGAATCCCGTAAATCCCGTAGGACTCATCGCGTCGTCTTTCCGTCCGTCGGATGACGCAACGACTTTCGAATTCCTTGTGCCGTCAAACTTCATGGCCGTGTCTTCACTCAGGAAAGCGGCAGAAATACTTACCGAAGTGAACAAGAATAAAGCTCTCGCAACGGAATGCAACGCGCTTGCCGACGAAGTGGAATCCGCCCTCAGGAAATACGCAATTTACCAGCACCCCGAATACGGCCAAATCTATGCGTTCGAAGTTGACGGCTTCGGCAACCAGTATATTATGGACGACGCAAATGTTCCTTCACTGCTCGCCATGGCCTACCTCGGCGACGTTCCCGCAGACGACCCGATATATCAGAACACGCGACGCTTCGTATGGAGCAAGGGAAATCCTTACTTCTTCCGCGGCCCGGCGGGTGAAGGCATAGGAGGCCCGCACGTCGGCACCGACATGGCCTGGCCCATGAGTATAATGATGAAAGCGTTTACCTCGGATAACGACAAGGAAATACAAGAATGTATCGTGCAACTCATGAATACCGACGCAGGAACAGGCTTCATCCACGAATCGTTCAACTGTAACGACGCTTCAAACTTTACCCGCCCTTGGTTCGCATGGCAGAACACCCTTTTCGGTGAACTTATACTCAAAATCATCGGCGACGGGAAATTGGAAATATTAAACAACATCAACTGATATGATTTTCAGAAAAACTATCGTACTCGCCGCCTTGATAATGGCAACGAGTTGCGGCGCAACCAACGAGAAATACAATGAAAGCCCTACTGAGACTTCGCCGGCTGATTATGTATCAACGCTCGTAGGTTCGCTTTCAAGTTTTGAAATCTCCACAGGCAACACCTACCCGGCCATAGCCTTGCCGTGGGGAATGAATTTCTGGACACCGCAAACGGGCAAAATGGGCGACGGGTGGACTTACAGATACGACGCTCACCGCATACGTGGTATCAAACAGACGCACCAGCCCTCGCCATGGATAAACGACTACGGACAGTTCTCAATCATGCCTGTACGCGACGTTTCAAAAACAGACGAGGAGGCCCGCGCAAGCTGGTTCTCCCACCAGAGCGAAACCGCAAAGCCATACTATTATTCGGTCTACCTTGCCGACCACGATGTAAAGGCAGAAGTAGCGCCTTCCGACCGTGCCGCAGTGTTGCGCTTCACTTTCCCCGACAGCAAGAACTCCGGTGTAATCGCAGACGCCTTCGACAAAGGCTCATACATCAAGGTTATCCCCGAGGAGCAGACCATTGTAGGATATACCACACGCAACAGCGGCGGAGTTCCGGAGAATTTCCGCAACTGGTTCGTTATGAAATTCGACAGGCCTTTTGAAAGCGCGCAGGTCTACAACGGCAAAGACGCCGTAAGCGGCAACGAGTTCGAGGGCGAACACGCTTTGGCCGCTGTAAAGTTCGCTACCCGCAGAGGCGATAAAGTCAATGTAGCCGTCGCTTCATCCTTCATTTCTCTCGAACAGGCATACACCAACCTGCGCGAAGTAGAAGGCAAGGACCTCGAAGCAGTAAAGGCCGACGCCAAGGCCCGTTGGAACGACATCCTCGGAAGAATTGAAGTGTCGGGCGGGAGCACCGACCAGTACCGCACGTTCTACTCCTGCCTATACAGGAGCACCCTCTTCCCGCGCAAGTTCTACGAGATAGACAAGGACGGCAAAGTCCTGCACTACAGCCCGTACAACGGCAAAGTATGCGAGGGCTACATGTACACCGACACGGGATTCTGGGACACTTTCCGCGCCCTCTTCCCTCTCCTCAACCTCGTCTACCCGTCCATTAACAAGGAAATCCAACTCGGCCTCGTAAACATTGCCAAGGAGAACCCGTTCCTGCCCGAATGGGCCAGCCCCGGACACAGAGGCTGCATGGTAGGCAACAACTCTGCTTCTGTCGTGGCCGACGCCATAATGAAAGGCGTTAGTACCGAAGACCTCGACACGCTCTATCGCGCCATTATTTACGGCACGGAGCACGTACACCCGCAGGTAAACTCCTCCGGAAGGCTCGGCCATGAATATTACAATACCCTCGGCTACATACCTTATGACGTAGGAATAAACGAGAATGTTGCACGCACCCTCGAATATGCCTACAACGACTGGTGCATTCTCCAGATTGCCAAAAAACTTAACAGGCCGGAAGCGGAAATAAAGAAATGGTCCGAAAGGGCACTCAACTACAAGAACGTGTACGACAAGTCGTCGAAACTTATGCGTGGACGCAACAAAGACGGCTCATTCCAGTCGCCTTTCAGCCCGTACAAATGGGGAGACGCCTTTACCGAAGGCAACGCATGGCACTACACGTGGTCGGTGTTCCACGACGTGCAGGGCCTTATAAACCTCATGGGCGGAGAGAAGGAATTTACTGAAATGCTCGACTCAGTATTCGTCGTGCCGCCCATTTACGACGACAGCTACTACGGCGGCCGCATACACGAGATTACCGAAATGCAGGTGGCCGACATGGGCAACTACGCCCACGGCAACCAGCCCGCCCAGCACATGATCTACCTTTACGGCTATGCCGGAGAACCCTGGAAAGCACAGTACCACGTAAGAGATGTAATGAACAGGTTATACACCGCACAGCCCGACGGCTATTGCGGCGACGAGGACAACGGACAAACTTCGGCCTGGTATGTGTTCTCGGCCCTCGGTTTCTATCCCGTGTGCCCCGCTTCGGACGAATACGTAATAGGCTCACCTCTTTTCAAACACGCTACCATACACTTGGAAAACGGCAAGGACATTGTGCTCGACGCCGGCAACAACTCCGGGGAGAATGTCTACATCAAAGCAATAAAGATGAACGGCAAGAACTGGGAGCATAACTTCTTCCGCTACAGCGACCTCATGAAAGGAGCAAACATCACCTTCGACATGGCCTCGCGACCTGAAAAGACAAGAGGTACAGCTCCCGAAGACAAACCTTACTCACTAAGCAAAAAACTTTAAAACCGCAAAGTTGTCCGGCACTATGTGTTGCCCGGACAACTTCCCCAAAACATCTTAACGATATGGCAAATTATAAGACTGACTCGCGTATCGTCCTCACGCTCGACGCGGGCGGTACTAATATGGTATTCGGGGCAATGCGCGGCGGCGAGTTCATCGTCGACCCGCTCACCCTCCCGTCGAACGCCCACAACCTCGACCTCTGCCTAAACACTATGGTCACAGGGTTCAAATCCGTAATCGATAAACTTGAAGAACGCCCTGCGGCAATCAGCTTCGCCTTTCCCGGCCCGGCCGATTACCCCAACGGTATCATAGGCGGCTATCTGCCCAACTTTCCGTCGTTCCGCAACGGCGTTGCTCTCGGGCCATTCCTTGAGAACACGTTCGGAATACCCGTGTTCATCAACAACGACGGCGACCTGTACGCATACGGGGAGGCCTTGGGCGGTATCCTGCCCGAGATAAATGCCCGCCTCGAAGCGGCCGGCAGCGCCAAACGGTTCCACAACCTCATAGGCTACACCTTCGGCACGGGCTTCGGCATAGGCACGTTCATCAACGGCAGCCTCAACCGCGGCGACAACTCCTGCGTCGAGACCTTCTGCCTGCCCCACAAGAAAATGCCGCACATCATAGCCGAGGACGGCGTTTCCATACGCGCCGTCAAGCGCGTGTACGGCGAGCTCACCGGCCAGCCGGGGCACAAGTTCGAGCCCAAGGACATCTTCGACATAGCCGAAGGCAAGCGGGAGGGCGACCCCGCTGCTGCCAAAAAGGCATTCGCCGAGATGGGCGAAGTGGCGGGCGACGCCATGGCCACGGCCGCGACGCTCATCGACGGCGGGGGAATAACCGCCGCCGCCAAGTACATCATGCCCTCGCTCCTCGAATCCATGCGCGGCAAGATACACACCCTCGACGGCGACGAACTCAACCGCGTGCAGATGAAAATATACAACCTCGACGACGAGGAGGAATTTGCGGCCTTCGCCCACGGCGAGCAGCGCAGCCTCAAAGTCTACGGCACTGACAAAGAAGTTATCTACGACCCCCAAAAGCGAATCGGCGTGGCAATCTCCAAGATAGGCGCAAGCAAGGCCATATCCGTGGGAGCCTACACGTTCGCACTCAACCAGTTGGACAAATAACACAAAGACATGTACCCCTTAAAGTTCAGACCCATTCTCAAGAGCCTCGTGTGGGGCGGCGAGAAAATAGCCCCGTTCAAACACATCGAAACCACGCAGCACAACATAGGCGAAAGCTGGGAGCTCTCGGGCGTGCGGGGCAACGAGTCGGTCGTCGCCAACGGCGAATACGCCGGCCGCACAATCAGCGAACTCGTCGCGCAGTTCAAGGACCGCCTCATCGGAAAGCGCAACTACGCAAGAACAGGCAACGAGTTCCCCCTGCTCATCAAGTTCATTGACGCCAAACAGGACCTCTCGATACAGGTGCACCCCAATGACGAACTCGCGGCCAGGAGGCACAACGGTTCAAAGGGCAAGACCGAGATGTGGTATGTGGTAGGTGCCGACGAGGGCGCACACCTCATGTCAGGACTAAGCAAGCAAATCACCCCGGAGGAATACGCCGCCCGCGTGGAAGGCCACACCATTACCGACGTGCTCCGCGACTACGCCGTTTCGCCCGGCGACGTGTTCTTCCTCCCCGCCGGACGAATACACAGCATAGGCGCGGGCTCGTTCATAGCCGAGATACAGCAGACCTCCGACATCACCTACAGGATTTACGACTTCGGCCGCCTCGGGCTCGACGGCAAGCCCCGCGAGCTGCACACAGCCCTCGCCAAGGATGCCATCGACTACACCGTGCTACCCGACTACCGCACCGCCTACACGCGCGAAAAGAACAAGGAATGCCTCCTCGTGGACTGCAAGTATTTCACCACCTCGCTCCTCGACATCGACCGTCCCTTTGCCAAGGACATCGCCGCCCTCGGCTCGTTCCTCATCCTCATATGCACGGCCGGTAATGCCACGGTAAAGGATGCCGGAGGCCACACCGAGAGCATACGCCGGGGCGAGACAATCCTCATCCCCGCCGACACGGCCGGTATCGAGATAATGCCCGAAGAAAGTGCCGTACTGCTCACCACCTACATCCGCTGACTGCCCCGGCCGGTGCCGCGCGACGCGGTCGCGATGAATCGTGTATCTCAAGGGTGGAAAAACCGTGCACGAAAAAACAGGCCTTTTTGGTCGCAAAATTTGAAAACTAAAATTCAGCGCGTTAGCCCCACCCGGGAGAAAGGAAAAAATACAAGGCACATAATTCAAAATATGTCTGACCTATTTTAAAATATGTCAGACATATTTTTTGCCTCTTGAAAACCCGTTCTAAAAGTATCTTAAAACCGCAGACAAATAAGGACACACGAATTTTACACTTAAAGTATATGGTTTTATTATCCTGTATCGTTGCCGTGATTGTACACTACAATATTTTATATCCAAGCAAAGAACTGAACTTGTAACACAACCGCGGGAAACGTCCCAGCACCTGACCGAAGAAAAATCCCCACCGTGAACGGAAAAAACGCATGTAATTGGCTTGTTCTATAAGTTGCAGCGAAGGTTCCCACTGTTCCACCACACGCCCATCGCTCAGTCCTGAACGTATCTCTGCCTCATGGCTGCGGAGAGAATCGGGTTTTACACCGTGTCGGCTCATCATTGTGCCGCATACATCAAACCAGAGCTCGCCGCCCTTGAAACGACTGGCTATCTGGTGCAGAAAATTAATTACCTGCTCCTCATAAAAATACATCAGCACACCTTCGGCCACAAAAATAAAATCGCAACCGGGATGTTTTGCCTTCAAAACGTCCAGCCAGTCACTATCCAACAAAGAAGCCGGAACGTAAGGGTTTCCGAGCTGCTCTGGAATCAATTGGCGACGCAGTGTTATTACTTCGGGCAAATCCATGTCGTAAAAAACTCCTTTGCTACTTGCGATCCTCTGGCAACGTGTATCAAGTCCGCAACCTACGTTCACCACGACAGGATTGGGATGGCTGTCGACGAAACGCCTAACTGCGCCGTCGAAATACCAACCACGAACAACACACCCTACTTCGCTTAATTTCGCCTTGTCGAAACGAGTGTAATCATACTCCAGACTTTCAACCAGTTCTTCTGCGACTTTGTCCTTCAGGATAGGATTGCTGCGGCGGCTTTCCTTTGCCCTCATGTAAAGAGGAATAAGCAACGTTTCCGCAACAACACTCTTAAACTCATGTTTCTGTTTCATTTGCTTTTATACAATTATAACATTTCACGTATTCATGTTTCAAAGGTAAAGGCCTTAAAACTTACATACAATACCTATTTACAAGGATTTTATATTAATAAACAGCTAACTTAATCGTTGCGGACTAACGTAAAACGGTGGTTCTCTATATCTTTAAAAATCGTTATAATACAATTCAAGGTTATTAAATGCTTAGGCAAGGAATGTGTATCTTATCCTGCACCACGCTGGCTAATTAGGAAAAAAAGACCCGTGCCCGGTGTTGCCGAAAACTTGCGTTTTCGTTTGCCCTTGCGCACTTCTTTATGTAATTTTGCCAAATAATTTTAATATCACATACCTTTTAGGCATTTTGGCGTGATGAACCGTTGCGCCGACAACTAACGATGGCTTTCAATTCCTTTGCCTACCTGCTTTTCCTGCCTTGCGTTTTCCTGATATATTGGGCGCTTAGGCGCAGTTACCGCCTGCAAAACGTGCTTATAGTGCTTGCAAGCTATCTGTTTTACGGATGGTGGGATGTCAGGTTCCTTTTGCTCATCGCATTTACTACCGTCAGCAGTTTTTTTCTCGCTCTTGCTACTGATCGCAGCATTAGCCGCGGCAAAAGCGGGGCAGCATACAATGTTTTGAACATTCTGGTAAACGCAGGAGTACTGTGCGTTTTCAAATATTACGATTTCTTTGCGCAAAGTTTTGCGGATGTATGCACACACTTAGGTTTCGCAACGCACCCGGTGCTTTTGAACTTGCTTCTGCCGGCCGGTATAAGTTTTTATACATTCCAAGCCATCGGTTACGGCATAGACGTTTACAGGCGACGTATGCCTGCAACGCGCGATTTGGTAGCGTTCACCGCTTTTATCAGCTTCTTTCCGCAACTTGTGGCCGGCCCAATCGAAAGGGCTACACGCATGATGCCGGTGTTCACCTCCCCGCGCACGTTCAAATATGCCAATGCAGTTGAAGGCTTACGCCGCATTTTGCTGGGACTGTTCAAGAAGATGGTAATAGCCGATAATTGCGCGCAGGTAGTAACCCCCATATTCGACAACTGGCACGAAGCCAGCGGCGTGGCCCTCATCATCGGAGGTTTGATGTTCACATTGCAGATATACGGCGATTTCTCCGGTTATTCAGACATTGCAGTAGGAAGTGCAAAGCTGTTCGGCATAGAGTTGCAGGAAAACTTCCGTGCTCCTTACTTTGCACGCAGCATAGCTGACTTCTGGCGGCGGTGGCATTTGTCGCTTACCGGATGGTTTCGCGACTACATTTACATACCTTTGGGCGGAAACAGGAAAGGTACATTCAAGACGTGGCGGAATGTTTTCGTCGTGTTTTTCCTGTCGGGGCTATGGCACGGAGCGGCCTACACATTTATATGTTGGGGATTGTTCCATGCCCTGCTGTTCATACCGTTCTCATTTCTCGAGCGTATAAAGGTTGCCTTGCCCGCACGCCGTATGTTGACATTCGTCTGCGTCTTCATTGGCTGGATTATTTTCCGTTCGGCAAGCATGGAAGATGCTTTCGGCTACCTCGGACGCATGTTCACTTTGGGAGGCTTTGAAAACATTGCCGCGCTACCGTCGGGATTGAAAGCAATGGCAG
>ENA-OROO01001032-OROO01001032.1-human-gut-metagenome-genome-assembly--contig:-NODE-1032-length-15770-cov-4.807318_pt1 | contig 15770 bp, 13 predicted proteins | sample MGYA00242130_ERZ509052 | MGnify/ENA primary metagenome ERZ509052 (study PRJEB26280, sample SAMEA2338730) | human gut metagenome | biome: human gut; feature: human-associated habitat; material: faeces... | reverse complement strand
CCTCCGCCAACTCCGGCGGCGCGTGGTACACTATCGCCGGCGCACTGGCCGATCTGTTCCAGAACAATATCGACGGCGTTACCTCCACCGCCACCAGCGGCGCCGGTATCTCCAACATTTTCAGCGTCTCCGCCAATGAGGCTCAGCTGGGCTTCGGCTTCCCCGACGACGTGCTGGATGCGAAGAACGGCGTGGGCGACTTCGCGGGCAACGCGCTGAACAACGTGGTGGGCGTGACCGCCCTGTATCCTGGTGTACTGCATATCGCAGTGGCCGCCAACTCTGGCATCACCACCATCGAGGATCTGGTGGGCAAGACCATCTGCACGCAGGCCAAGGGCAACGCCGCCTACAAGATGACGTGGAAGGTGCTGGATGCCTACGGCATCACCGAGTCCGACGTAACCATGAACTATGTGGGCTTCTCTGATGCCGCCGACCTCATCAAGGACGGCCACGCCGACGCTCTGTGCTATATGTCCACCTATCCCTATTCTGCCCTGCAGGATCTGGCGGAGTCCAGAGGAGTCCGCCTGCTGGAGGTGGACACGGAGCGTATGTCCGCAATCCTTGCCGCCTCCCCGGCCTACACCACCGTGACTATCCCCGGCGGTACCTACACCGGCACAGATAATGATGTAAACTGCTTGGGCTGCACTACTATCCTGTTCACCAACAGCGAGATGCCCGAGGATGTGGTCTATCAGATGACCAAGGTGATGTTCGAGCACTATGACGATCTCTGCATCGTCAACAAGTCTCTGGCCAATATGACCCCCGAGTTCGTGGTTAACAACATCGGCATCACCCTGCATCCCGGTGCTGAGAAATACTTCAAGGAGATTGGTGCTCTCCAGTAAGCATTGGTAAGACATCGTGCGCCGGGGTTTCGACCCCGGCGTCCACCCCTTACATGAAGGAGCGACTATGGAAAAGAGTAAATTCAACTGTGCCTTGATCTTCCGGTGGGTGGCCATTTTCATGTCCCTTTACCATTTGGGTACGTGCATTTTCGGCATTCCCGCCTCCCAACTGCACCGAGCGCTTCATCTGATGCTGGCCTGCGTGCTAACCTTCGGCGGCTTCAACTTCAAAGGCAAAAAAAGCGACGGAAGATGCCGCCTGACAGACTGGATACTGATCGCAGCCACAGTGTTTTCTATGGGCTATATCGTGGTAGAAAACAAGGTGCTGGAGAACAGACTTGCGTTCGTTACGCCTTTTACCACCGTTCAGCTGGTGGCTGTCATCATGCTGGTGGTGCTGGTGCTGGAGGCCACCCGCCGTCTGACGGGTCTGACCCTGCCCATCGCCTGCCTGATCTTTTTGGCGTATGCGTTCTGGGGAGACCGCTTTACTGGCGTTCTGGGCCATGCACCCCTGTCGGCCAAACGTATTTTGGAGCAGATATCTATAACCAGTGAGGGAATTTTCGGCTCGTCACTGGGCATCAGTGCCACTTACGTGGTCATCTTCATCATTTTGGCCGGTTTTCTCGAAACTACCGGCGCGGGACAGTTCTTTATAGACATTGCCTCCAGTGCCACCGGCACCAAGCGCGGTGGGCCTGCCAAGATCGCAGTAGTGGGCAGTTGTCTATTTGGTTCTATCTCCGGCAGCTCCGTGGCGAACGTAGTTTCCACGGGCACGTTTACCATTCCTCTGTCCAAGAGCGTGGGCTATCCCAGTTACTTTGCCGGCGCGGTGGAAGCCGTGGCCTCCACCGGCGGACAGCTGATGCCACCGGTCATGGCCGCCGTAGCGTTTATCATGGCGGACAACCTGAGTGTTCCCTACATTAGCATCTGCGGTGCGGCATTGATCCCTGCGGTACTGTATTACTGGAGTCTTTTCAGCATGGTAGATGCCAAGGCGGTGAAACTGGGTATCGCCGGCCTGAAAAAGGAGCAATTGCCCCAGGGTCGCGAGGTCCTAAAAAACGGTTGGTTTCTGGCGCTCCCCTTTCTGGTCCTCATCGCATTGATGATGATGAATTACACGCCTATGAAAGCCGGCTTCTATGCCATTGTCTCTCTGCTGGTGATTCTGCTGATTTTTGATCGGAAGAAACTGAACTGGGCCAACATCACCAATGCGCTGGAAAACGGCGCCAAGGGCGTCATCAGCGTGTCCGTGACCTCTGCCTGTGCCGGTATCATTGTAGGCGTCATCATGATCACCGGCCTTGGCCTAAAGTTTACGTCCATTATCACCACCGTGTCCAACGGCAATCTGCTGATCGCACTGATCCTGTCTGCGGTGGTGGCCATCATTCTGGGTATGGGCCTGCCCACCGTACCAGCCTACATCGTCATGTCCTCTCTGGTGGCGCCTGCGCTGATCAAGATGGGCGTCGCCCCCATGGCCGCCCATATGTTCGTGCTGTACTTCGCGGTGCTGTCCTGCATCACGCCGCCGGTGGCTATCGCCTCCTATGCGGCCGCCATTGCTGACGCCAACGCCATAAAGGTGGGCTTTGAGTCTGTCCGGTTGGCCGTGGTCGCCTACATCATCCCCTTTGTGTTCGTCTACAACCCGGTGCTGCTGTTTGACGGCAAACCCATTGACATCTTCCTCTCCTTTGCCACGGCGGTGCTGGGCTGTATGGCACTGACATGGGCCATAGAGGGCGTTGTAGAAGGGAAGATACCGTGGTGGGCGCGTATCGTCTCCCTGTTGGCGGCGGCATTCCTCGTCTGGCCGGAGCACCTGTCAGATGTCTTTGGCGCTGTGATTTTTGCCGTTCTCTACTATTTCTATCGCTATAAAGTCAAAAAGCAGCAGAAAGTGCTGCCGATCACAGAGGATAAGGAGGAGTAAATCGTGGGACTGATCGACCTGCACGTACACGCCGGGCCCTCCGTCATGCCCAGAGAGCTGGATGGCGTGGATATGTACAAAGAAGCCGTGGCGGCCGGCTATTCCGCCTATGTCATCAAGGATCACTATTTCCCTACCATGATGAGCGCCGAGAACATCTCCCGCCACATGGACGATGGGAAATGTAAGGTCTATGGCGGCCTGACACTGAACAACTCCGTGGGTGGCCTGAACCTAAAGGCGGTGGACGCCGCCTGCGCGCTGGGTGCCAAGATCATCTGGATGCCCACTGTGTCCGCCCTGCGCCACAAGATCATGCACAGTGGCCACGGCCTGGCCTTCCCCGGAAGCAAGGGTATGAGCATCGAGGAAAAGACGATCATGTATCTGGACGACAACGGCGAGCTGCAGCAGGAGGTCAAGGACATTTTGGCCTACCTGTCCAACAAGCCCGATGTGATCCTAGCCACCGGCCACGGCAGCCGCGACGAAATCGACAAGCTTATCCACGAGGCGGTAAACACCTATGGCCTTCGCCGGATCCTTGTGAACCACCCGCACTACATGATCGGCGCCAGCATGGACGACATTGAGTCATGGGCCGGGCTGGGCTGCTATATCGAGGTGAACGCCGTGGCCTTCGTAGAGAATTCCCGCTTCAAGTCCAACGACATTTCCGAGGCGAAGGCGATGATCCGCCGCTGCGGTCTGCAGCAGATCGTCATTGACTCTGACTACGGTCAGAAGAACAACGGCAGTCCTGTGGACGGTGTGGCGCGCCTCATCGAGATGCTTAAAAGCGAGTGCAGCCTGACAGACGACGACATCAAGCGTATTGGAGAAACGAATCCCGCCCGTCTTCTGGGTCTGGAGATCTGATGCGCAAAAGAAAGCAGAGGTATGAAAATGCTGTATAATCACGCAAATTGGGATACGCTCCCTTGGACCGAGGTACGCCCCGGTGTGCGCCGCAAGGCGTTCACCGGCGAAGGCGCCACTATTGCACTGAATGAACTGCTGCCGCACCATGAGCCGCGGCCACATAAGCACCCCCATGAGCAGATTGCCTACATCACGGGGGGTCAGTGCGATTACCACATTGAAGATCAGGTGTTCCGTCTGGTGCCCGGCAGCATGCTGGTCATCCCCCCCAACGCCATGCATTACGCCGAGGTGGTGGGCGATGAGGTTCTCATCAACATCGACATCTTTACGCCCAAGCGCGAGGAGTATGTGAAATGATCTCGGCGGATTTCAAGCAGAAGATCCACGGAAAAAAGCCCCTGAAGGGCACCTTCGTAAAGATGAACTGCCCCACCGCCGTGGAGGCATTGGGTCTGGCCGGCCTCGACTTCATCATCATCGATGGGGAGCACGCCCCGCTGGATGAGATGCATCTGGAGGCTATGCTGCGGGCGGCGGACTGTGTGGGCTTACCCGTGGTGGTGCGTGTTCCCGTGGCGGATGAATTCCACATCCTCAAGGTGCTGGACATGGGCGCCGCCGGCGTGCAGATCCCCGGCCTTACCTCCACAGAGGAGGTACGAGCCTGTCTGGATGCCGCTCTGTATGCCCCCGAGGGCCATCGCGGCCTGTCCTTTGCGCAGCGCTCCGCCCGCTACGGCACCATGGATAAGTTCGAGTATATGCGCCACTCCAATGAAAATCTGGTCAAAGTTTTTCACATTGAGAACCGCGAGATGGCAGCGCGTGTGGAGGAACTGTGCCAAGTCAGAGATATCGACGTCCTGTTTGTCGGGCCAATGGATCTGAGCCAGTCCTTTGGACATCCCGGCAACCCTGCTAACCCCGAGGAGCAGGAAGCCATCCGCCGCATCATTGAAGTAGCGGCGCGGTATGACGTTCCCGTAGGCATCTTTGTTGGCACTACGGAAGCGGCGGCCAAATACGAGGCGATGGGCGTGCGATATATCGCCATCGGTTCTGACATCAGCTTCCTGATGAATGGTGCTAAAAGTGCAATGAAATAGGATGCAAGGAATTTTTCTTTTATCTCCCTCAAACATCAAAGCGGACGCTGTGCGTCCGCTTTGGTATTTTCTGCGATTTCGCTCGGTATACCGGGTTTTAGGCAGCAGAGCACAGCCATGTAACCGCCTGCGTAGACTCTTTTGAACTGCTCACCCAGCTAGTGGTTTTCAGAATACAATAAACCGCGGTAAGATTTTGTGCTTTCTCTACCTACCACCGCAGAAAATGGAAATATTTCATTTGCATGCGTTCGATACGCCGTGACCGCGTGACTTCTCGCAAAATGCACCTATAATGAAGTCAGACGCAGTGCACAGCGGACTAACATTTTGGAGGTGGTCAAAATGGCCAAAAACAACCGTACATCTCGCCTGACGGCGGACGAAAAGACCTTGCTTGAGGAGTACCGCAAGAGTGGCTTGACGCCCGAAGACATTAAAGCCCTGAAGCTCCAGACGGACGAGAAATATATCCACGTGCTGGCCTACCGCTACTGGATAGCCTGTGCGAAACTCCACAATGCCAACGAGCTGCTGCACGGCAACTGCCGCTGCTGTATTCATTGGAACGCGCTGGAGCAGGAAAAAATGCCCTGCCGCGCCTGCTACTACCTGGTCGGTGCAGATGCGCAGATCGATGGCTGGGAATGTGTGCGGGACATTTCAGAGGAGGCAAACGGATTGTTGGAAAAGTACGATGTGTATCGGCGGCGTGCCGTGGAACAGCAGTAGTACGTACAACGGAGGACAAGTTCCCTATCATGGTACCCTTTTGGGTACCATGATATCTCCATCAATTCTGTCCGCGCGAAGGCACGGGCAGAACAGGCGTGGATGATGCGGGACAGTGAGGGGAACGTCCTCCCCTGTGAGATCAAGGCAGGCGGCAAGCATCAGGACAGTGCGGAACTACGAAAGGCCATAAATGACTGGCTGCGAGACTATACGCACGCGCACGGCTGGGAGGTGAAGGACAACAACGCCCTTGCCTCCAGGCGAAAACAGGAGCGGTACGAAAAGCGGAACGAATATCTCCGCCATGTATTGGTTTCTGTGGCGGCTCAATGTCGCCACACCAGAGAATTATTCCACCGTCTCCGCGCCTACGGCATCACCCTCAAGCGGCGAGGAAACACGGTAAGCGTCCTGCCGCCGGGAGGCCGTAGGGCGGTGCGGCTGCGGACATTGGGACTGGAATGGACGGACATAGAGCACCTGATGGCACTGCGGCGAGAGCGCGAACGGCTGGCGGAGCAGCAGTGTTTGGCGTATGTGCGCTGCGTCCGCCGCCGGTGGTACGAGACCCAGCGCGAGGCATGCGGCCATTCTCGCGGGGCGTTGGACAGCTTGCTGATACTGGTTTTATTTCTGCTGTTGGGAGACGTGCCGAAGCCGCAGGAGGCATATAGTGAGTCGGAATGCCTCGCTCTGTTCGTCGTGTCGGGCAAGGCAGAGACGGAAGCCTTGCAGGGCCTGGCATACGCCCGTGAGCAGGATCTGCAAACGCCGCAGGAGGTCGAGTGGAAGGCAGCCGAGCTCCGTGCCGCCATCCGCCGCGCCAGGATGGATTGCGATCAATCTGCGCTGGCCGAGTGGCGCAAGCTGCAAATGCTGCAAACGAGCATTCGCGCCATACAATATGCGGCCGAGTGGGGACGGTCTCGGGAAGCAAAACATGAACAACGTTAAACAGCGTATCCCTGAACATAACGCATGAGGCAAGGCTAAACTTGACATTTTCACGGAAACAAGTATAATTTGTGACAAACGCAGACGGAGGTATGGACGATGCACGAGCAGCTGTATGCGTGTGAGCGGGATATTCTTTCATTTATGTATGCCAAGCCGCACGATGAGGTATTTACCGTAGAGGATTTCGATGCGTTAGGTAGCTATGATGCGGTTTGCAAGGCGCTGTCACGCCTTGCACAAAGCGAGAACATAGAGCGCATTAGCATGGGACTTTATCGGCTGAACCCAAAATGGTGTAACGATGTCCCTGTGCTGCCATCACATGAAGCTGTGGCGCATGCTCTCGCCCGGAGAAGCCATTGGAGGATACTTCCGGCCACGGAGCTTGCACGGCGCAGGATCGGCCTGTCCGATGAAGACCCGAACCTGCCGAAATACTTGAGCACAGGCCCTAAGACCCGTGTTGAATACGCCCCGGGTCATGAGGTGCTGCTGGTTCATTCCGCGGCAAAGCTGTTTGATGGTCTCACAAATGAGGCGGCAATCGTCATCAGCGCACTCTCAGATTTGGATAAGCACAGGATAACCATTGACGAGATCGCGCACCTGTCCAAAGAGCTTGCTCCCGATGTCAAAGAGAACCTGATAGAGAACTTATCTCTTGTACCTCCCCGACTACGTCCCATTATTGAGTTGATATGTGACTGCTATGGCGGGTCAAGGCGATAGTCCGCGTACGAATCGGAAAGAAACTAAAAATTGACACCGCACAGCAGGCGGCTCTCCGTTGTAAACGAGAGCCGCCTGCGTTTTTGCTTTATACCTCGCACCTTAAAATGTGTAATTTGTATAATCTGCTTATTTAAGCACGCAAAAATATGTGCAATAAGCACAAATTTCAAAAGCATGGAGAAATGTTCCAAATTCCGTATTGACAAATTCACAAATCGTGCCAACATTTGTGACGTAAATATTGCAGGACAGTTATTCCTCTCCATAGCGATCATGGAAGAAACCGCTGTGATTGTGAAAGGGTATCGTTTGACTTGGAGATTCAACCATGAAAACAAAGAAAGCTGCGTTTTATATCCACCCTCGATCATTCTGAAATAGAGTAAGGAGTGATCACATGAGTAAAAAGAAGCAATCCCCGCCTGTTCCCCGCTGCGCCCTGTGCAAGGGCTTCATCAACATACTTGACAATGATTACGTGGTGGGTTCTACCGGCAGGATGGTCTGCCGGGGCTGTCTCGAAATGTCCTTCCATATTCTGGAGGCTTCCAAAGAAACAGAAAAGGAAAATGTATCTGCACCCTCCATCACGCCGCAGTACATCGTTCAGGAAGTGAACAAGGCCATTATCGGGCAGGAACAGGCAAAATCCGCTGTGGCATTGGCTGTCTGGAAGCAGATGCTCCGCGCCAACGGAGACAACGCTGTTCCCCGCACCAATCTGCTGCTGTATGGCCCCAGTGGGTGCGGCAAGACTGCCATCATCCGTGAGGCCGCCAGGATCGCAGGGCTGCCGTTTCTCGCTGTGGACGCCACCGGCATCACCGAGACCGGTTATCGCGGAAAAAATGCGGCGGACATTGTGACTGACCTGCTGACAGGCTTCAAGGGCCATCCCCACGTCCGACATGCCATCATCTTCATTGACGAGGTGGATAAACTGTCTGCCCATGGTGCTGACTGGCGTCAAGCCTACTGTCAGGGAACGCAGCACGCGCTTTTGAAGCTGGTGGAGGGGATGGAGGTTACTGTCGATGGCATGACCATCAACACCACCGATCTGCTGTTTTTGTTTGGCGGCGCATTTGGTCGGATGCAGGAGGCGCGGAAGTGCGTCGCCCCCATCGGTTTCGTGCGAAGCGAGCCATTCTGTCCCTCGGTTACCCAGCACACCGCCGAGGATTTTTGCGCCTATGGCATGGAGCGAGAGCTGATGGGACGCATCGGGCGGTTCGTGCCGGTGGAGCAGTTGACCACGGAACAGATGAAGCGCATCCTGACTGAATCCAGTCTTTCGGCGTTTGTGAAGTACAAAAAGTTTTTCCGCGCCCACAAAGTCCGTCTCAAACTGCCGGACGAGCTGGTAGAGCAGCTTGCCTGCGAGTCTGTGGCGCAGGGCACAGGCGCACGTGGATTGGACGGCGCGGTGGAAGCGCTGGTACAGCCGCTGCTGTACGCGCTGGCGGAGGGAAAGCTCTCCGGTTCTGTGACGCTGGGAGGTGGCATCTATGGCCGTGTCTCTTAACCACGTGCAGGCGGAGGACTATATTCGGAGGGTGGATGAGGAGCTCCGTCAGCAGCGTCGCAGACTACTGGCGCTGGACACACCGCTGGCGATCCTATTGCCGCAGCATTTGCGGGGACTGTCCAATCCCTTGTGGCTAACTACATCGCCGAGCGGCTGCTGTTTATGTTGGCTGCCTGCACCGGCAGAACTGCCGCGCTGCGACGGGCGAAGCTGTGGCTGGAGAGCTGCGTAAGCTATCTGCTCCATTACTGCTCGCCAAAGGAGCGCACGTTTTTCTACCTCATCAAGTTAACGGAGTTGCCGCAGGACATGCGGTTCGAATTACTCGAAAGCCATCGTTCTGCCAACCATCCCATCCGCAGTGATGGGGATATGCCGCAGATATTGAAAGGGCTGGAAGTAGTCTGCGTGATGGCGATCAGTGATGTAAGGAAGATGCCTGTTTAAAAACGGAAGATGGAGGTTCACGCCTCCTGTCCCTGTCGTGCATGTTTTTTAGTGCAAAAGTAAAAAACGGATATTGACATATACGTATATATGATAATATCAAATAAACATTTCAAGAGCGGGGAGGCTTTAAGTCCATGGCTCGAGGGCGGAAATTGATGGATGACCAGAAAGCGGCGATCGAAGCGGTTCATGACACAGGAGTACCGTACACGGCGTTGGCAGTTCAGTATGGAGTTTCTGTTGCTACGATCCTGCGGGTGTGCCGACAAGATACGTACGAAAGGCAGAAGACGGCCAATAGGCGGTATCAGGCGGCTAATATTAAGAAAATCACTGAGACCCGGAAGGTAACACACCAGAATTACCGGCTGTCGTTCCATGCAAACAGTGATTCGGAAGTCATTGAACGTTTGAACAGTCAAGAGAATGTGACGGACTACATCCGTCAACTGGTGCTGCGCGATATCAAGACCGATGATGTGAAGAACTAGGTATCGACAATACCTGACACAAACATACTTTGCTGGAGGTGCAATCATACTGGAGTTCAAAATCAACAAAAAGGATATTTCCCTCGATCCGTTCGAAATTGTGGCGTGGGAGGATCAAGAGCTTGCTTTGGCACTGTTTGCCTCAAAGCCTATTGGGAAAGAGGAGGATCGGGTTAACAGCCGCCTGCGAGTCCTCATCGGCAATGAGCAAGCGGTCATGGAGCGTATCCGTGGGGAACAAGCCGCCCTGCAAAAAGCCCGTGTAAAGGTGTATACCTTGGGCGGCCTGTCGAAGGAGTTCTGCCGCCAATTTGCGCTGGTGGGCAGACGCGTTTTTCACGTGGGAAGCAGGGCTTACAGTGAGCTGGCAGAGGACATTCGGCAGAAGCAGGGCTATGAGGTGGGCGTGATCTACGACGAGACGTTCGAGGACCATCATTTTCTTGATTACTTCACCTCGGGATATTCCGACTATCGGCGTGCGCTGCAGCTGTTCAAGGCAGCGATCCGTGGCCGGGACGCCATTCCTGCCAGCCTGAGCGGCGAAGAACCGCTGAGAGAATACTTGAGGGAGATGTACAACACCGCATCGCCCCTGAATAAGTACATGAGCCTGCTGATATGGATGCAGTATTGCCGCTGCGCCGCAGAATTCGATCGCCAGACGCGGGACAGACTGACGGACAAGGCGATCGAAAAGATTACGCGACTGGCAGGCGGCTTTTGGGATGGCGACCAGCCGCAGCCGCAGGGAGATCAGCTGTCGCCGGATGACCCTGCTCTCGGCGGCATGCTGTCGGAGGACCGCCGTGACTGGCGTCTGCGGACGGAGAACGGTGATGGCGTTGAGGGGAAGTGGATGCTGCTGAATGGGTCTTTCCAAAGCCTGAAGCATCAATATGTGACCAACGTTGCCAAATGCACCGTCTACTTCCGGAAATGCACCCAATGCAAGCGCTGGATCGCTGTTTATAGCGGCACTCGGCTGAGTTGTCCTGGCGGGTGTGCGGCACAGCGCAAGAAGCAAACGGATGTGGAAAACAGAAAGCGCAAGCAGGGCATCCCGGGATACGAAGAGAAGCGAAAAAGGATCACGCAGCTCAACGAGTGGAAGGACTGGGCGAAAGCGCACTCCACGGGCGATGTTCGGGCGGAAATGAGTGGCTATTCGGACGAACTCTCCGCATTATGGGACGGATACTACAAAAACTATGAGGCGGAGGTCGATCCGGATGCTCGGGAACAGTTGAGCCGGAAATTCAGGCAAAAAATGCGTACTATCGCTCGCAAGGCAGAGGATAAGTATAACGAGTATAAACGACTGGCAGCACTCCAGCAGTGAAATGGGTGCATTCCGTTTCTCATATCGTACATACAAAACACAAACTGAGCCGCGGCCATTTTGGCTGCGGCTCAGTTTGTCGATTGCGGCAGAGACTCTTTGTGTGCTGCCGCACATGGATATAGAGATGATGCAGAGAAAGTATTGTGATCAGGTTTCCTTGCGCTTGCGGAGCCATGCGGCGGAGCCGAGGAAGCTCACAGCGCTCATGGCCGCGTAGATGGCAACGCCGGGATCACCGGTGCGACTGGACTGCACCGCACCGCTGCCGCTCAAGGTAAAGGAGCCGGTGGCCACCTTAGCGGCGTTTTCGATCTTCACCGTATGTTTGCCGCTGCGCAGGGTCTTGAGATAGTCCGCCGTCAGCGTCACGTCACTGCCGGACACGGTGTAGTAGCGACTGTCGAGCTTCTTTCCGTCCACAAATACGCCCGTGATGCTGCCCGGCTCCAGATCGGTGGTAAAGGTGTGGCCGCCGGTGTAGGCGGAGCCGGAGCTGCCGGAGCTTCTGGGCAGGTTGGCATACGCCGTCTCTGCATCGGTCAGTGTCTTGAGCACGGAATCGGGCACCAGCTTCTTCTGCTCCTCGGTCAGACCGTCGTAAGCCTTGCGGGCCGCGTCGATCTTGTCCTTGCTGTTCTTGGTAACGGTGCCGATGCCGTTGATAAGGTTAATGGCCTCGTTGGCTGCGCTCTGATCCTTCTGATCCTCGCCCAGCTTGTCGATGGTCTCGGTCTTGGTCTCCTTGCACACCGTGCAGGTGAAGGTCTTGACGCCCTCCTTGCCGGTGGTGGGCTGGGTGGTGACGACGCCATCATCCCACTTGTGGCCGGTGGCCTTGTCCACCACGTTGGTGCGGCTCACTTCCTCCTTGCAGACGGAGCAGTAGACCACCTCGTCGTGAGAACCGGCGACGGTGCAGGTGGCGTCCTTGACGTTCTCCTTCACCGCGGGCTGTTCCTTGTGGCCGGGGGCCTTGTCGGTGATGGTCTTGCGGCTGATCTCCGTCTTGCAGACGGTGCAGTAGATCACTTCGTCGTGGGAGCCATCCTTGGTGCAGGTGGCGGGGACTTCATTCTCGCGGACAGCCGCGCCGGGGGTGTGGTCGGTGCAGGCTTCGGACACCTGCCACACCAGCACGGGATAGCCGTTGTTGACGTTGCCGGCGTCCTTCTTGAAGGCGTCGCCCAGCGTGGTCAGCATGGCGTCGGACTTCAGCTCAGCGGCGGTCTTGAAGGCGGTGGTATCCTTGGCGTTCTCGCTCTTTTGGCCCACCAACTGGGCGCAGGTGCCCTCAAGGGCGTACACCTGGAAATCACGGTAGGTAGTCTGCTCCAGAGAAACAATATTGCCGGTGTGCAGCTTGCCCACGGCAGCGCCGATGGTGGCATTGTCGCTGCTGCCCGTTACCTTGCCGGTGGTGTAGCAGTTGCTCACCTTGCTGGTAACAAAATTATGGGTGTTGGGAAGCTGATCCATAAACTGCCATGCCACAATGCCACCAGCCGTGTTGCCGGAAACTGCGCCGGTATTATAACAGGAGTTAATTTCAGAGCTGCTATAGCCCGCAATGCCACCCGCTTCGCCGCTGGCAGAGGTAATAGTCCCGGTATTGACACACTGCTCGATCAAACCGGTGTAGCTTCCCGTAGCCACGATGCCGCCCGCTCCGGTATTGCCGGTAACAGTGCCGTTATTCAAACACTGGCGGATTTCAGTTGTATCAGAACAAGCAGAAGTGATGCCGCCTGCGCGATTGCCACGCACAATTCCGTGGTTCTCGCACTTGGTAATAGTATTTATTTTTGATGCATTGGGAATGCCGAGAATACCACCGACATTATAGTTGCTGGTAATTTCGCCATAGTTGCGGCAGTTCAGAATTGACAATTCTGCATCATTGTTGTCCAGATTACCGCCCACAATGCCGCCGGCATAACCGGAGCCATTGGACTTCGTGTTTGTCACATTGGCCTTATTGGTGCAGTTTTCAATGGCAGTGTTGCCCTTAACCGTCGAGGTAATTGCACCAATATATTCCTTGCTGGAAGAAACAGTGCCCGCCACGGTCAGGTTCTTCACCGTGCCCGCCAGGTCGTTGAACAGGCCGGTATCGGTCAGCGCTACGGTCAGGGTGTGACCCGCACCGTCAAAGGTTCCGGTAAAGCCGTTGATGCCGCTCCACTGAATGCCGGTCATGTTGATATCCGCACCCAGCACAGCCTTGGCATCGGGATGACCGTTGTTGACGTAGTTCTGGAACAGCAACATTTCATTGGCATTTCGCAGGATAAAGGTGCCGCCTTCATCAACTTCGCCCTCCACCGTCACCTTGGTGATAGCGGGAGCGTAGTGGGCGTTGCTGGTCTTGGCGTTGGCGTCCACGCCCATGATGTAATAGGTGCCCGCCTTGGTAAAAGCATAGGAATAGGTGCCATCGCCGGTCAGGTCGGCCACCTTGTTCCAGTTGGCGTCATACACCGCCACATTCAGATCCTTGATGGCTTCCAGTTCCGGCGATTCACCGTTTTCCGCCGCGCTGGTGCCTGCCTTGAAGGTGGAGGTGGTCACAGTCTCGCCCGCCATCACCGTATAGACGTCCTGACTGAACTGGTTAAAGCCGCCATCCTTGTAGAAGTCCCAGTTGGTGAACAGGCCCACGTCCAGCCGGTCGCCATCGGACAGCAGGATATAGTCGCAGGTGGAACCGGTGCCCTGGCTCATCAGGGGATACTCGTGGTTGACGAAGTACATCAGGTTCTCGTCATGGCCCCAGAAGGTCTTCATGTACAGGTGGGTCGCACTGCCAGTGGGAGTAATCGCATAGATTCGTTTGCTGTTATAGGCCAATCCACCATCCATATACAGTACATCGGTGGCCTTGTTGTAATCCAGCAGATAGGACTTGCCGGTGCCGCAATCGCTCTCCGGAATGCCCAGATAGAACCGCTCCAGCAGGTAGATATAGGCGTGGAGGGCGGTGGGGCGCTCAATAACATCTTTGTTGACGTAGTCGCCCCAGCCGAATTCTGTGCTGCAGCGATAGAACCCCCCCAGATCATAACTGGCCAGATCAAAGTAAGGAATGGTCACGTCCAGATTGGCCAGAATGGTGCCATCCTTGCCCATCAGGGGGATACCGTCATTGGAAATGGTGACGTTGACGGTCACGCTGTCGGCGTCCGTCTCGTCATATAGCGGGGCGATAGCGGAGGTGAAGTAGGCGGTGAATTTCTGATCTGCCGCAGTAACAGTGATTTGAGCGGTCTTACCGTCAAAACTTTTGAACTGATTGTTGCCCTCGTCAGCTACATAGTCCAGCTTGTACCAAGCCTTGGGGGTAGCGGTGACATTCCAGATGCTGCTTTCCTCGGTGTTTTTAAGCAACACAAGACCGTCAGAGTTAATTGTTCCCTTTTGGGCGTCCGCAGAAGTAATAGACGGCGTGTACTTTGCGCCCCCATCACTTTCTATGATAGGCACGATTGTCCAAGTGCCAGGAATCTTATAATTCATGGCATCAATGCCCAACATTAACTCACATGAGTCTCCAGCAAGGAGAAGCAACGTATCATTCGTTGTATCGGCTACTTGGATCTCCTTTTGACTCTCGCTAAAAACATACTCTTTTTCGTTTATTTTCCATCCAGCAACCGCGTCAGAAGAAAAAAGTCCTATGTAGTAATAGCGATACTTACTTATCTCAAATGATAATTCATTTCTCTTATGCGACTCAATCGACATCGATTCCGATTGGGTATTTACCAACTCAGCAAAACAATCATCACCTGAGATGTCGTAAGGACAACTGGATAGGTCAATTATAAAGTCAACTGTGTCGTTACTTTGTGCCACAGGGACATCTGGCATACTGTCATCCACAGCAAAGGCGCTGACCGGCAGCAGCGAGACCGCCATCACCAGCGCCAGCAGGAAGGAGACAATTCGTTTTTTCATTCCGTGATCTTCCTTTCTTCTTTGTTCTCCCGCGCGCCCCGCGCTGCACCCCCTGCGGGGCGAAATTCGGAGGGCGCGGGGTCGTGTGATCTTCTCTCTATCTAAAAAGGCGTTCGCCTTGGATTTTTGAGGAAGGTGGGAGGGGCGGCTTAGACCCCGTCCCCCTTATGGAAAGCTGACAGTCTCCGTTCAGACCGTCATGGCTTGACAAGGGTAACTCAGCAGGACACCTCCTGCTCTGCGGCCTTTGCCGCTTTCTCAATTTCGCGCTGGCGGGCAGCGGCATCACGAGCCTCTTTCGTTTCCTGCTCCAGCCGCTCTTTCTCTTCCAGCCGTGATTGCTGCGCCGCATGACTGGCTGCGGCCTTGGCGCGTTTCGCCTTCTTCTTGCGCGCGGATTCCTCGTAGAACAGCGGCTCCTGCACGGCTTTTTCCCGCTTGTAGCGTGCGGTGTCTTTCAACTTGGGCTCTTTCGCCGGTGGCCGCAGACGTGCCATCTCCAATACTGCGGCCCAACCGCCGAAGCGCTCCTCGATAAACGTGCCGCCGTCTACCTCGCAGGGTGCTGGGCTGTGGCGCAGGGTGCGGGCACACCGGGCCAGATACAGCGCCAGCTCTCGCAGGGGCGTGTCCGCGTGCTTTTCGGCAAAGGCCGCGTCCCGCGCCGCCAACGCGTCCTTAGTGCGCTGGGCGATCTGCCGGTCGCGCCAGCTCTCAACATCAAAATGCTGGTTGGGGTTGAAATGGCTCATGGACATACTCCTCCC
>ENA-OROO01001029-OROO01001029.1-human-gut-metagenome-genome-assembly--contig:-NODE-1029-length-15808-cov-5.342792_pt1 | contig 15808 bp, 11 predicted proteins | sample MGYA00242130_ERZ509052 | MGnify/ENA primary metagenome ERZ509052 (study PRJEB26280, sample SAMEA2338730) | human gut metagenome | biome: human gut; feature: human-associated habitat; material: faeces... | reverse complement strand
TGTTGCTCATGGGGTAGACCCGCCCGCTGTCCTCGCTGACCGTCAGCAGCCCCAGCGAGGCGAAGTATTGCAGCGTAGCGCCCACGTCGAACTCCTGCAGCGCGTGGGCGCAGAAGGTGCCGTCCTCCCCGTGGTAGCGGTCGGGCGCGGCGTGGTAATTGGTGAGGTTGCACCGCCCGTTGCCGGTGGCCAGCAGCTTGCGCCCCACCCGGCTCTGCCGCTCCAGCAGGAGCACGCTGCGGCCGTTCTCCGCGGCGGTCAGCGCGGCCAGCATGCCGCTGGCGCCGCCGCCGATGATGATCACATCCGTCATCGGCCGCCCTCCAGTCTCCGCCGGGTCAGGTAGCCCTCCAGCATCAGCGCCGCCGCCACCGCATCCACGGTCTTTTTGCGCTTTTTGGCGTTCTGTCCGTTGCGCTGGAGGATGTTGTGGGCGTCGATGGTGGTGCGCCGCTCGTCCCAGAGGACGACCTCCAGCCCCGTCTCCTGCCGCAGCACCTCGGCGAAGGCGGCGCACTTCTCCGCCCGGACGCCCACCGTGCCGTCCATGTTCCGGGGATAGCCCAGCACCAGCAGCTCCACCCCGTGCTCGGCGATCAGCCGCCGCACACCGGAGAGCACCTCCTCCTGCTTCCGGGAGTGGATCACGTCGGAGTACCCCGCCAGCGTCTCTGTATAGTCGGAAATGGCGATGCCGGTGTGGGCGTCGCCGTAGTCGATAGCCATGATCTTCATGCGTAGCACCTGCACTTTCTGTTCAGTGACACTATCATACACAAAATACGCCTCCTGTGCAACCAAAACCGCACAAAAGCCCGCCGTCCCCCCTCCCCCGCGGCCACAAGATGCCGCGCCGCCATGATATGATTTTCGCCCCTCACTCCCTTTGCAGGGAATGCGGGGCGAACGATTCTTATTGCGAAGCTGTCCTGTCGCGGTGCCGAAGCCACCGCGCGAGCACAGCGATGAGCCATACGGTCAGCAGACCCGTCAGGCTTCCCGCGGTATCCAGCAGGACATCCTGTACCTGCGCGCCGCGACCATCGGCCAGAAGCTGGATGCTCTCGTCGATCACAGCCACGGCCAGAGCACAGAGCAGCGCGTAGCTCCAGCGGAATATACCGCTCTCCTTTTTCACCAGCAGCAGCGCGCCCGCCAGGATGCCCAGCGCGCCGTACTCGCAGAAGTGCGCCAGCTTGCGCACAAGGTGGTCTGTCACGTTCCCCTCTCCCACAAGCAGCTCTAAAAACGGGGTCAGAAACTGCCCGACCCTTTGGCTCTCCTCCGCCGAATCCTCTGCCGGCATCATAGAGTGCAGCCAGATAAACGCCAGCAGCAGAGCCAGCAGCACCACGAGTATCGTTTTGATCTGGGTCTTATGTCGCTTCATAGCGCCCCCTCAGGGTCAGTCCGCCTGAAATCCGTTCGGATTGTTTTTCTGCCAGTTCCAGCTGTCACGGCACATTTCCTCTATGCCGCGCTCCGCCTGCCAGCCCAGCACCGCTCTGGCTTTGGCGGGATCAGCGTAGCATGCGGCAATATCCCCCGGACGGCGCTTCGCGATCATATAGGGTATCTTTACCCCGCTGGCGCGCTCGAAGGCGTGCACCACCTCCAGCACGGAGTAGCCCCGACCAGTGCCCAGATTGAACACCTCCACGCCGCAGCCCTCTTCAATGGCCTGCAGCGCCTTCACATGCCCCTTCGCCAGATCTACCACATGGATGTAATCCCGCACGCCGGTGCCGTCCGGCGTGTCGTAGTCGTCGCCGAACACGTTCAGATGATCCAGCTTACCTACCGCCACCTGCGTGATGTAGGGCATCAGATTGTTGGGCACGCCGTTGGGATCCTCCAGCATGGATTTCGTCTGCCCGTATGGGTTGGTGCATCGCCCCTTGGGACACGTCTCGGAATGGGTATGACAGCGGGATCGCCGTACACCGTGGCGGAGGAGGAGAAGATAATGCTCTTGCACCCGTGACAGCGCATAACGTCCACCAACACCAGCGTGCCGCCGATGTTGTTATCGTAGTATTCCCACGGCTTTCGCACCGATTCACCCACGGCCTTCAGCCCGGCGAAGTGTATACAGCAGTCGAAGCTGTGGGCTTCAAAGATACGCTCCAGCGCCGCGCGGTCACGGATATCCGCCTGATAGAAGGGCACCTCGCGCCCTACGATCTGCGCCACGCGCTGCATGGCGACAGGGGAGCTGTTGTGCAGGTTATCCGCGATGACCACATCAGGGCCGGCGCGGATCAACTCGATGACTGTGTGGGAGCCGATGTATCCGGCTCCCCCGGTGACAAAATACGCATGCTGCCTTCCCCCCGATAAGCTTATTCCTTCCTCCACACCATCTTGTCGATCACACCGGTGTAGGACTGGATAATCTTGACCACCTTGTCGGACACATTTTCGTCCACATAGTCCGGCACAGGAGTACCAAGGTCACGGTTCTTATTCATCTCGACCGCCACATCCACCGCCTGCAGCAGGTGCTCGCTGTCGATACCCGCCAAAATAAAATTGCCCTTGTCCAGCGCCTCCGGGCGCTCCGTACTGGTTCGGATGCACACAGCCGGGAACGGATGCCCTACACTGGTGAAAAAGCTGCTCTCCTCCGGCAGCGTGCCTGAATCGGACACGACGCAGAAGGCGTTCATTTGCAGGCAATTGTAGTCATGAAACCCCAGCGGCTCATGCCGGATCACACGCCTATCCATCTGGAAACCTCGCTGCTCCAGATGCTTGCGGCTGCGAGGATGGCAGGAGTACAGGATAGGCATATCATACCTCTCCGCCATCCTGTTGACTGCCGTAAACAGGGAGAGGAAATTCTTCTCCGTATCAATATTCTCCTCCCTGTGGGCAGAAAGCAGAATATACTTTTCCTTTTCCAGTCCCAGTCGGCCGTGAATGTCGCTGGCCTCGATCTCCGCCAGATTGCTGCGCAGCACCTCCGCCATAGGCGAGCCGGTCACATAGGTGCGCTCCCGGGGCAAGCCACACTCTGCCAGATAGCGGCGTGCGTGCTCAGAGTAGGCCAAGTTCACGTCGGAGATGATATCCACGATGCGGCGGTTCGTCTCCTCCGGCAGGCACTCATCCTTGCAGCGGTTGCCGGCCTCCATGTGGAAAATGGGGATGTGCAGACGCTTTGCCCCGATGACGCTGAGACAGCTGTTGGTGTCGCCCAGCACCAGCACGGCGTCTGGACGGATGGCAGCCATGAGCTTGTAGCTCTCCGCAATGATGTTGCCCATCGTCTCGCCCAGATCGGCGCCCACAACATTCAGGTACACCTCGGGGGCGGCCAGCTTCAGATCTCTGAAGAACACGCCATTCAGATTATAGTCATAGTTCTGCCCCGTGTGGGTGAGAATAACGTCAAAATAGCGGCGGCACTTGGTGATAACAGCGGAGAGCCGGATGATCTCCGGGCGGGTCCCCACCAGGATCAGCAGCTTCAGCTTACCGTTATTCTGAAAATGCACTTGGGTATAGTCGGTTTTACTCGTCATACGCTCTCTCCAAAGGTGTCGGGGTGGTCTGGGTCAAAGGGTTCGTTTGCCCACATGAGCGTCACCAGCGGCTCCGTGTCGCTGAGATTGATGATGTTATGCGTATAGCCCGGCAGCATGTGTACGGCTTCGATCCTTTCACCGCTGACCTCAAAGCTCAGCACCTCATCACCTCCGATTCGCCGCTCCTGTATCAGCCCATGACCGGAGACGATCACAAAGAGCTCCCATTTGCTGTGGTGCCAATGCTGCCCCTTCGTAATACCTGGCTTGGAGATGTTCACACTAAACTGACCACAGCTGGTGGTCTTCATCAGCTCGGTAAAGCTGCCCCGCGCATCCACGTTCATTTTCAATGGAAACGCGATCTTCTGCGGCGGCAGGTAGGACAGATAGGTGGAGTACAGCTTCTTGGCGAAGCTGCCGGCCGGTATCTCCGGCATGACCAGAGTCTGCGGCTGTGCCTTGAAGGATTCCAACAGCGTCACGATCTCGCTCAGCGTCACACGGTAGGTGGCAGGGACGGCGCAAAACCGCCCCGTGTCACACGGGACTGCAATCAGGCCGTCAAACTCACAGCGGTGCTCCCCGCCCTCCAGTGCGTCCAGCATTTCAAAGACCAGATCGTCAATATAGAGCAGCTCCAGCTCTATGGCGGGATCACTCACGGTGATAGGCAGATCGTTGGCCATATTGTGGCAGAAGGTGGCCACGGCGCTGTTGTAGTTGGGGCGGCACCATTTGCCGAACAGGTTGGGAAAGCGGTATACCAACACCTCAGCGCCCGTCTCGGCAGCATAGTCGAAAAACAGCTGCTCCCCTGCCAGCTTGGACTTGCCGTAATCGCTGTCCTTGTAACGGCCGATCCGTGTAGCCTGAATGGACGAGGCCAGCATGACAGGACAGGTATTACCGTGCTTTTTCAGCGTATCCAGCAGAGTTGACGCAAAGCCGAAGTTTCCTGCCATGAATTCGCTCTGCTCCTTGGGACGGTTGACGCCCGCTAAGTTGAATACAAAATCTGCTTTGGCGCAGTATTCGTCCAGCAACGCGGGCGGGGTGTCCAGATCATACTCGAATATCTCATCAATGGTGATATTCGGGCGAGTGCGATCCTTGTTTTCTTTGATATTCATCAGGGCTGCACAGAGATTCTTCCCCACGAATCCCCCTGCGCCGGTAACTAAAATGTTCATTCGCCTTCCACTCAATGATTGATAGTGAACTTGGGGTCTTCCATAAGGTACTGCAGGATCACGTTGACGTCCTCCTGCATAGCAGCCTGCTCGTCTGTCTCGACGGGATAGTCTACAATATAAATCGGGGTATCCTTGTAAGTACCAAGCAAATAGCCGTCACATTCGCTGAAAATCAGGTCGAACAGAGGCGTTCCGTTGTTAGAGAACTTAACGCCGGTTTCCGTGATCTCTGTCTGTACGGCGTCCTTCCATTTGGCAGGGTATTTCAGTGTAACGACATCCGTCCTGATATCCGTGGTGGAGTTGTCCTCTACCTCCACAAGCTCGTTGATGTGGAACGTGTAGTCCTTTGCCAGACGGCTCATGATCGTGTTGACAGCCTCCTGGTAAGTGCAGTATTCCGCGTAGTTTTCAGAACTCTTGTCCAACTCGGGAATATTCATGTACATCACAGTGTTCTCTGTCTCCCCTACCAGCGTGCCCATGAGAATGTCGCCGGTACCGTCAAACACCAGTGTAAATAGCTCCGTGCCGTCGTTTGCTCTGAATGTCAGGGTATAGGGCTTCTCGCTGACTATCTCGTGAGTCACATTGCCCTCGAAGCGCTCCGGCACGCAGATATTCGCGTAGGGTGTGGTGATAGTGATGACCTTTTCTTCCTCCTGCGGAAGCTCCTCCTGCACATCCGGCGTTTCAGAATCGTCCGGCTTTGTGGTATCCGTACCGCAGGCGCAGAGAGCCAGCACACAGACAATTGCCAGCACGCAAACAAAATACTTCTTCATTTTGACTCCTCCCTCTTACCGCAGCTGCTTCTTGACCTCCGCCAGCTCTGCCTGAATATACGGCAGCGCCGCGATCTTCGCCTTTGTCTCCTCCACGTTCAAGATACGGGTGTTGTTGGAGTTGAACTCCGTTAGGGTATTCCGCTTTTCATCTCCGTCGCTGAAATATTTATCGTAGTTCAGCCCACGGCTATCCGCCGGCACGCGGTAGAAATTCCCCATATCAATGGCTCTGGCGCACTCTTCATTGGTGAGGAGGGTTTCATACATTTTCTCACCGTGGCGGATGCCGATGACCTTGATATCCTCTTTCCGCCCGCCGAACAGCTCACACACCGCCTCCGCCTGCGTCTGTATGGTGCAGGCCGGAGCTTTCTGGATCAGCAGATCACCGTTCTCACCGTGCTCAAAGGCGAACAGCACAAGATCGACGGCCTCCTCCAACGACATGATGAACCGCGTCATTTTCGGCTCCGTCAGTGTGATGGGCTGCCCGTTTCGGATCTGGTCGATCCACAGCGGGATCACCGAGCCGCGGGAACACATGACATTGCCGTACCGTGTGCAGCAAATCTTCGTATTGCCGCTTGTCCGGCTTTTTGCAATGGCGACCTTTTCCTCCAGCGCCTTGGACATACCCATGGCATTGATAGGATATGCGGCCTTGTCGGTACTCAGACAGATAACCGACTTCACCCCGGCCTCGATAGCCGCCGTCAGCACGTTGTCTGTGCCGATAACATTGGTGCGCATGGCCTCCATGGGGAAGAATTCGCAGGAGGGCACCTGCTTCAGCGCCGCCGCGTGGAATATGTAATCCACCCCGTGCATGGCGCCGCGGACTGATTGCAGGTCGCGCACATCTCCGATATAGAATTTGATCTTCTCCGCCGCCTCCGGTATTCTCGTCTGGAATTCGTGGCGCATATCGTCCTGCTTCTTCTCGTCCCGGGAGAAGATACGGATCTCCCCAATATCCGTGCGGAGAAATCGGTTCAGAACGGCATTGCCGAACGAACCTGTCCCCCCCGTAATGAGGAGCGTCTTATTGGTAAATGGTGTCATTCGTGATACTCCCTCCCAAAAGGCTTCTGTTTTTTCGGGGGACATACTTTTGCAAGTATTCCGGACACAAGAGCTCTCTCGTAGTGATTCATGCCGAAGTGCAGCATACAAAGAGCATAAATGCCAACCATAAAAGCAATATTGGCTGCAAGACCAAGCCAGCCATGCATCCTTAATAGAGAGAATAGATATCCGCCCATTGTCGTTACTGCCAAGCATGGTACAATGCCCTTAAACAAAGCAACATAGTAATGAATGAGGTTTATCTTTATTCTCTTTACAAAGACAAAATTCATTACTATAACGTCACCAAAAAGGAGAGACAGCGCCGTGCCAATCGTCGCACCATAGAGGGGATTCCACTTGATAAGGGCAATAGTTAGCACGATGTTGATCAGTACAACCGATATTTTGAGTATAGATTGCTCCTTATGTTCATTTTTTGCCCATAGAACCTGCGTACCAATGGATTCCGTCAGGACAAATATATATACCGACATAAGAAGGAGTGCCACCCAGTAAGCGTTAATTTTACTCCCACCAACCCAAAGAGTGATAAAGCGTTCCCCGCAAACAAAGAACCCGCTCCAAACAACTCCCAGCGCCATAAGCGTCAATCTCCCGATACGAACCATTTCCTCACACAGCTCAGCTGGCGTTGCACCGTTTTCCACCATACGTACAACACCCGGCATCAGGACACTTGTAACCGCCGATCCAATAGATTGGAAATATTGTGTGATCTGTTGTCCAACGCTATAAACCGCAATGACTGTCGATGCAGATTTAACAAACATTCCCAGCAGTATAGAATCCAAGCATGCATTGACCTGCGTCGCTATCATCTGTAACAAAATAAGAGATGAATATGTAATTACTTCTTTGACCAAGGGCTTGTCCCCAAGCGCAAATCTTGGTCTCAGGTTCAGCTTTTTTATAACATATACGGAGAAAAACACCGATGACGCCGCCGTTATCAGCGTATTTATCGATACGAGCGCTACACTTCCAAGATTAAGCCGCAGAGCAACTACCACCAGAATCACTCTAACAACGATGCTGACTATTGATATACCTCTAGACACGCCAAAGTGTTCATAGGCTATGATCGTGTTCTTAAACCCCGCCACGCTCAGAGTAATTGCCGCGTTGATTGTAGTTATCGTCAGCAGTATCTGCCCCAGCCTAATTTCATCCTGCGTCAACCCTTTTGCAAATGCTGTCGGAAAAATATGCACAAGTACAACGCCGGTTAGCAGACAGATAGCTGCAACTCCAGCATAATAGATGGACGTTATGCCAAGAAATTTCTGGCATTGCTCTTTGTTTCCAGTCGCCCTATACTTTGCCACAAAGCGAACGACGGAATTCCCTATCCCTAAATCCAGCAGGAGAAGATACGCTGAGATGGAGGCAGTCAGTTTATATATTCCGTACTCCGCATCTCCTAGTGTACGGATAATAAACGGTGTCAGCAGAAGCGTGGAAAGCACTTCAAACACCATCAACACATATGACAGTAATACACCTGTTTTTCTGGTCAAGTTGCTTTCACCTCTTCTGTCGCAGACAAGCATCCCCTTTCAGCTGTCAACCAATCAGCTGCGCCAATTCTTTCTTGCACTTCAAATCCAACTGCCGAATCAAATCCTTACTATCTTTGCCGTCAAGCTTTACTTTTAAAATGGCGTCCGCAATCGCCTCCGGTGTCTGTTCCTCATAGAATGTTACCGCCCCGGAAATGGCCGACCGTTCCACAACCGGAATTCTTACAGAAACAACTTTTAGGCCGTTGCATAGATATGTAAGTATTTTCGACGGAAAGGACGTGTCATTAAATGCTCCGTTTGGATTTTGCGTCGACAGTCCAATCTGGCAGGATTGCAAAAACTGTGAAAATTTCTCCCCCGTCAACACGCCATCGTACGTAACGCGGCACTGTGATTCTTGGTTCGTCTGGTCAATTTTTATGAGCAATTCGCGCATTTGTTGACCTGTCCCTTCGCCCAGAACATGTACAGCATACCCTTCTGGGAGATACCTTGCTGCTGCCACCGCTGCTGCTGCCCCGCCTTTCTTGAGCCCTAGCGTACCAGCATAAACACAGTGAATCATTCCGTCTGAACGTTTGTTTTCATACCTTTCTGCGCAATGGTAATTCCCATAGGCAATGATCTGTTCCTTTGCATCAGTATTGATGCTCTCTGCCAGCAACTCCGTAGGGAAAATATACGCGTCCGCATACTGGAAAAAATGTACTTCTTTTTCTCTTCTTCGAGAACTGCTTTCCATCGCGTCAGAGTAAATTTCCTCCACTTCGAGAATCAACTTACATTTTGTGAGGCGCTTTACCCACCGCACAAGCCCGCAGTAATAGAGTGAATGATAAACAATAAGCGGCTCTTCCCGCTTCACACTCTTAACGAGATATGCAAATAGCGCGCATTGCATATAAATGCGGCGAAAAGCTCGTCCGATCTTGTTTTTTGCCCTCAGAGACGTAAACAGCTTGTGCTTCAGCCCATCCTGATACCGTCTCAGTTCTGCAGGGAGAAATTCTCCATTCAACGCCACATTAGGAGAAATCACCTCAACGTCATAGTTGTCATCCAGCAAACATCGGCAAATATAGTCTGCCTTATTCACACCAGCAAGGACATACTTCCTCTGCTGACTGTTCGGCATATCTCGATAATAAAAGCTAAGATAGTAGACTTTTTTCATATTGTTCTATGTATTCAAGGCACTTCTCCTGCGCGTCAAATTTTCTTGCCCGCGCGAGGCAGTTTTCACAGGTGAGTAGTTTGTCTTCACAAATACGGATGATCTCGCACTCCAGCGCATCCACATCGTCGCAGTCTACAACTGCACCACAAGTGTTGTCGATACACTCCGGACTGCCGCCGGTTCTAAATGTCAAAACCGGTGTTCCGCACGCCAACGCCTCCACATTTACAAGCCCAAAAACCTCTTCCCTCGTAGGATTTACAAACAGGTCTGCGGCCGTGTATACCTCCGCCAGTTCTTTTTGATTAGCCGTTCGGTAGATGGATATAATCTGCGGCGGAAGCATTTTGTCAATACGGGAATTGGTGCCAACCAGCACGATCTGATACCTGTCCGGATCAAGGCGAGCCGCCAACTCAACAAACACATCCAAGCCCTTTCGACGCCCCCAATCAAATGCGACACCAAGAAGGATTTTTTTTTCATGGGGAATATGGTATCTTTCCCGGAAATCTGAAGGTGTTGGCTCGAAGATAGTAAGATCAATACCGTTGTGGATGACCTTTACCGGATAATCTCCCAAAAACGATTGTTTCACAATACCCGCCAGCCATTGGGAAGGTGTGATAATGGTCAAGTCCAAGTCCGACAGCAGTTCTCTCTTCCTTTGATACAGGTATCTGCTCCGGTCAAAGAAAAAGCTGTATTCGCGGAATTGGGGGCACTGTGCGCAGCCCATCTTCCACTTGTCACATTTTGTCATAGTAAAGTGAGGGCAATAGGCTGTAACCGCCCAGCAATCATGAAATGTCCAGAACACCTTTGACCGGCGCTCCTTTAAATAGTGAAAAAGCTTCTCTAAGTTGCAGTTGTGCCCATGGAGGTTATGGAGATGGATGATATCTGGCTGAATTCCGTCTAAATGGGAAAGCAGCTTTCTGGTAAGTACTTCGGAATTAAAGCCATAGTGTCCATTTAAATGCGAACGCAACGCCTCCTGCTTGATCTGCGCTGTCCCCGCATATCGAATACCCTGTGGGTAATCGCTTTTCTTGCCGCAATAGAGGACATAATTTTCAATCTGTCTCTCTGTCAGAAGCCTACTGATATCAACGCAGATTTTCCCTGTACTGCCGACACCGCAGGTCGCATTGATTTGGACTATTCTCATGTTTACTCCCATCCGATCAAATTAGCCGCGCATCAGCACGTTGTCCACCGCACGCCCCGTGGAGGCTCTGATCCTGTGCGGTTCCCCACCCCGGAGGGGTGGGGCGTATTCAGTTATTGATAATCATCTTGCCATCGGCATCGAAGTCATAGTAGCCAACAGTGATGGCTGTCCCGTCTGCAAAGGTCTTCCCTTCCACAAACTGCTGGCTTAGATATAGTTTACAATTCTTCGCCAGCTTGTTCCCATCGTATACAAAGTAGATATCTCCATCGTACTCTACCAGTTGATACGCCTTTTGCATTACATCGTCGACATAGAAATAGTCACCGACTGGACCATTCTTTTTCACATACTCGAATGCAAAGTTGACACCATTCTCGGTGGCCCACTTGTGCGCATAGCTTCCTTCCTTGACAATCAGAGTCACCTTGGAGTGGGAGAACGCGGTCGCGCTGATGTAGTTTACAGACTCCGGCACAATCACCGTCAGCTCTCGCCCTGCATAGCCGAAAGAGATACTACGCAGTGTCTCAACTGACTGGGGAAGCTCTATGAGCATAATTCTGGTATACTCAAATGCGTACATACCAACTGTCTTCAGTTTGCTTCCCTCAGCAAACTTGATTGACGTTGCTCTAATCGCATTAAATGCATGATTGCTAATCGTAGTAATGTCTTTGCCAAACGTGATTGTCTTTACTTGCTGGCGATATACTCTCCAAGGCACCTGACTGTAGTGGGTATAACTGAACATCTCCCCTTCGCCACTAAAGACAAGGTCGCCATCATTGTGCAGCACAAAATGCACCGCTTCGCCAGCCCAACCTGCGGTTACCACATTCCCGTCAGGACTGCTTACAAAACGGCCTTTATCAAATGCGCAGCTGACTCCGTCAAAATTATACGTACCTTCAGCACCAAGGCCATTGTTCTCAAAATAGTAGATACTATCATCCATGCGGAGGGATCCCACCGTGAACTTTCCACCAGAGAAATACATCACACGTCCGGTTTCTGCATCCGTTGCCCAGCCGCTATACATCTCCCCGGCGGCCGTTGTCTCGTACGGGCAGGCCGAGCAAGTCAGTGCATCCGTAGCGCGGTCATACACATAAGTGTGCTCATCGTTGTCGCAGTAGTGCACACCCTTCTGATACGTATCCAGCACGGTCCGGTTCCCGTTCGTATCGATGTTATATGCAGTGACAACGATTTCATTCTTATTCGCCGTCACATCCACATATACACTCTCGAAGTCGAGCGTAGCGATATCGAAATGGAAATCCTTGTTGTCCACGATGGAATATGACTTGCCGCCGGTAGAACCACAAATGTAGTATACAGTGCCGCTCTCATCGACCTGCCCGCCCTTCATCGCCTTGGTACGGGCATAGCTGTGGTCGTTACCGGCGAAGTAGAAGTCGATACCTGCCGCATCGCAGGCTGTGGGGAGGTATTCGATGTAATTCTCACCGCCACCGGTGGGATTGGTGTAGTAGGCCGGGACGTGCGTCACGACGATTTTCCACGTGCAATCGGTTTTTGCTGCATCCTCCACCAGCCACTGCGCAAACTCCTGCAGCTTGTCCTTTTCAGAGGTATGGTTCAGCACCGCGATATACACATCGCCTCTCTCCACGGAGTACCAGGGTGCAGGCACGCCAAACACGGTCTTGGCCGCAATGGAGTTGTTGCCGTCATCATCCGCCTCATGGTTGCCGATCACATGGAGAATATCCGTATTGCGGATACCGTCCACGGCGAACAGCCCCAGCGCATCATTCCACTGGTTGTAATAGCGGACGTTGTCCACAGCGTCGCCCAGCTGGATACCGAAGTCATATGCGCCGTTCAGCTTGGCAGCGATACGGCCCATACCTTCCAGAGCAGCTTCCTCCTGAATATCCGCCAGCAGGAAGAAATTCGTCTCCTTCGCGACAGCGGGAACGGTAAAACTGTCGACCTCAGACCACTTGGAACCGTCGCCCACACGGAAGTAGTAGGTCTTGCCGTCTTCCATCCCGGTCAGCGCAACGGTGCTCACGCGATTGATCTGTTTGCTGGAGGAATAGGAGATCAGTCTGGTAGTCCCGGTCACCTGCTCCGCGCCGCTCATGTCGGCATTGACGGAAAGCTCCACCACAGCCCTATCCGCGCTGTTCGTAGGATGGCTCATCCACGTAATGGTCTTGCCGTCCTGCGCCTTCGTCAGATTAAAGCTGATATTGTAGGGTGTGCCCGCTTCATCGCCCACAGCGTCATAGCTGTACAGCATAATCTGGAAGGAGCAATTGCCCTGCGCGTCAGCCGCGCGCAGCTTCACATCGCCCTGTGTAGCCGTCAGCGTCGAAATGTCGATCTCGCCCTTATCATCGGTGGTCCCCAGCAATGCATCGTTGGCATATACACCGACACCCGCAGCGACCTTACCATCCTTGATGACAGTAACGACAGCGGCGGCCTTGCTTCCTACCACGGCGGTATCGGCCTGAATGCGGTATATAGCCTCAACGGGATAGGTCAGTAACTGGGTAGAGAAGCCTGCCGCGTACTGGTTCACATCGCTTATATCAAGGCCCTCCGTCTGCTTGCAACCGTAAGAACCCTTAGTAACGCGCACATTGATGCTGCTACCCTCGGTCACAGAGGTGGGGACATCCACCAGCACTGTGGCCAGCCGATCAGTTTTGAATTCGGTATGGTCAATGCCGCTGATTTCCACCGTCACGATGCCCTTGGCCGCATTATAGTTGTATGTGCCGGTCACACCATCCGGGAAGATCACCGTAGCGGGGTAACTGCGGGTAACGGCGATATCGGCGGACAGAGCGGTGATGCTGGTGAGGTCGCTGCCGGTCAGCGTCAGCTTCCACTTACTGCCCACGGTGGGCGCACCGGTCACATCCAGCTTCACGGCGGGCAGCTTCGCGTCATCCGCCACCACATTGAAATAGCGCGTCTCACGGGTCACGTTGCCGTAACCGTCCTTCAGATAGAAGGTGATGGAATGCATGCCCTCACTGAAATGCATCAGCGCGGAGGTGCTTCCCAGAATATCCTTGGTATAGGTGCCGCGATAGCTTCCGTCGAAATAGAAATATGCGGACGCCACGCCGGTGGCGAAGGAGTCGGTACTCTCGTTATCGTCATAGGTGACGAAGAAGCGCAAATCGCCGGAGTTAACCGTCATGCCGTCCTCCAGCTCGGTCTTGGTTCCGTCGTCGTTTACCATCTGGATGGAGTTCACCACCGGAGCAGTAACGTCCTGATTGTTGGAGCCATAAACAACGCACAGGTTATCCAGCAGGATCCAGCCCTTCAGCTCGCTTTTGTCCAGCTTCACGCCATCGGTGGTATACCAGCCGATACCGCTAGTCGTGACCATGGCACGGAACAGCATACCGCTGTTAGCGCGGATCAATGCTCCGGCATACTGAGTCAGATCGGCCTCCAGATACTGCCAGCCGGTTTTCAGACCCTCGCCATTTGCTGCGCTTCCGTTACTGAAGTTGATATATGCGTTGGTCCAGCTTGCTCCACCGTTGGTGCTGGTGGCGATCTGCGCGCGCAGCCAGGGAACCGGCACGCCCTCGGGAATATAGACCCAAACGCCCAGTGCAGTGGGCGTACCGTCAACAGAGAGATTATCGCCCAGACCCAAGCAAGCGCCGTCTGTGCCAGTCAAGCCTGTCCAATCGTATTCCAGCTTGACCGCCTTATGTCCGAAGCGGACGATGTCGGCATACTCTTCATCTGTGTCGGACACTACAGAACCCTTGACCACACCGCCGCGGCCACCATAGTGATAGGTTGCCACCGCATTGGATGCCATACCGCCGAAGCTCTCCACCGTCGTGCCGATAGTGGAGTAATCCCACGGATCGTCGTCGCCGCCGTCAATGATCATGGTCGGAGCCATGCCGATGTTCAGGGTAACGGAGGCTGTCAAGTCACCGAACTTGGCGGTGACAACCGGGCTGCCGGAGTACTTCACGTTGTCCGTGACCGTAAACAGGTTGTTGGCAAATGTACCGGCGCTCTCGTCGGAGATGCTCCAATCAATATCGCCATTCTTCAGATGGACAGTCTCCGTCTGATAGGTCGCCTTGAAGCCCAAATCGCTGACATCCTTATAGTTCAGGCCCAGCTCCGTGGATGCAAAGGCCAGCTTGTCCGGGTTCTGAATATGGATCACAGCGGAGCCGACGACCTTTTCGCCGCTGACCATGTTCACCGTCACATCGCCGGTCTTACCGGAGGAGGTGAAGACGGCGGTGGCGGTCTTGCCGCTAACCGTCGTTTCAGATACCGTGCCCATGGAATCATCCGCCACCACGAAGGTAACATCCGCAGGCAGAGCGGTAGCCGGTGCGCCGGAATAATCCATAGCGCTGGCGGTCAGCTCAATAGCGGAGCTGGGCGTATAATACTCCGCGTCCGGCGTAATGCCCGCGTGATTAAACTCGCCGGAGGCCGCCACGGTAGAGGCCACCAGAATAGAGCCGGAGATTACGCGCTCACTGCCGCCGGCAGGGGTGTTGCGCATAGTCAGATCCTTCTCACCCTCACGCTGGGAGATGTATGTAGAGGAGCCGCCCTCGTCCAGTTGAATGGCAGCCACGCAGCCCAACGCCACCATCATGTGCGCTTCTTCCGCAGCGGTATAACCCACGGAGCGAGGGGCCATGGTACCGTCCGCCTGGAACAGGACGACTGTGCCGTCCTCCTTCACACCCACGCAGGTACGGGGATAATAGCCGCCGTTACCGGACTGGGAGATAACTACCTCACCGTCCCAGACCATGGCGACCAGCGCGTCCACTGCCTCCAGGATCTTTACCTCCTTGCCCTGCTTGACGCTCTGGTTGGCTTCGGCCTGTGCCAGAGTGGTGCCCTCCTTGAACACGTTGACGGAGCCGTCGTCAAAGGCGGCTACATAGGCGCGGGCAGAACTGTCGTGATGCACCACACCGTTCATCACCAGATAGCCGGAGGGCTCTCCGGTGTTGACATTAAACCAAGACGCGTTAACACCACCCACCACATTCAGGCCACTCTCTTTCTCATAGACATGCGCCTGCTCGGTAGTGGTTTTCAGCGTCCAACCCTGTTCCTTGGGGTTGCGGTTGCCGTAACCGGCCACAATCTTGGCGCGGCCATTGGAGGTATTGATCTCCATGACGTTGGCCACGGTCTGGGAGTTACCGTCCGCATTATTGGTGATAATCACCCGCTCGGACACATCGGGTGCGATGGCATAGTGCTTCACCGATGTGACATGATAGCCGGTACCGGTGATGCTGCTGCCCTTGGTCAAACCGCCTACGGCAG
>ENA-OROO01001019-OROO01001019.1-human-gut-metagenome-genome-assembly--contig:-NODE-1019-length-15965-cov-5.453048_pt1 | contig 15965 bp, 15 predicted proteins | sample MGYA00242130_ERZ509052 | MGnify/ENA primary metagenome ERZ509052 (study PRJEB26280, sample SAMEA2338730) | human gut metagenome | biome: human gut; feature: human-associated habitat; material: faeces... | reverse complement strand
AATTGAATTTCAATTATTTCAAAGAACTTCTATGATTTTTTAGTGGACACTAATGTTGCTCTGTATGTAATGAAAAACTGAAAGGAGCAGATATGATAGGAGAAACGGACAAATCTAAACTTTTGGTTCTTTCTCCAACAAGTGACATATATAATTTTGATAAAGACATAAAAATCAGAATTGCATACAATGCTGGAGTCTCGACATTACGAATGCAAGAGCATCCTGATGATTTCAGATTAGAATTTACTCCTAAAGGTAGTGAATACCAAACAATCGTTAACGAGTTTCGTCTGGATGAGCGATATAATTACCACAAACAAATAGCACTGAAACAATATGATTTATACCAAGATTTTTCACCTGGGCATATAAGTCAATTAGAGAAGTTGTTTGGCGGTGCCAAAAAACGTAATGAGATTGAAAACCAAATATTCAGAGGTGAATACACAGAAGATAATGCACGCTGTTTTGATAAGTTGAAAAGAGATATTAAGGAACAAAGTGGTAGATAAACTCAAAATAATATATAATTATGTACATCTCAAAAATTAATATAAAAGGCTACAGAAACTTCAAGGATAAGACCATTGAATTTCATGAAGGAATAAATGTTATTATTGGTCCCAACAATGCAGGAAAAAGCAACTTGTTGCGAGCATTGGATTTGGTGTTGAATACCGACACCTCAAAGAAACTTACATTGTTCGACTTTTGTAGAAATTGCACTATTGACGAATTGATAGCTGCTGCTCCAAAAGTCAGAATTGAAGTATTCTTTTGTGAAAGTACTGGAGAAATTCCTAATTCTGAGGATTTGGTAATGGTATCTCCATGTTTAATAAAATTAGAACATCCATACGAAGCTCTGATAACATTTGATTACCTATTACCAAAGGAGGACGAAACAGAATATTTGCAATCAGTCATAGGCGTTTCGGATCCCAATGTGATTTGGAATATTATAAGAGATGAATATCTGAGGAAATATGTTCCACGTATATGGGCAGGAAATCCTTCAAACCAAATAAAATTGGATGGAGACACTGTTGACAAAATCGATTTTGAGTTTCTTGGTCCTATAAGAGATATTGAAAGAGATCTATTCTCTGGTAAATCTCCATTACTAAGAGAAGTATTGAATTTCTTTATTGATTACGAAATTAAATTCGATAAGACGAAGTCAAAGGATGAACAGAAAACAGAACTAAAAAACAAACATGTTGAATTTACGGAAAGTGTTGAGCCATCCTTAGACAAAGTAAAAGAGCGTCTGACAAAAGGAAAAGAACAAATACTTGACTATGCAAAACAGACTGGAGCTTCAGATTTTCATGGGGCTGTTCCTGATTTTAGTGGAACGCTATCAGAGCCTGATTTTTTGGCAGCTCTTCAACTGATGATAAAGCATGAAACGGGAATAGATGTTGCAGCTACACACAATGGCTTAGGATATAATAACCTTATATATATGTCGTTATTGTTAGCAAAGATGCAAGCAAATGCAGATGAAGGATACTATAGACAAAATGCAAAAGTATTTTCGGTATTGACTATAGAAGAGCCTGAAGCCCATTTGCATTTGTCCCTTCAATATAAATTCTTGAAATACTTGATAAATGAACAAGTAAATAAAAAGAAAGTTCGTCAGTTGTTTGTTACGACACATTCAACAGAAATAACTTCTGCGGTATCATTGGATGAACTAATATGCTTGTACAATGACATGAATGGTGAAGTTTCTGTAGCATATCCAGGCAAATTGTTTGGAGACAATTCTGATGACAAAGAATCTAAACAATATGTACAACGATTCTTAGATGCAATAAAGTCAGATATGTTATTTGCAGATAAAGTATGTCTTGTTGAAGGAAAGGCTGAAGAACTACTCGTTCCAGTATTTGCTGAATATATGGATAAAAGCCTTGAAGATGGTCATGTAGCAGTAATAAGTGCAGGAGGTCGTTATTTTACTCATTTTCTGAAGTTGTTTGATACAATTCGTGATACCTCTGCAATATCCAAGAAAGTGGTCTGCCTTACAGATAGAGATCCAGTATGTAGGGAAGGAGACAATGGTTCATTTGAGTGCTGTTATCCTTTTGAAAAGGATAAAGAAGGCTATGAATACCAAGAACACTCTGACGATTTAATCAATGCATACAAAGACCATCCCAACATAAAGATATATAGTCAGGATGCAAATAAAGGCAAAACTCTGGAATATGATTTGATGTTGCATAATTCCACATCAGAGATACTTTTGGTAAAAGGGTTGTCAAACAAAGATGAGATAAAAGAAATTCAAGCAACAGACTACCCAGCCTGCTTGGAAAAATTGCGTAAATCAAAAGAAAATGAACGCATTAAAGAAGCCTTGAAAGATTGTTCGTGGTCAGATGAAGATAAAAAGAAAGCATTATTGGCCGCACGTTATCTAAATTCTGTAGGCAAGGGTGAAAATGCATTGGCATTATCCATTGTATTGAGAGATAACTTATCTAAACAAGGAGGAGAACGCAAGGATTTCATAGTACCTAAATATATAGAAGAGGCATTAACATGGCTGTTACAGTAATCGAGTCAAACACTCCAATAGATACGGAGCAACATTTTCTTGTTAAGGCTGGTCCAGGTGCTGGTAAAACATATTGGTTGATTCAACATATAAAACATGTTTTATCTACGTCTAATCGTCTTGGAAAAATAAAGAAAATAGCTTGTATCACATATACTAATATAGGTGTTGAAACCATACATAATCGCTTACCTGATTGTGCAGGAAGGATGTTTGCACCATACATAGTTTTCTGTACGATAATATTATCAGACCTTATTTTCATTTCATTGCAGAAGAAGAGGGCTTTGCTATAGACAAACTGAAAGTTATTGATGATACAATAATGAAGGGATGGAAAACCCTACATGATATAAAAAACACCATCAATAAAAAATTCTATGATGATGACAAATTAAAGGAAGCACTATCTCTTTCAACATGGCGATTTGTAAACGGAATACTGAAGTTTAAACCGCCATATCCAATAAAGAGTTCTCGCTATCCTATATCGCAATATTTTTATAATGAATACAAAAAATACACATGGAAGCGTGGTGTTATGCACTATGACGACGTATTGTATTTTGCATACAAGCTAATTGAAAAATATCCTTTTATAGTTCATGCTATAAGTGTGAAATACCCATATATATTCATTGACGAGTTCCAAGATTCCACACCAGTTCAGGTGGAAATACTAAAGGAAATTGCTTCCACTAATTTTTCTGTAATAGGTGTAATTGGAGATAAGGCACAGGCTATATATGGATTTGCTGGCACAGACCCGAAATTGTTTGACAAATTCTCGCTAAAGGGAATGAAAATATATGAAATACAAGGAAACAGAAGGAGCAGTGAAGAGATAATAGACTTACTGAACAAGATACGCTCCGACTTACAGCAACATTCGGTAAATAATATACATTCAGAAAAGCCTATTTTATATGTTGGCGATGCCATATCATGTTACAATGATTTCAAAACGCAATGTGGTAATACAAACATAACAACATTGTCATACGCAAAAGTCACATCCAATGCATTGAGAAAGCAAATCGGACAAATACCACAAAATGAAGATTTGTTCAATGATATACAAGACAGTAATTGGGACAGAATAAAAGTATTAAGAAATAGTGTAACAGCCATAGAATATGCTTTGACAGGCGCTATTAAGGATGCACTTAAATCAATGAAAAAAATTGTAGACGATGAGCACAAACAAATAATGCTGATTAGTAGAATGCTTAAAGATTATGACACCTATAAAAATCAAAGTCTTGAATTCTTTTTGAATTATCTAAAAGACGATTTAAAAATTGAGGTCTCAGGTCTAAGAAGTGGTACTGCCAAAAACTTTTATTCAAGTAAGACTTATTCGGATTTTGCTTTGTATGTATCATCGCCAGATATTAAAAGTTTGAAAGATAAAACTATTCACAAAGCAAAAGGTGATGAGTTCGAAAACGTCCTGGTTGTATTGGGAGAAGAAGCGAACATTAAATTTTTAACAGAACCTAAACTAGACGGCACAAAAGATGAACAAAGAGTATATTATGTTGCTCTCAGTCGTGCCGCTAAAAGATTGGCTATCTGTGTTCCAACATTATCGCAAGAGAACGAGAACACATTAGCAACTTTGCCAATAGATATAAAGCGAGTGTAAAAACAAGCCATATTGAAACAAATGACAGAATAAATAAAACATGCACAAAGACTCATTCGATTTCGTCTACAACGCTAAAGGCGATTATTACGATCTGGTTGTAGACAAGAAAATACAGAAAGTCGTAGAAGAGCTGAAGGCATTGCCTCATGACGTACTAATCCGCTACCTGACCTATTGGTCTGAAGCCATAGACAGCCGTAAATATGTAGTGGAGAGTGACCTGCCACATGAAGAATGGTACACAGACTATTGTGACTATGCAGCCAGTGAGACAGATGCAGAACGATATATGCATGCCAAGTGTATGGCAGAAACACTTGGACATATGCTGCAAGACATCAAGAATAATTATCCCAACAAGTATCCTGCTGCCATGCGCACGGTGAAGTCATGGAAGAACTACAATTTTATTGGGTTCGCTCCTACCATGCGTGAGGAAATCGACAAGGCTTGGATAGAACCGAATACGTGGAATGTTGGTAAAAAGGCAGCTATGGCATATGTTCCATTGCTTGAAATCTTTATGAAGCAATATGAAGATGGCAAGAATGAGGAGGCGGCAGGAAATGTTTTCTATCTTCTTGAACGACTTGCAAGGCTACACTGTAAGGATGTGGATTACTTTGAGCCAGACAGAGAGAGTCATTGCTCGTATTATGAGTTCCTGTTGGAGGCAGTATGCCATATTCTGACACTTGTAATGAAAGACAAGCGTACAGAGCAACGATATAGAAATGCTATGGTTTGGCATATTAACACGATCAATATGCTGTATGGGCAGATGTTTCAGTCTTCATTTACAAGTTTTGAGGATTTTTTGTATGGGGATGCAACGGAAGACACGTTTGCATTAGGGTATGGATACTTGATGGAGAAGAATTTGGACGAAAACCGATAAAAACACCGCATCTGTTTTCCGAGTCTTCGACTTGCTTTACATTCATATAAAGCCTTACGAGAACGAGTTCTCGACTGCTTTATATGAATGCAAAGCTGTGGCACGATGTGCCACTCGGAAAACATATACGGCGATAAACAGAATAAAAACCGTTGGGACTTGCAAAGTGTGCATTGATAATAGATTTAACACGTAGGGTTTGCCAACTATCGGGGGCTTGTATGGTTTATGTCAAATCTCTTTAAAGATCCATCACCCCATATTCATTGTAAAAACTTAGAATATGAGCAATAAGAAAAGATATAGCATGATTTTCTACTTGTCTGAGAATACATGGAGCATGAGTGGTATACCCTGCCCCGATTGCGTGGATGAGAGTAATTATCAGGTATGGAGCCGATACCTGTCAAAGCAGATAGACAAGTTGCTATGTGCGGAGACCATGCAGACGGAAGAGTTCCAAGAAGAGTTGGAGACGGTTCGTAGAGACAAGGAAGAACAACTTGCCCATCAGAAAAAGCTGGATGAAGCAGCCGAGGTGCGAAGACGACGAAGCTGTATGGAACGCCCGAAGATAGACTATGTACCCAAAGGATTGTACATAGACCTGGAGGAAGCATACGCCAAGTACTTCCAACAAGTGGTGACCTTTTTCCCTGATGACAAAGACGACTTCATGTATATGCTACGACTGTTGGAGCGTTGGGAGAAGAAATCGATAACAGCAGTGTTGGCAAAAGGACGACCAGACGCAGCTTATGCCATTGCCATGGGATTATGCGAACATCTGCCTTTGCTGATATATAGGGAGGACATTAGAGACTATCTGAATGAGTACAAGCTACGTATCGGCAAACTGATATATGCGAGCTTTGCTGCATTGGTGGATAGTGTGGCAACATGGAACAACGAGGAGAAGCGAGAAGAGGCCTTCACCTATATCTTTACGCATCTGTCACGGTTTGATGACTTCAAACGAGTGCAGAACAATATACAGATGTTGGCACCAAGCAAGAAGTTTACGGGAGAACCAGTGAAGATCGAGCGAGAGATGAATGACGAAGAAGAACGCGCTGCAAGAGAGGCTGAACGTAGGCGACGGGAAAAAGAGCGACAGATACTGGAGGCAGAGAAAGAAGCCAAGTCGTTGATACCATTGAACAAGGACTATGAACAGAATATCTTCAACAGAAAAAATGTGGATTGGGATTGTTATAGCATCTGGCAGCTGATGTTGGAAGAGAACAAGAATATCGAGAAGTTACTTGCCGTTGGAGAATACCGGGCGGCAGCATTGATGTTCTTGCAACTGACGAAATCCATGTGCAGACACTTCGTGATAGACAGGCACTGGGAGTATTTTGATGATATGTACAGTCCAGAATATGCCATAAGAGACTTGACAGAGGAGTTTGAGAAGTTGGCGAAAGAAGGAAAACTGCCTGAGGATGTGAATGCTTATTTGCATGAGGCGTGGAAAGAGATTGAAGGAATGGAGAGTTGTACGGATTATGGGGTGCCGAGAGGGGCTTTGCCCTTTTAGTGGGCAGTGGGTGTTGGATGAATCAAATATATCTATGAGAAATTATGAATAGTGTTGAAATAGAAAAGAAGATAAGGGAATTGGTGGGACACTATCTGATAAAGGACTATCATGTAACCGTAAAGCGTGGAGACGTGATACTATGGTTGCCGGATATATGTAAGGATAGCCCATTCAACAAATTGATGGACGAGGTATATGGAGCGTTGGATGATAGCATCCGAATAACCGTGATATACCCGAACAACGGCAAGAAAGTCAGTGAGTTCATCAAGGAAAACATGGAAGAGATAAAGCGTATGAAATTGATTTAATGCGTAGATAATAATTTGTGGAACTGCCATTTTAAATTATTTCGATTATCTAATTACATTATGCGAAAAACAAAGCTTGGTTATATAAAGGATGGGAATTATATCCGTATAGGTGACAATATGCATGGGATATATAAGACCTACGATGATATGCGTTTTAACTGGCAGTTAGTCAGTCAGACAGAAGGTGACATAACAAAGTACTACCTGCTGAACAATAAAAATGAAGCCATTGAATACGTAGGACGAAAAGCCCCGTGGTCACCATTGACAATAGGCACCAAGGAGCAATATCTCTATATGGATAATGCGCAAGGCTCGATGCTGGAAGTGACAACCTATGGAAGAGAATACATTACTGGGAAAAACGCAAACAGCAGAGCAACAGCATCTATAAAACCATCAATGGAGAAGAATGCCTTGTGACATACGCCTATTACGCTATCAACAAGAACAGAGGAAAGGAATACAACAGTAAGGACGCATACGTCTGTGAGCATTTCATGCGCAACGAGTATGCCATCAGCAACAATGACCACCATATCATTCTGGAAGGATTAAAGAGCGTAAAACTCTCAGATGACAATATCGCAGAGGTCGTGTTTGTAGGAGAAGACAAAACCACGTGGGTAAATCTGTACACCATGCAGGAGTTTGATGAGCGTCCAGTGGTAGAGAAAATGGGATTCATGGACATGCTGAGAGTTGGCTATAACTACTATTTCTATAAAAACCGAGATATGGCAGGCATACCGATGCATCATCGGGAATGTGTGGCAAATGACAGGATATTCCAGTTCTTGGACCTGTATATGATACTAAGAGACCAACCCAATAAAGTCTACTATATATCTGGAGAGCGCCGAGGAAAGGAACAGTGGTATCTGATGCTGATAGACATCACCAATGCCAATTCGAAGACTCATAAAGAAATACCCTCGATGTGGTTGCCGAGACGAAGTTGATATGAAGGAGATACGACTTTACGACTATCAGGCAGAAATGAAGGAACGGATTGAGGCGGCTTTTCGGTCGTGTCAGTCCGTGATGGTGCAGATGCCGACAGGTACGGGAAAAACGATACTTCTTGCAGAAGTAGTGAAAAGTGAAAAGTTAAAAGGGAAAAATACATGGGTGTGGATTGTGGTACATCGGCGTGAATTGGTAGAACAGATAAGAGAAACGCTTGAAACCATGATGAATAGCTCCTCCACTTCTGGCACTACACCTTCCCTCTTATTGGATGATTCTCGCATAAAAGTAATGTCGATACAATGGCTGTCGAGACACTATCAAGAAATGGAGGAAAAACCATCATTGATAGTTATCGACGAGGCGCATCATGCCGTGGCGAAAACCTACAAGGAGGTGATGGATGCTTATCCAGAAGCAAAGAAACTGGGACTGACAGCCACGCCCTGCCGACTGACCAAACGAGGGTTCACCGATTTGTTTGACGTGCTGTTGCAGTCGTGGTCAGCAAAGAAGTTTATTGCCGATGGGTGGCTATCGCTGTATGACTATATGTCCATCAGAGAGGACAGCGAGGACTGGCGCATGGTGAACTCGCTGAAGAAACGAGGTGCCGACGGAGACTTCTCGCTGAGAGAGATGAGTGAGAAAATGAATGTGCAGCCAAGTATCGAGAGGCTTTGCGATACGGTGATAAGATATGCAGCAAACAAGAAAGGCATCACTTATGCCATAGACATAGCCCATGCGGAGCATATCGCAGAAGCGTACAGACAGCATGGCATAAATGCAGTAGCGATAAGCAGCAAGACACCGCTTGAAGAAAGAAAGGCAATCATTGAAAGGTTTAAGAAAACAAGTGTAGGAGATTATTATGGTAAGCCTTGTTGTGCCTCTTTGAGCCTTACTAAGCCATTAGGTGAAACATTGAGTGCAGACTCTAAGGCAGACGTGAGGGATAAGACATTGGCACAGACAGCCAACATACAAGTGTTGGTTAATGTTGATTTGTTTGGTGAAGGCTTTGACTGTCCCGATGTAGAGTTCATTCAGTTGGCGAGACCCACACTGTCGTTGGCAAAATATCTGCAGCAAGTAGGACGTGGCATGCGTGTGTTTGAGGGCAAGAAGTATTGCTTGATATTAGACAATGTCGGACTGTACCGTTTGTTCGGCCTGCCGTCGGATGACAGAGACTGGCAAGCCATGTTTGAGGGACGTGTTGCTGGTAAAGGCATTCTGACAGAGGAAGTGGAAGGACCGTATAACATAGCCTATTCTGTTTGTAACGAACAAGAGAGAATCACTTCGGACGCACGAACTGAATTGATTACCGTGATGACACATGAGGGGCAACGTATGGACTTGGAGTAAGCATACGGCTACGAGATAGTCAGCAACAAGGAAGGTCTGTCTGGTGTTGTGGATAAGGACGGCAAGGAAATACTGCCTTGTGAATATAATAAGGTAGAACTGAAAGCATACGGAATAGCCAGGCTGTATTCTCGACGGAAGATAGACAGAGAACGTCCATGGATGGACTTGCGTAATGGTGTGCGATACTTCAAGCGTCCGAGAATCGAGAAGCGTGGTTTTTTAGAGTTCTCCACTACAGACGAACTGCGCCTCTATCCGAGAGTAAAGACACGTCAGATGGACGAGAACAGTTTTGTGTTGCGGAATGCGTTGGACAATGGGACAGACGAAGGACTGCGGTTCCGCAATTTCTTTGTGCAGCCATCAGAGCCAGACAGACTATACATGTTCAAGGAGAAAATAGAAGACCTGTCGATTTGGGAAGACGAGCAAGGAGGTTTGGCATGGCGCAAGGCTTGGGATACCATGTTACATCCTATGACAGCTGAAGAATTAGTAGAAAAGAGAAACACATGGGAAGAAGAAGTCAAGCAGTTTGAAGAGGAAAAGAAACAGTACATAAGGTTTTTCAGACCAGAAATAAAAATAGATTACATCGGATGCAGAACACAGTTAGCTGACTATAAAGAACCTGCCAATCTGAGAGTCACCTGCGTCACGAAAAACAATTACCAAGTATACTATCGAAGACATTGGCTGGATAAATGGGAGTCATTAGGCAGTTATGCTAAGATATATCCTCAGGCATACGGTATAAGAATAGTTCAGAACAGAGAAGGCAAATACCTTGTACGCACAGAACTGTACAAACCAATGGAAAAGCCAGAACAGACGTATGAGTTTGCAGAGCTGCAGGACAACGCCCTGCTTCATTTTACGGAGCAAGGCAAGGAATACTGGGTATATTTGGAGAATATGACCTGCTTAACCCGTAAGCCAGAATTTGTCACCATTGGTTTCCTGGATTTCTTGAAGATTGGTGGAGTGTATATGAGACGTGGAAGAAACAATGGTGAAACTTACAGAAGAGCAGAGATTAGGATGTACGATGACATTTGCTTCCTGGGATCAAGAGAGGTATTTGTCAAGACGGCATATAGAAAATACCATTATTACATACAGCAACGGTCATTGGACGGCAAACATTTTGTGCTGAGTGATAGTATGAAACCAAAAGAATCGTCAACATGGTTTGATATGTACTATGACGGGAAGAATCCTCCAATAGTAGAAAGACGAAAGAAGGATTATGAAATATACGGAGTGAAGAAGTAGCTTCATAAATTGAGTATAGGCAAAGGCGGATGTGCAAGATGAAGAGTCTTGGGCATCCGCCTTTGAGATTTATAGCAATGGAGTCATATAAATTGGCATTAGCAATACATGGAAAAGCCACGCGACTTTGACCCTTTTGGCCAAACAGGATTGCCCCCTTTGGCTACAATATGATTGCCCCTTTTGGCCAAAATAGTATTGACCACTTAGCTCAGCTATTGTTATAGATTTTTTTTGTGTAGATTTGAGTACCCGAGTTCTGGTGTAACGGGGGTGATAATAAAATCCATACAAATGAATAAACGAATCAAAAACATTTTAAGATGTTATGCGGCCGGCATGGGAATCAAGGAAACGGCGTCCACGTTTCATACTTCCCGTAATACTGTCCGCAAGTATGTCCGCCTGTTCCTTTCAAGCGGCAAGAGTATTGAACAGCTTCTTTCCCTGTCCGACGGGCAATTGGATGAACTGTTCAGCTGTACGGCATCCCGGCATCGGGAGCCTTCTTCCAGGAGGATTGAACTGGAGGCCTTGCTTCCCGGCTATGTATCCCGCCTGTCACGCAAAGGCATGAGTGTCCGAAAACTGTTCAAGGAATACCATGCCGAATATCCTGATGGCTATCAGTTGTCTTCCTTCAAACGGGCTGTCCGTCAGTACAAGTTTCACATCAAGGTCGTCGGTCATGTCGAGCACTATGCCGCCGACCAGATGTATATTGACTTTGCCGGTGACAGGCTTGAAGTCGTTGATGAAATGACGGGCGAGACGAAGAAAGCCGAGGTGCTTGCTCGTGATGAGTAGGCACCTTTGCTTTTATGGTGACAACATTACAGAAGATAACGGATAATTCTTCGCCATTTATGCTCAAAAAACTCGGAATAATCAAAATTTTCGCTTATCGCGTCATTTTTACGCCAAAATATTTGGTTGCGTCAAAATAACGCAGTATCTTTGCACCAGTAATTGAAAAACCATGTAGTATGTACACATATAAATATCCTCATCCTGCTGTCACTACAGACAGTGTAATATTTGGCTTTGATGGGTCAAGCATAAATATTCTCCTCATAGAGCGAGGTCTGGAACCATATAAAGGTAGCTGGGCTTTGCCAGGAGGTTTCCTCCGCATGGACGAAACGGTAGAGGAGGGAGCCAAACGAGAACTTTGCGAAGAGACAAATATAAAAGATGTCTATCTGGAGCAGTTCCATGTATTCAGCGGTGTCAATCGTGACCCTCGTGAAAGGGTGCTGACGGTTGCATTCTTTGCCTTAGTGAGCAAAAATGACTTCAAGGTGTTGGCTGGTGACGATGCAAACAAGGCGCAATGGCATGAGTGGAATCACCTCCCACTTTTAGCCTTTGATCATGCTGAGATTATCAGTATGGCGAGAAAGAAACTACAGGAGAAACTGAGAGTGTCGCCCATCGCCTTCAAACTATTGGACAATGAGTTTAAGATGGACGAACTGCAGCGTATCTACGAACTGATACATGAGAAGAAGTACGACCGGCGTAACTTCATGCGTAAGATGGAGGCTTCTGGCTTTCTATCAAAAAAAGAACAGGAAGATAATCGCGTATGCAATACTATGCTTCCTGATGACATGGATGAAGTTGCTTCCCAACGTACCCTCTATGTGTATTCTTTTGACGAAGAAGCGTTTGATAAGGCGAGTGCATCCAAGGAATGGAGAAAATATCCTTTTGACTTTTAATAATATCTGGTTATGAAATCAATTACAGTTATCCGAACTTCGGATTTGAGTTTACCTCATTCGGTACGCTCTTACATAGACGGCTGTGCGTATGAATACTCCGAGACTGATCCTTGGACAAAAATTGCACAATTAGCTTATCGGCTAAAGCGTGGAGCAAATCTATTGCCTGATTTTTTGGAAGACATAGAGCGACACATGGAACACCCTGCTTATCAGAGCTATGAGAATACGGCAAAGCAGAGTATAGCTTCCTATATCGAACTACTGCGCATTGACGAAAACTACATCTTTACGATAGAGTTAGCAGAAAGCAACAGCTTCAAGAAATTATTTCAGTTACTGACAGAAGAGATACTCTATCGCTATTGGGAGGAGAATGTCAATGATGATAAGGTAGTGTGTCATTTCGATGATGTGCATTATAGCTACAATGAGATAGCCTCACACTATGCCAATTCGCCAACATTAAAACGTGACTTTATCAAGTATATCTCAACCTCTCAGGAAACACTCCGTAACATTGAAGTAGAGAAGTACAACCTGGACTTGAAAAACGGATGGGCAATGCTTGCCGAGGATCTTTACGGGTATACTCTATGGTCTGACAAGGAAGAGGATGAACGCATATATCCAGGCGATGACTCATTCATTCACGATTTCAACAATAAGGTTGAATCAAAGTATAAGTATGTTGTGGGTGTACCTCCCATGCCTTTCTCAGGTAACCTTCTCGATGCCAAGGTTGTCATTCTGACGTTGAATCCTGGATATGTGGAGAAGGTCAACAAAACTCAGTGTATGGCAATGATACCAGCCCAAAAAGAGCAGTTGCTGAGCTTAATGAGAAACGCATTGACCTTTCAGGGAGAAGGCATTTATGACGGATATGAATGTTCGAGAGTTCAAGGTGATTATTACTGGCAAAAGGCTTTTGATCAACTTGCAATGGAGGCATACGGAAGTCCTTCATCAGAGATATATCATCCTATCTACCATGACATTGCGTTCTTTCAGCTCATCGGCTATCACTCCGAGAAGTTCAGGTACTCAGCAGGTATAAAGCATTTGCCTTCGACGATATTTACCAACCTGTTGGCAAAGTATCTTGCTACGAAAACAGACAAGACTTTTCTCATTCTACGCTCTGAGTCCCTCTGGAAGGAAACCTTTGGTGAAGAAGTGTGGAATAAACTGGAAGAAGAAGGTCGCTTGATTACCAAGGGGCATAAAGGGATGTCTCAGAAGATAACACGAGGGAACCTCAAAAAAGACAATGGATTCGACAAACTTGTCAATATATTAAAGCCTAACAAACATGAATAAAAACAGAACAGAGGACCCCAATATTGCCTCAGAGAGAATAGATGTTCTTGAAAAGGGTGAGATTTTCGTATTTGGCAGCAACTGGAAAAGCCACGCAAATTTGAATATGGGAATTCCTTAACTTGGTATTTTTCATATACATCCCAGTCGTTTAGCACTTCCTTATTATCTTTTCCGGATTCTGTGTTTTGTGCAACAACCGGAATTGCAGCAACCAAGAAACACGTAATAGCCGTTAAAAACTTGGTTTTCATTGCAAACATATTTACAATCATTGTATACTTACACGTTCTACTTTTCGCACAGCCCAACCGGCTTTCAGCCTCAATTTTACTTAGACTGATTTCCTTTTCGTTTAATTCTTGTTTTTTCATGATATATTAATTTTGATTGTTAGTAACGCGATGTTTACATATTTGCGTATTCGCTTGCAATATAGCATATTATTCATTTACACCCAAATTATTTTGCATAAAAAAAGATTTTCTTGCAAAAGCGAAATGTGACAAGATTGGGTGTTAGGAAAACTGGAGTGAATAGCTGAAAACCGGAGCTGTTTCATATTACCACCTGCCCGCAAGAAAACGATTCCACTCAGCAACAAACAGCCATACGCTTGCTTGGCTTCGATTCTTCAATCCCATAAACTTCCGCCTGCTTGCAACATATCAATTCATCCGCTATGCAAAATTCCTCCCATGAACGGAACAGCATTCTCACGTATCGACAAATTGCCACCAGTATAAATAACACGACAACATCGTTGCGATGAATAAATATGCAACTGCGGAGTTTTGAGGCGGGGAAACGGGGCTGGAAAATGCAGACAAAAAGAACGGGGATTTTTGTTGCACACTGCGGGTTTTCGGAAACGCTTTATTCATGCGGGTTTGGAGGGGGCGAAAAAAAGGTCGGACATATTTTAAAATTCCTCGGACCTTTTTTAAATTTTCTCAGACCTATTTTTTCTTTGCTCCTACCTGCCCTTTTGCACACCCCGCGACAAAGACACAAAAACGTGTAAAAAATCCGGAGCGTTTTTCACGCCCCGGAAAATGAATATTCACCACTTTCATACGTGCGAAGTATGTCGTAAAACGTGCCGTTCCCATACCTCCATAACACACCACGCACCCGGGGCGGAGCAGGTCGGACTGATTGCAGCGCATGGCGCGGCGGCATTTCAAGTTATCAAAGCAAACTTACGCCCGTGTACTGGGCCGTTCCGGCCTGCTTGTGGGCACATCCTTACCCGTACTCCAAAAAGGCCGGATTATCTTCATGGCAAAAAGGTTTTTGGTTGTAAAAAGTTGAACGTGACCATGAGGACTCTTCTTTTTACATACATAAAAAGAAGCCGGGGAAAATGCTTCTGAATACACACTCCCCCGGCTTTCCAATTTCTCCAGTTAATACCAATCGTTCACGGGCGGGTAACCGTAATTGTGGAACAGGCACGTGAACACAGCTTCCTTTATGTAAAGATTCTTATTGTACAGATTGTCCAAATACGCGCCTTTCACGTAAATGCGATAGTCCATGCCTGCGGAAAAGCGCCAGTCGATGAATGGCAGTTTTATCTCCATGGGCGCTGTTTCCTCAACAGTTATCTCCCTCGTGCCTTTCTTGCCCACGGCATATTTTCTGAAATAAGGCGGCTCTCCTACATAGCCGTCCTCGAACGTCAGCGACCTGCCGCCTTTGCTCTCCCCGGTTTCCTCGTCATACAACAACCGGGACAACTCTATCCTGAGCCACAACCTGTCAACGTATCGGGCATTTTCCTCTCTCCTTTCACCGTTGACGTAATGTGCGGGCTGGAAAAGCATCATGCCGACGCCTATTTTAGCGGGATAGGGATATACCGACGGACTGCCGCCCATATAGCCTGCCTTGTGAAGGGTTATATCCCATGGATAGAAGAGACCGCTGTCGGGTAACTTGTCGCAGCCCATGACAATATCGCCCGCTTTGCCCCATTCCTTGTCCTTAAGTTCACAGGTGACGGAACTCTTCGTCGGGTCGTAAGCGTTGAACTTCACCTTATATTTTGCCACGGCCTTGGCCTCATCGTTGTGCGCCAGCATGCTGAACGATTCGGTGTACATGCACGCCTCGCCTCTGAACGCTGCCATCGCTCCTTTCATTTTGTATTCCACGCGCTCCACCACAGTGTTGCAACGCCCCAAGCGCGAAATGGAATCGAGGATGTTCTCCGTGAAACCTTTCGCGCCTACAGGCGAGAAACGAAGCGTAAGGTTTATGAAATCATAACCTTTGCCGTCCTCACTTGCTTTATAAACCACA
>ENA-OROO01001018-OROO01001018.1-human-gut-metagenome-genome-assembly--contig:-NODE-1018-length-15971-cov-2.931013_pt1 | contig 15971 bp, 8 predicted proteins | sample MGYA00242130_ERZ509052 | MGnify/ENA primary metagenome ERZ509052 (study PRJEB26280, sample SAMEA2338730) | human gut metagenome | biome: human gut; feature: human-associated habitat; material: faeces... | reverse complement strand
TAAAGTGACCATTCGGGTGGTCGGAAAAAAGGCAGCCGTTGTAAATAATGGTACCGTCAAAGAAATTGTTGTAAACAGTAAGGGAACGGTTGCGATCAAGAACAATGGTACCATAAAGAAAGTGACGGTACAGAATGCAAAAAGTGTTTCCTTTTCCGGAAACCATAAAAAGGCAGTGCCGGTTGTTGTAAATGCCGAAGACGTTTCGATGATTCTGGCAGCACCGGCGAAAATAACCGCAAAGAAAGATGTGAACATTGTGCTCAAAAAAGGTGCGGAAAAATCATCCATAACGTGTACAAAAAATGTACAGGCACAGGTGGATAATCAGACAAAGAAAGCAATATCTGTAAAAATTGCGGATGGAACAACGCTGAAAGTGGAATCCGGTGAATCCTGCACCATAACTCCGAAGGGAAAGAAAGAAGACACTTCCGGAGAAGACAAGACGGATGAAAAAGATAAGACGGATGGAAAAGACCAGAAAACAGACGATACCTCGGACGGAAATGCTTCTTCCGGCAGTTCTTCTTCGGGCAATTCTTCTGGTGGAACAACAGTTGAGACACCTTCAAAGCTGACCGAAGCGGATCTCTTAAAACAGGGCTATCAACTGAAGTGGCAGGACAACTTTGACGGAAATTTTTTAAACCGTGCAGACTGGAATGTGGAACTGCATGAAAAAGGCTGGGTCAACAGTGAGTGGCAGGAATATGTGGATTCTGACAAAAATATTCAGGTCAAAGACGGAAAACTGCTGATCAAGCCGGTGGAAACGGTGAATGCAGACGGAACCAGAAGCTACACGTCCGGTCGTATTAATACACAGGGCAAACATGATTTTAAGTATGGATATTTTGAGTGCCGTGCAAAAGTTCCGACCGGAAAAGGCTATCTGCCGGCATTCTGGATGATGCCGACGGACGAAAATCTGTATGGACAGTGGCCAAAATGCGGTGAGATCGACATCATGGAAGTGATGGGGCAGGAAACAAATAAAGCATATGGTACCATTCATTACGGAGAACCGCATGATCAGAGTCAGGGAACCTGTACGGTAGATGCAAAAAATAATTTTGCAGATCAGTATCATACCTATGCCTGTGACTGGGAGCCAGGAAAGATTACCTGGTATATTGATGGTGTGAAATTTCATGAAGAGTCCGACTGGTTTTCTGCAAAGAGCGGGCAGGGAGAAGTGGCTTATCCGGCACCGTTTGATCAGCCGTTTTATATGATTTTGAATCTGGCGGTCGGTGGCAGCTGGGTAGGGTATCCGGATGATTCGACCACCTATGCCGATCAGCAGTTTGCAGTGGATTATGTGAAAGTATATCAGAAAGACAGTTATGACGAAAATGTGGAAAAACCGGTAAAGAATGTTATTTTAAGAGAGCCGGATACAACGGGAAATTATATTAACAACGGTGATTTCTCCATAGCAGAGAATTTAAGCGATGACAAAAACTGGAAATTTCTTACCACTTTAGATGGTGATGGAAAAGCAGAAATTAAGAATCATGAGATGGTTATTTCTACAGTAAATATGGGAACCGCAGATTACAGCATTCAGCTGGTACAGCCGGATGTGCCGTTACAAAAAGGCGGAACATATAAAGTAACCTTTGATGCTTATGCGGATGAGGCGCGTACAATGATTGCAGATATTTCCGGACCGGATCATAATTATACGAGGTATTGGAAGGATACAAAAGTGGAACTTGGAACACAGAAAACGACATATACTTATGTGTTTCAGATGACAGGTTCCGATGATGCCAACGGACGTCTGGAATTTAATCTGGGAAATGCTGCTTCCACAGCAGCAGTGCACCTTTCCAATGTGCGCATTGAAAAGACCGGATATGAAGAAATCAAAGAAGACACCACAAAGAAAGTGCTTGCAGACGGAAATTATGTCTACAACGGTTCCTTCCAGGAAGGGAAGAACCGTCTGGGTTACTGGGACATCACGAAACCGGAAAATGCAACCACAGAGGTAACCGGTCTGGAAGATGGACGCCGTCTGAAAGTGGTAAGCCCAAAAGGAACTGTGGTAACAGCAGGACAGCAGGGGCTTGCTCTGAGTGAGGATACAGAATATGTGCTCAGTTTTTCGGCTCAGGCAAACGAAGCAGAAACTATGACAGTACATGTTGCCGGACAGAAATTTCAGGCAGAACTTACCAATGAAAAGAAAAATTACCGTTTTTCCTTTCATACGGCAGCGGATCTGACAGATAAGAATATTTCCTTTGATCTCGGGCTGGGGACAACCGTATATCTCGACGATGTGCGGATTGATGAGGATAGTCTGATCAAAAACGGAAGTTTTAATGCAGGCATGGCAGGTTTTGAAGTCTATTGCTATACACCATCCAATGTAACGTATGTTGTTGACTCCTTAAACGAAGACAATGCGGCAGATTTCACAATTAACGATACCGGAGAAGCTGACTGGCATATCCAGTTAAAGCAGACAGGGGTAAAACTCGAACAGGGACAATGGTATCGACTCTCCCTGAAAATGAAATCTTCTATCGACCGTAAAGTGTCTTATGCGTTGCAGAGAGATGGAAGCACCCATAAGGATGCAGATGGAAATGAGGACTGGACTCCATACTGCCAGGAAACCGTAGATCTGACCGACGAATATCATACGATCACGAAAGAGTTTCAGATGAAAGAGGATACAGATCCGGAAACGATCTTTAATATTGCCATGGGTGCAGTCGGTGGAGAACAGATCACACAGCAGCACAGAATCTGTATGGATGACATTGTGCTGGAAAAGATAAAGGCACCGGAGATCAAGCCGGAGGAAACCGGAAAGAATCTGCTGACCAATGGAGATTTTTCGGATGGAACGAATGGATGGGGCATTAATACAAATGCTGATCAGAAGGCAACAACAGTAGTTACTCATGGTGGTATTGTGTTTCGTGTGATAAATCCGGGCGTAAATGACTGGGATGTTCAGCTTATTCAGAATGGATTTACACTTGAAAAAGGATGTAAATATCGTGTAAAATTCAAAGTCACTTCGACGAAAGCACGAACCATAAAACTCGGCTTAATGGATAACAATTGCCAGGAGTGGTATGGCGGAGAAGATATTTCTCTGGCGGAAGCAAAGGAAAAGGAAGTTAGTTGTGAATTTACGATGCAGAAAGACACAGATAATGATTCGAAAATGCTTATTTCCATGGGAAAAATCAATGGTGAAAATACACCAGCTTCAGACATTACGCTGACGAATTTCTCTCTTGAGAAGATCACAGAGTAGTACCAGAAAGATAGTTTAAAAAGAAAACAGAAAAGACACCATGACAGAATCCATTTTTACGACAGGGGGCGTGTCATGGCGTTTTTCTGTATATTGGGGGAAGAAAAGGGGGAGAAGAGGAGTAATAAAAGGAGACATTTGAATGAGAAAGAAGAGTTGGAAACAGGTAGCGGCAATTGTCATATGTGCGGCATTATTAAGTGGATGTACGGGAGAAAACGGACAGAAAAAAAATACCGGGCGTAAGGAAGGACAGGTTGTAAATATTTATTGCTGGAATGATGAGTTTAAGGAAATTTATGACAAATATGCATCAGATCTTGCTAAAAAACACGATGTTGAAGTGAACTTTGTCATAATTTCCAGTGATAATAATGCTTATCAGATCAATCTGGATGAAGCATTAAAAGAGCAGAATACATGTATTGATGATGACAAAGTGGATTTGTTTTTAATTGAGGCAGATTACGCATCAAAATATGTAAAGTCAGATAATTCCATTGATGTAAAAAAAACAGTGGGACTGACCGATGAGGATCTGAAGCAGCAATATGATTATACAAAGAAAATTGTATCGGAAAATGGAATACAAAAGGGAGTGACTTGGCAGGCAACGCCGGGGTTGTTTGCGTATCGCAGGTCCATTGCAAAAAAGGTATTGGGTACAGACGATCCGGATCAGGTACAAAAGCAACTGAAGGATTGGGATAAGTTTGATCAGGTTGCACAGAAGATGAATGCCGCCGGATATAAAATGTTATCGGGATATGATGATTCCTATCGGGCATTTTCCAACAATGTCTCACATCCCTGGGTGGTCGGTAACAAGATTGTTATAGATGAAAATATCAAGAAGTGGATTCGTCAGACGAAGGAATATGCTCAAAAAGATTATAACAATCATACCACACTGTGGAGTCCGCAGTGGACGCAGGATCAGGGACCGGATGGGAATGTTTTTGGCTTTTTCTATTCGACCTGGGGTATTAATTTTACTCTGATGGGAAATGCATTGGCAGACAGTAGTAAACCCGCAGAAAAAGGAAATGGAATTTACGGAGATTATGCCGTGTGTGAAGGTCCACAGGCATATTACTGGGGCGGTACATGGATGTGTGCGGCGCAGGGAACCGATAATATTCCTTTTATCAGGGATTTGATGAAGCGTCTGACGTGTGATACCAAAACCATGAAGCAGATTACATTGGATACGCAGGACTATACCAATAATAAGAAAGCAATGGATGAGATTGCAAAAAGTGACTATCAGTCGGATTTCCTTGGTGGACAAAATCATATTGCACTTTTTGCAGAGGCTGCAAAGAAAATTGATATGAGTAATATATCAGATTATGATAAGGACTGCAATGAGCAGATTCAACAGTGTCTGCATCCGTATTTTGAAGGTAAAATTTCACTTGCGCAGGGAATGGACGATTTTTATAAAAAGATGGAGCAATTGCATCCGGAATTATCCCATTAATTTAGGCAGAAAGAGAGGAAATACCTATGAAGTGGTTGAATCAGATCAGTATTAAAGTAAAGGTTATGCTGCCAATTTGTATTTTGGGAATTGTTATTCTTTTGGCAAGTATTTCAAGTCTTGTAAATTCGAAAAGGCTGTTGCAGGCGGGGGTTGGAATTTCGCAGGATTGTTCGAAGAGTATTGAACTATTGATGGATATGTCATCCGAACTGGAATCCATGGGGAAAAATATGTATGGACACTGTGATGCGGAAAATTCTATTTCCAAAGAAAGCTTTGCAACAACCATCCATGAAAAGCTGGAATCTATGGATAGTTATTTTAAACAGTATAAAAAACAGAAAAAAACAGCGCGGGAAAAAGAATATTTCAGGGCATTACAAAATCGCTTTAAAAAGTATAAAGAAGGAATGGAACAGGTCCTTACCGCAAGTTCAAAAGGCGATGCGGATGGTGCAACGGAGGCAATCAATGTGATACAGAAACCTTCGGAAGATTATCTCGCAAAGAAAATCAGCAGTCTGATTGCTATGCGGAAACAGGCAATGAATGATTCATTACAAGCACAGCAGGCAGCATATGAATTTTCAAGAGATTCTGCTATTGTATTCGTTGCAGTTTCAATGCTTATGATTTTGTTTTCTCTTTGGATTTGTCTGAAAGGGATTGTAGCACCGATGCACTATATCAGTCAGACATTGCAGAAAATGGTGGCAGATATTGAAAAAAATCAGGGAGATCTTTCTGTAAGATTAAAGATTTCAGGAAAAGATGAGATTGGTAAAGTCGGAAGGAATGTAAATGCATTTATTGATACGCTTCAAAATGTTATGGGACGGATTACAGACAGTTCTTTGCGTATGAACCAGATTATCCGGGAGGTGGATGACAAGGTACGTAGTTCAAACGAAAATTCGGATGATATTTCCACTGCCATGGAAGAATTATCGGCATCCATGATTTCCGTTGCAGATATGGTTTCCGGGATTACAAAAAATATGAAAGAAGTGGAAGATCGTACGAAAGAACTTTCGGAAAAATCGGATGGTCTTTTATCCTATTCAGATACGATGGATCAGAACGCGGATAAACTCAAAAATGATGCAATTTTAAATAAAAAAAATACGGGAGAAATTGTCACTGATATTATCGGAAAACTGCAGACAACAATTCAGGAAAGTAAAAAAGTAGAAAAAGTCAGTGAACTTACTAATGATATTTTAAATATTGCAGATCAGACCAATCTGCTTGCATTGAATGCATCCATTGAGGCAGCACGTGCAGGGGAAGCAGGACGTGGTTTTGCAGTAGTTGCCTCTGAAATTGGTAAATTATCGGAATCCAGCAGGGACGCAGCGGTTAATATCCAGTCCATCAATAGTACCGTGATTGGAACCGTGCAGGAATTGATAAAAAATGCTAACGCGCTGGTAACTTATATGGAACAGAATATACTTCCGGATTATGACAATTTTGTGTGCGCTGGGGCACAGTATAATGATGATGCAGTCTATATTAATGAAGTGGTTGAGAAGTTTCATCAGATGGCGGCAGATTTAAAACAGCGCACCGAGTCAGTAATGGAATATATTTCACAGATTCAGAGGGCGGTAGAAGAAGGCTCTGAAGGTATTAATCTTGCTGCAAAAAATACAGCCACGCTTTCCGAAGAAATTTCACACATTTCCAGCCAAATCATGCATAATAAAAAAATAGCTGATGTACTCAGTGAAGAAGCAGAACACTTTATTTAATAAAGGACACAGATGGAGAAGGTATGAAACGAAAAATTGCAATTATTGCAGACGGATGGCGCAGACATATTACATATGTCTGGATTCGGGGATGCAGGAATTACATCAAAGAACATGAGCTGGATATAGAAATTTCGGTATTTCACAGTTTCGGAAATTTCAGCAGGGATGAAAAATTCAATGCAGGAGAATACAATATCATCCATCTGCCGGATTTGTCACAGTTTGATGGTATTATTCTGGAAGTTACGAATATGCTGAATCAGAAAAAGAGGCAGCAGATCATACGGATTATTCAGGAGTCCGGGGTACCGGCAGTATCGCTGCTTGAAAAAATTCCGGGATTGTATCATGCAGGACTGGACAATTACGCAACAATGGAACAGATGGTGGAGCATCTGATAGTGGCTCATTCCTGCAAAACATTAAACTATGTGGGGGGACCGGCAGACAGCCAGGAAAATCTTTTGCGTCGGCAGGCTTATGAAGATGTCCTGCAAAGATATGGAATTCCGCTTGAAAATGACAGAATCTGGAATGAAAGCTATGAAGTGGAGAGCGGTGTCCGTGCATTCATACATTTTCAGGAAAAACATCTGCTGCCGGATGCCTTTGTCTGCGCAAATGAGAATATTGCGGTGGGGCTCTGCCATCAGGCACAGCAGGAAGGATTTAAAATTCCGGCTGATTTTTGTGTGACAGGATTTGATAATTTTGATAAAGCATCTTATTACAGACCGCGGATTACGACGGTGTCATACGAGAGAGAAGTCATTGCTGAGGCAGCCATGGATCTTCTGGTACAGATCTGGGGGCAGAATACAACAGCTGACTGTAAAACGGTTCCTGTACAAATGTTGTTTCAGGATAGTTGTGGCTGTAAACCAGAACAGGTAAGAAGCAGGAGTGAATATATTGAAGACCGGATTTTTCAGGAAGTGAGGGAAATTGATCTGCACAATGAGATTATGGAATTAAAGCACAATCTTATCGAGTGTGAAGATTATAAGCAGATGGCACAGTATTTTACAAAATGTGTCTGTGGTCTGCGTTGTAAAGGCGTGCGTATCTGGATGAATCAGGATCTGGTGGAGGAATCATTGAGCGATTCCACGGGTGAGGCTTCTTATATTACAGATGGATATCCGGATACCATGCACGTGATCTGTGAAAAGGGAATGGAGCAGGAATATTCATTGTATGTGTATGTACCACTGCATTTCCGGGAGCGGGAAGTAGGGTATGTTGTTCTGGCAGACTGCGATTATATGCTTGAAAATCAGTTCTTGTTTGAAACAATGAATACGTATCTGGAATCCCTGGAATATCTGTATCGCAAACTCAGGCTTCGAAAAGCAAACGAAAAATTATCCCGGTTGTATGTGCTGGATTCTCTTACAGGGTTGTATAACCGTATGGCATACCAGGAGTTTGCAGAGCCTTTGTATGAAAAATGCAGATTGCAAAAAAAACCGGTGACGGTTATGTTCATTGACGCGGATCATCTGAAATATATCAATGATACGTTTGGGCATGATATGGGGAATCTGGAAATTCGTGGGATAGCGGATGTGATTCGTAAAGTATTTCCACCGGAAGCCGTTTCCATGCGGTACGGTGGAGATGAGTTTGTTGTACTGCTTCCGGGATGCGAAAAAACGCAGGCTGAAAGTTTAAAGGCAGCGTTTTTAAAAGCATTGGATGAAATATCGAAAAGTCTTCATGCTGAATTTGATGTGGAAGCGAGTATCGGATATGAGGTAGTTCTCTGCGGGGAAAAAAGTCTCAATGAATGTATCAATAATGCGGATGAAAAAATGTATCAGTTTAAAAAAGCGCGGAAAGCACAGCGCGAATAAGTGCTGTTTCTGGGAACCGGATGTCCGGTTCCCATTTTTTCTGAAATGATTGCAAAAGTACGGAAAATACCGTAAGATATAGGAATGAAGATCCCCGGAGTATGGCACGGATGGTTCATTTGCCAAGTGTTGGATCAGACTTCCCTATGCAGTGGAACCGGACGAATTTACCTACGGTGGTACTTATTACCGGGAGCATGGACCGCGGATCGGTGACAACTGGGTAAATATAGCGGTGGCATGCTAAAAGTAGTTTTCAGAAAGAGAGAATAGAACATGAAGAAGCGAATCATTTCCGTGCTGCTTGCAACAGTGTTTGCGCTGTCTGTGATTGGATGCGGAACGAAAGATACAAAGGAACAGGATGCCTATCGGCAGTATGGAATTACCTGCATGGAGAGCGGAAAGTATGAAGATGCGGTCAAGGCATTTCAGAATGCGCTTGGAGAGTCGATCGGACATATCGGGGAGAAAGAACTGGATATCTGTTTTTACAAGGCAAAAGCACAGGCACTGGACGGAAAGACAAAAGATGCACTTGCAACGTATAATGCCATTATCAAATATAATAAAGATGCACGCGCATACTATCTGCGTGGAGATCTTTATATGGATATGGGAGAAGAAAAAAAGGGCAAGGCAGATTTTGAGAGTGCTGTGCAGCATGGCAAAAAAAATTATGAAATCTACATTGGAATCTATGAGTCTTTGAGTCGGCATGAGAAAAAGGACGAGGGACAGAAGTATCTGTCTGCTGCGATGGAGATCAAAGGGGATAAACCGGAAGACGAACTGTATAAAGGAAGAATCAGTTATCTGCTCGGTGAAAACAAAGATGCCATCAGTTATCTGGAAAAAGCAAAAGAACATAAGCAGATGCTGGCATCGTATTATCTGGGACTTGCATATGATGCCAATGGAGATTCGGACAAGGCAAAGAAATGTATCGCGGAGTATATAAAGAGTGGAGTGGCTACATCCTATGATTTGTATGAACTTGGCATGCAGGAGATGCAGGATGGAAATTATAAGAATGCACTGACTTATTTTAATTCCGGTCTGGAACTGGAGAAAGTGCCGAATAAGCAGAATCTCATGAAAAGTGCCATTGCGGCATATGAGTACAGTGGCGACTTTGATTCCGCGAAAAAGATGATGAAGGAATATTTAAAGGCTTATCCGGATGATGAGGAAGCAAAACACGAGAATACATTTTTGGAGACTAGATAATGGGTGAACCAATTGTTTTAGAAGATTTTAAAGAGAGAGTTATTCTGGTGGGTGTAAGTGAGCAGGATGGAGACGATGCAGAGGATTCGCTCGCTGAGCTTGCCGAATTGGTAAAGACTGCGGGGGCATCGGTTGCCGGTACGCTGATCCAGAAACGGGAGCTGATCCATCCGGGAACCTATGTGGGAACCGGAAAAGTAGCAGAGATTGCAGAACTTTTAGAGCACACGGGGGCAACGGGAATTGTCTGTGATGATGAATTGTCCCCTGCGCAGTTAAAAAATCTGGAGACGATGTTAAATACCAAGGTGATGGACCGGACGCTTATCATACTGGATATTTTTGCAGCCCGTGCAACAACCAGTGAGGGAAAAATTCAGGTGGAACTTGCTCAGCTGAAGTACCGCCTGAGCAGATTAACCGGACTTGGCAGATCCATGTCCCGTCTGGGTGGTGGAATCGGTACCCGTGGACCGGGAGAAAAAAAGCTTGAGATTGACCGCCGTCTGATCAATGACAGGATTGCACAGCTCAACCGGGAATTAAAAGAAGTGGTCAAACACCGCGAAATTGCCAGAGCAAAAAGAGAGCGCAATGCAGTTCCGGTTGTGGCAATTGTCGGATATACAAATGCCGGAAAATCCACCCTCCTGAATCATCTGACGGACGCAGAGGTTTTAGAGGAGGATAAACTGTTTGCAACGCTGGACCCGACGACACGGATGCTGGAGCTGGAAGGACACCAGCAGGTGCTGCTGACGGATACGGTAGGTTTTATACGGAAACTGCCGCATCATCTGATTGAGGCATTTAAAAGTACACTGGAAGAAGCCAAATATGCGGACTATATTATTCATGTAGTGGATGCTTCCAATCCGCAGCGCGACAAGCAGATGTATATCGTCTATGAGACACTTGATCATCTTGGCGTTAAAAATAAAAAAATTCTGACGCTTTTTAATAAGATCGATATCAGAACCGATGATGACCCACTGCAGGATTTTCGTGCGGATCATGTTCTTCAGATTTCCGCAACGGAAAATGCCGGACTGGATGCAGTAAAAGATGTGCTGCAGGAAATGTTAAGAGAAGATAAAATTTATATTGAACGCGTGATTCCCTATGCGCAGGCAGGTGTATTGCAGCTTGTACGAAATAAGGGAGAACTTGTCTCAGAAGAGTATGTGCCGGAAGGAATTTCCATTCGGGCATATGTCCCTATGGAGGTATACGGAAAACTGTAATCGCTGTGTGTGAAATTTTATAATCCTTTCTTTTGGCTATGGTTTTAATGGAAATAAATGAAAAAATAAGTAAACAACAGGAAATACAAGTCGGAACAGGTAACTTTTTGGGAAATTAATGGGAATAGGAAATTGTGGAATATGGATGGATTTCCTAAAATATAGGCATCTAATGATAATATGATTTTACAGGAGGACAGTCAGGATGTCAGATGTTGTTGAAAAACAGCCGTTAACCGAAGATTACCTGAAGAAGATGGATGCCTACTGGCGCGCAGCCAATTACCTTGGTGCCGCACAGTTATATCTGCTGGATAATCCACTTCTTCGAGAGCCGCTTACCAGAGATCAGGTAAAGAAAAAGATTGTTGGTCACTGGGGAACCGTACCGGGACAGAACTTTGTCTATGTACATTTAAACCGTGTGATCAAAAAGTATGATCAGGATATGATTTTAATTTCCGGTCCGGGACACGGCGGAAACTTCTTTGTTGCCAATACTTATCTGGAAGGTACCTATAGCGAGGTATATCCAAATATCGGAGAAGATATGGATGGACTGAAGAAACTGTGTAAGCAGTTCTCTTTCCCGGGAGGAATCTCCAGCCATGTAGCTCCGGAAACTCCGGGTTCCATCAACGAAGGTGGTGAGCTGGGATATTCCCTGGCACATTCGTTTGGTGCGGTATTTGATAACCCGGATCTGATTGCTGCCTGTATCGTGGGAGACGGTGAGTCCGAGACCGGACCTCTTGCAACTTCATGGCAGTGTAATAAGTTCTTAAATCCGGAGAGCGATGGAGCGGTTCTTCCAATCCTTCATATGAATGGATATAAGATCAGTAATCCAACCATTCTTGCACGTATTTCTCATGAAGAACTTGAGCATTTCTTTGATGGATGCGGATGGAAACCATATTTTGTAGAGGGCGATGATCCAATGACCATGCACCGCAAGATGGCAGAGACACTTGATACCGTTATGGACGAAATCAAGGCGATCCAGAAGAATGCAAGAGAAAACCACGATACCACAAGACCAAAGTGGCCAATGATTGTACTTCGTACTCCAAAGGGATGGACAGGACCAAAGGTTGTAGACGGAAAGCAGATCGAGGGATCTTTCCGTGCGCATCAGGTTCCGATCATGATGGACAAACCGGAGCATCTGGAAATGTTAAAAGAGTGGTTACTCAGCTACCATCCGGAAGAATTGTTTGATGAGAATGGAAAACTGATTCCGGAACTGAAAGCACTTGCACCGACCGGAGACCGCAGAATCGGTTCTAACCCACATGCAAACGGTGGTAAGCTCTTACGTGACTTAAGACTTCCAGATTTCCGTGATTATGCACTTGATGTTCCGGCGCCGGGAAGCGTTGAGGCACAGGATATGGTAGAACTTGGCGGATTTGTCCGTGATATCTTCAAACTGAATGAGGATTCCAAGAACTTCCGTATTTTCGGACCGGACGAGACAATGTCAAACCGTCTGATGAAAGTCTTTGAGGAGACAAACCGTGACTGGAACAATGAAAAACTGGATTCCGATGAATTCCTTGCTACAGATGGCCGTGTTATGGATTCTATGTTAAGTGAGCATATGTGTGAGGGATGGTTAGAGGGATATCTTCTGACAGGACGTCATGGATTCTTTGCAAGTTATGAAGCATTTATCCGTGTGGTAGATTCTATGTGTGCACAGCATGCAAAGTGGTTAAAGGTATGTAATCAGCTTCCGTGGAGACAGTCCATTGCTTCCCTGAACCTGATTCTTACATCCAATGTATGGCAGCAGGATCACAATGGATTTACCCATCAGGACCCGGGATTTTTAGATCATATTGCAAATAAGAAGGCAGATGTGGTACGTCTTTATCTGCCACCGGATACCAATTGTCTGCTGTCCTGCTTTGATCACTGCATCAGAAGCCGCGATTATGTGAATGTGCTTGTTACATCCAAGCATCCGAGACAGCAGTGGCTGACTATGGAACAGGCAGTAAAGCATTGTACACAGGGTATCGGCATCTGGGAGTGGGCAAGTAACGACCAGGGACAGGAGCCTGATGTGGTTATGGCATGCTGTGGAGATACTCCGACACTGGAGACATTAGCAGCAGTTACGATTTTAAGAAAGGCAATGCCGGAGATTAAGATTCGCGTGATCAATGTTGTCGATCTGATGAAACTTGAGCCAAGCACCAAGCATCCGCATGGTCTGACAGATGCAGAGTACGATGCACTGTTCACCAAAGATAAGCCAATCATCTTTGCATTCCATGGGTATCATACACTGATCCACGAGCTGACCTATCGTCGTACCAACAGAAATATTCATGTATACGGATATCAGGAGGAAGGAACCATCACAACACCATTCGATATGCGTGTACAGAATGAGATTGACCGTTTCCATCTGGTAAAGAGCGTAATTGAGCATCTTCCACAGTTAGGAAATCGTGGCGCTTATCTGACACAGAAAATGAATGACAAGCTTGTAGAACACAAGCAGTACATTCATGAGTATGGTGTTGATATGCCGGAGATCCGTGACTGGAAATGGGATTTATAAAATAAAATATCAACAGGATTCTTTGCGGAACTGTGCCGGAGTCATCCGGTGCCGTTCCGTAAATATTTTGTAGAAATATCCTTTGTTTTTGTAGCCGACTTCGGCAGCAATCGCATCGATTGTCAGTCTGGTGTGCAGCAACAGTTCTTCGGCTTTCTGCAGACGCAGATGCTGCAGATATTCCGTATAAGTCATTCCGGTCCGGTTTTTCAGTAACCGGTTGAAATAATCTTCCTGAAAATGGAATTCTTCACAGAGCATTCGTATGGAAATGTTTTTCATATGCTGCTTCATATAATCAGAAATTTCTTCATATAAAATCCAGTTCATTTTCTGTCGCAGTTTTTTTGACAGCGAAAATTCATATTGTGTATTTAAAATACGAAAAATGCGCAGGAGAAGTCCCCGACAGATGATCGGAGAAGCCTCATCATGACGCTGTAATTCCAAAAGAAGTGATGTCATGGTTTCATCCATCTGTGAGACTGCCTCCTCTGCCTGAGGGAGAAAATGCAGATATTGCTGGAGCGATTTCTGTTCCATCAGTGCCATCTTCAGGAACGAGCTGATACGCTCTGTTGTAATCTGCCGTTTCATAATGTCCTGAAACATCACATTGGTAATGCCAAGAAACAGAAGTGTGGCAGAAGTTCCTTCCATAATTTCCTGATGCAGACAGTTTTTGTCGATCAGGCAGACTTCACCCCGGTGAAAAGTAAATTCATTGCCCAGAATTTTCTGCCGGTATTCTCCGTCAATGATATAAAACAATTCCAGATATTCGTGTGAGTGCATCTGCGTGCGCATGCCGGGTGTAAACTCTTTTTCATAAAGGAACGAGGGCTGGGAGGGCAGAATCGTTGCAGAAAGCATATGTCCGTCATGAATATCCCACAGCAGGGAAAACAGATGTTCATTTTCCGGAAGCGGATAGGTTTTGACAACGCTTTCATGAGCCGAATATTCCGGATGCAGAATCTGAAACCGGCTGAAGTTATCCGGGATCTGTGTATTTGCACTCTGATAAATCAAATGTTTTGTAAAATTCTTCAAATCCATGGAACGTCTCCTGTAAAAAATTACTCCACCATGGAGGTGGAGTAATTGTAAGTGTATGTTTTTGCCTGTTATTTATTTCATGGCATTTTTCTTGGCGATGGAAGCACGCTTGCGCATCGTAGGATCCAGAATTCTCTTGCGGATACGCAGGCTTTCCGGAGTTACCTCAAGAAGCTCGTCGGTATCAATGAAGTCAAGAGCCTGCTCTAAGCTTAATTTGCGAGGCGGAACCAGAGTCAGTGCCTCATCAGCAGAAGAGGAACGTGTATTGGTCAGATGCTTTTTCTTGCAGACATTTAACTCAATATCTTCGGCTTTGGAACTCTGTCCGATGATCATACCGGAATATACTTTTTCGCCAGGTCCGATAAAGAGCGTACCACGCTCCTGTGCGGAGAACAGACCGTAAGTTACGGATTCACCGGTCTCAAATGCAATCAGGGAACCGGTAGAACGGTAAGCAATCTCACCGCGGAATGGCTCATATCCGTCAAACATGGTATTGATGATACCGTTTCCTTTGGTGTCGGTCATGAACTCCCCACGATATCCGATCAGACCACGGGAAGGAATCTTAAACTCTAAGCGGGTATAACCGCCGGCAATGGAACCCATATTTAAAAGTTCACCCTTCCGCTGCTGCAGTTTGGAGATGACGGCGCCGGTAAATTCATCCGGTACATCGACATAAGCAAGCTCCATCGGCTCTAACTTCTTGCCGTTCTCATCCGTGTGGTAGAGAACTTCAGCTTTGCTGACGGCAAACTCATAACCCTCGCGGCGCATGTTCTCAAGAAGAATTGTGAGGTGGAGTTCGCCGCGGCCGGCGATTTCCCAGACGGTTTCGTCCTTGGTCGGACGCATGCGCATGGCGACGTTCGACTTCAATTCACGCTCAAGGCGCTCGCGGATCTGGCGCGAGGTCACGAACTTGCCTTCGCGGCCGGCGAGCGGCGACGTGTTCACCTGGAAGTTCATCGTGAGGGTGGGTTCGTCCACCTTCAGCATTGGGAGAGCCTCGGGCTGATCCTTGTCGGTGATGGTCGTGCCGATGTTGAGTTCCTCAATGCCGGTGACGAGGATGATGTCGCCCGCCTGGGCTTCATTCACTTCCTTGCGCTGCAGGCCCTCGAACTCCAGAATCGAATTGATCTTGGCGCGGCGCGGCGTGTCGTCGGGACCATTCATGATCGCGACTTCTGAATTCGGGTAGATGCGGCCGCGGTGGGCGCGGCCCACGCCGGTTGGCGGGGGACGGCCCAGGCCATCGGCGCAAAGGTGGTTCACGCCATGGCGGAGAACTTCGGCGCGAAGCCGGAGAACATCCGCGCGGCCATCGGCCCCAACATCGGCATGTGCCATTTTGAGACCGACCACGACGTCCCCGATGCCATGCGCGCCGCCTTTGGTTCGGAGGTGGACGCCTACATTGAAAAACGGGGCGAAAAATACCATCTGGACTTAAAGCAGATCAACGC
>ENA-OROO01001014-OROO01001014.1-human-gut-metagenome-genome-assembly--contig:-NODE-1014-length-16004-cov-8.050348_pt1 | contig 16004 bp, 15 predicted proteins | sample MGYA00242130_ERZ509052 | MGnify/ENA primary metagenome ERZ509052 (study PRJEB26280, sample SAMEA2338730) | human gut metagenome | biome: human gut; feature: human-associated habitat; material: faeces... | reverse complement strand
AGCACTCGGCTGTTAACCGAGTTGTTGTAGGTTCGAGCCCTACTCGGGGAGTTTTGGTGACTTAGCCAAGTGGTAAGGCGTGGGACTGCAACTCCCTGATCGTCGGTTCAAATCCGTCAGTCACCTTTTATAAACACGATGAGACTTCTCATCGTGTTTTTTTAATAAAATTATGTCTAATATAAAGACATTTTGGCTTATCTGGTAAATTAAGATAGAGAACAATATTTCTAACATTCACAGCAAGAAATCCATAGACATTTGCTTCCAAACTCCGTATGCTGAAAGTAGAATACAGGAATTACGGAGGAGGAAGCAATATGCAGCAAAGAGGAAGAGTCACTATTCCGACTGATGTAGATGTCGTGCCGGAGACACTTACACTGATGGAGCGCTGGGGGGCCGATGCCATCCGCGACTGCGATGGTACGGATTACCCAGAGGAACTGCGCGCTGTGGATGCCAAGGTCTATTCGACCTATTACACCACAAGAAAAGACAATACATGGGCAAAGGCACATCCGGAGGAGATACAGCAGATGTATATTATGACGCCGTTTTATACGGCGGTCGACGGAGATTTACAGATCCATCTCATGACGCATCTGTACCCGGATATGTTAAAAGTCAACAACCGTGATGACATTACGCGTTGGTGGGAAGTTATCGACCGTACTACAGGTGAAGTAGTAAGCTGTGATGACTGGTCTTATTCTGAGGAGACAGGGGATGTGACCATTGATCCGGCAATACCGTTCCATGATTATACCGTAAGTTTTCTGGCTTACATTATGTGGGATCCGGTGCACATGTACAATGCCGTTGTCAACGACTGGAAAGACGTGGAGCATCAGATTACATTTGATGTGAGACAGCCTAAGACCCACAAATATTCCCTGGAGCGTCTTCGCAAATACTGCGCGGATCATCCCTACGTGAATGTGATTCGCTACACAACCTTTTTCCATCAGTTTACCTTGATGTTTGATGAGTTAAAGAGAGAAAAATATGTGGACTGGTATGGCTATTCTGCCTCTGTCAGCCCTTATATCTTAGAGCAGTTTGAAAAGGAGGCCGGTTACAGGTTCCGGCCTGAGTACATCATTGACCAGGGTTATTACAACAACCAGTACCGTGTGCCTAGCAGGGAGTTCAAAGATTTCCAGGCATTCCAGCGCAGGGAGGTTGCCAAAATTGCCAAAGAGATGGTAGACATTACCCATGAGTACGGCAAAGAGGCAATGATGTTTCTTGGGGATCACTGGATTGGAACCGAGCCGTTTATGGAGGAATTTGCCACCATTGGACTTGATGCGGTGGTAGGCAGTGTAGGAAACGGTAGTACCCTTCGTCTCATCTCCGATATTGAAGGTGTAAAATACACGGAGGGAAGATTTTTACCGTACTTTTTCCCCGATACTTTTTGTGACGGCGGAGACCCGGTGAAGGAGGCAAAGGAGAACTGGATTACCGCAAGACGTGCCATTCTGAGAAAACCTATTGACCGGATCGGCTATGGTGGATATCTGAAGCTGACCCTGGATTTTCCGGAATTTCTGGATTATGTAGAGAATGTGTGCAACGAGTTCCGCGAGCTGTACGAGAACATCAAGGGCACGACGCCCTACTGCGTCAAGACCGTGGCTGTGCTGAACAGCTGGGGGCAGCAGCGCGCGTGGGGCTGCCACATGGTCCACCATGCGCTGTACCAGAAGCAGAATTACAGCTATGCGGGCGTGATCGAAGCGTTGTCCGGCGCACCGTTCGATGTGAAGTTTATCAGTTTTGACGACATCAAGGCCGACCCGAAGGTGCTGGACGGCATTGACGTCCTTATCAACGTCGGCGACGGCGACACTGCCCACACCGGCGGCAAGGTCTGGGAGGACCCGGAAATTTCCTCTGCTGTCAAGGGCTTTGTCCATCGTGGCGGCGGCTTGATCGGCGTCGGCGAACCGGGCGGCCACCAGTATCAGGGGCGCTATTTGCAACTGTCCGCGCCGCTTGGCGTGGAGAAGGAAACGGGCTTCACCCTAAACTACGACAAGTACAACTGGGACGAGCACCGCGACCACTTTATTCTGGCCGACTGCCCCGACCATGATGTGGACTTTGGCGAGGGCAAGAAGAACATCTTTGCATGGGAAGGCACAGAAATTCTCATTCAGCGTGACAAGGAAGTCCAGATGGCTGCGCATGAGTACGGCAAGGGGCGCGGTGTGTATATCAGCGGTCTGCCGTACAGCTTTGTGAACAACCGCGTGCTGTACCGCGCCATCCTGTGGGCTGCCCACGATGAAGCCGACCTGCACAAATGGTTCAGCACGAACTACAATGTCGAGGTGCACGCCTACGTTAAGAACGGCAAATATTGTGTGGTAAACAACACCTATGAGCCGCAGGACACCACCGTCTACACCGGCGATGGAAGCAGCTTTACCCTGCACATGGACGCAAACGAGATCAAATGGTATAATCTGTAAAGCAGGAAAAAGGCGTGCCGTACTGTGCGGCACGCCTTTGACTGCAAAAACATTGATATGAGGTTTGTTATGGATAAACATCCTAATATTATCCTGCTTATGGCAGACCAGATGCGCGGCGATTGCCTTGGTATTGCCGGACACCCGGATGTAAAAACACCGTTTCTCGATGCACTGGCCGCAGAGGGCGTGCGCTATGAAAACGCCTATTCTGCCTGTCCGACCTGTGTTCCCGCACGTGCCTCTCTTTACACAGGTATGTCACAGGAACACACTGGTCGCGTCGGGTATGAGGATTTAGTGCCGTGGAACTATACCCACACGCTGGCTGGGGAACTGAGCAAGGCGGGCTATTATACGCAGTGCGTCGGTAAAATGCACGTTCACCCGCTGCGCAATAATTTGGGATTCAACGATGTACGGCTGCATGATGGCTATCTCCATGCCTACCGCCGCCCCAGTACGCCCAGTTATGAAGACCAGCGTGTGGCCGATGATTATTATTGGTGGCTCAAGCAGCAGCTTGGTGTGGATGCAGACCCCGTAGATACTGGCTTGGACTGCAACAGTTGGGTGGTTCGTCCGTGGATTTACGAAGAAAAGTACCATCCCACCAACTGGGTCGCCAGCGAGTGCCGGGATTTTCTGCGCCGCCGTGACCGTTCTAAACCTTTTTTCTTGATGGCCAGCTTCGTGCGGCCGCATCCGCCGCTGGACGCCCCGGAATATTATTTGAATTTGTACAAAGATAAGCCGCTAGCCGAACCTTGGCGCGGCGACTGGAACGACTGCGTCCGCTGGGAGCGCGACGGTCACAGTTACCATGCCCAGACTGCACCCTCGGATGAAAGCTATATTCAGCAGCTGCGGGCGGGCTATTATGCTGCCATCACCCATATGGATCATCAAATCGGACGCTTGATTTCCGCGCTGGTGGAAGAACAGATTATGGATAACACCGTGATTTTGTTTGTCTCCGATCACGGTGAAATGCTGGGCGACCATTTGATGTTCCAGAAAGCAAAACCATTCCAAGGCAGTATCCATGTACCACTGTTTATCTCCGGGCCGGAGCGTTACATCGGAAAGCGCGGCACGGTTCGCACGGACTTGGCTGAACTGCGGGATGTTATGCCCACGCTGTTGGAACTGGCAGGAGCCCCGATTCCCGAAACGGTGGACGGCACCAGCCTGTTGCACCCGCTAGACCGCGAATACCTGCATGGGGAACACACGCTGGGTGAAGATTCCATGCACTTTATCCTGACAAAAGAGGATAAATACATCTGGTACTCCCAGACTGGACGGGAACTGTACTTCAACCTGCGCGATGACCCGCACGAAACAAAAAATGCACTGGACGAAAACCCGGAGCGTGTAGCTGAACTGCGTGCCCTGCTGATTAACGCCTTAAAGAACCGTGAAGAACAGTACACAGACGGTCATACCTTGTTTGTGGGCAAAACGCCCCTGACCGTATTGCAGAACACCGAGGTGTTATGAAGCAGCTTCAATTTCTGATAAAACCCGCAGCCGGATTTTGCAATATGCGCTGCCACTATTGCTTTTATCGGGATGAGCAGCAAAACCGTAGCACTTCCGAAGATTGCATGATGACCTTGCAGACAGCCGAGACATTGATACGACGCTGTTTTGAGGAACTTGACCAAGGCGGCTTTGTTTCGTTTGCTTTTCAGGGCGGAGAACCAACCTTAGCAGGGCTGGATTTCTTTCTGTTCTTTACGCAGACAGTGCGAAAGTACAACCAAAAGTGTGTAACGGTGCAGTATGCCATCCAGACAAACGGCCTTGCTGTTGCCGAAGAATGGGCGAAATTTTTCCGCGAAGAAAACTTCCTTGTTGGTATCAGCTTAGACGGTACTCCAGATGTACATGATGCTTTGCGCCCAGATGTTTCCGGCGACGGAACATGGACAAGGGTCATGCAGATGATCAAACTGCTGGAGCAGTATCATATCGAGTGCAACCTTTTATGTGTTGTCACCAAGCGTCTGGCTAAAAAGGCGGAACGTGTGTATAAGTCTATGAAAGCAACGGGTGTGCGCTATCTCCAATTCATCCCTTGCTTAGACCCCTTGGGCGCGCAGCGAGGAATCGAAAATTACTCTCTTTCGCCGGAACTGTACGCGCAATTTTTGTGCGCCCTGTTTGACGCATGGTATCGTGACTGGAAAACAGGTGTCTATGTCAGTGTTCGCCTGTTTGAAGATTATATACAGCTGCTCATGGGCGCACCGACGGGAACTTGCTCCACCACCGGCGCGTGCGGTTCTTACATGGTTGTGGAGGGCAGTGGCGCTGTTTACCCGTGCGATTTTTACTGTTTGGACGAGTACAAACTCGGAACGATTCAAAATGACTCTTTACAATCGTTGCTTTTGGGGGAGAAAATGCGCATCTTTATAAAGGATGGCCGGAATGTCCCCGCAGAATGTCAGCAATGCAGATGGGTAAACCTATGTCACGGCGGCTGCAAGCGTGACCGTAATACAGCAGACAAAGCCCAACGCAGTTACTATTGCAAGGCACTGCAAAAGTTTTTTGCCTACGCTGAACCCCGAATGCGTGAAATGGCCCGTGCGGTGCAGATGTACCGCTGAAAAGGAGACAGATTCTATTGGACAAGAAAAATAAATATTGGCAGTTGTTCCTTTCTACCTTTAAACTCAGCGCGTGTACATTCGGCGGCGGGTTTGTCATTATCCCTCTCATGCGGGAGCGCTTTGTGAAAGAACTGCACTGGATTGAGGAGGAAGAAATGTTGGACCTGACGGCCATAGCCCAGTCCAGCCCCGGCTCTATCGCCATCAATGCCTCTATTCTGGTGGGTTACCATGTGGCAGGAATCCCCGGTGCATTGATTACCGTAGTTGGTTCAGCACTGCCGCCGCTGATTATCATTTCCATCATTTCTGCTTTCTACCAAGCATTTCGCTCCAACAAGTATGTGAGCATGGCTATGGCCGGTATGCTGGCCGGTGTGGCGGCAGTCATCTTTGATGTAGTCATCAATATGGCATGGCCCATTCTGAAAAAGAAGCGCCTGCTGCCCATCGCTGTGATGCTGGCGGCTTTCGTGGCGACTCGCTTTTTCTCCGTGAACATTATCCTGATTATTCTGGTCTGCGGTGTGATTGGTGCGTTGGATACGCTGTATCTGCAAAAGAAGGAGGTCGAGGAATGATCTATCTGGAACTGTTCTGGAGTTTCTTTCAAGTCGGCCTGTTCAGCATCGGCGGCGGGTATGCAGCCATGCCTTTAATTCAAGACCAAGTCGTGGATATTCACCCTTGGTTGACAATGACGGGGTTTGCCGACATTATGGCCATTGCTGAAATGACTCCCGGCCCTATCGCTCTTAACGCGGCAACCTTTGTGGGAATTCAGGTGGCTGGGCTGCCGGGAGCGCTGATTGCCACTATCGGCTGTATCTTCCCATCCTGTGTCATTGTGATGACTTTGGCTTATGTGTACTACCGCTTCCGTGGCTTGAGCATTGTGCAGGGGGTTTTGGCAGGGCTGCGCCCCGCTGTAATCGCTATGATTGCCTCTGCCGGTATCTCGTTGATGATTCTGGCACTATACGGCCAACGTACTCTTCCAGCAGATTTGAGCAGCTTTGACTTGATGGCGCTGGTAATTTTCCTTGCAGGCTTTTTCGTCCTGCGCAAGTGGAAGCCCAGCCCAATCAAGGTTATGGCGGGTGCCGCCGTGGCAGGCGTTGTGTTGTACAGCATCACGGCCTGATACAAAACCGAGAGGATGTATATGAAATGAACAAGATTTTAGCCGCGTGGGCGTGGAACGGCCCGGTGTCCGAGCCAATCGCCTATGGCGAAGGGCATATCAACCAGACGTATGCTCTCACCGAACAAGCAACGCAAAAACGCTATATTCTGCAAAAAATCAATACTGATACATTCAAAGACCCGGACGGTCTGATGGAAAATATTTGCGGTGTAACGGATTTTCTGCGCGAAAAGGCCAAACAGCGCGGGGCTGACCCGGAACGTGCCACGCTCCATGTTGCGCTGACCAAAGCTGGAAAGCCCTATTATAAGGCCGCCGACGGCGGTTGTTGGCGTGTCTATGACTTCGTGGAGAACACCGTCTGCTTGCAGCAGGTGCAGTCCGCCGAAGATTTTTACCAAAGCGCCGTTGCTTTTGGCAATTTCCAACACCAGCTTGCCGACTACCCGGCAAACACCCTGCATGAGACGATTCCTCACTTCCATGATACACCAAAACGCTTCGCGGACTTCCAGCGTGCTGTGGCTGAGGACCGCATGGGACGCGCCGCACAGGTGCAGCGCGAAATTGAGTTTGTCCGCGCCCGTGAAGCGGATTATCATGTTATGGTGGACCTGCTGACAGCGGGCAAACTGCCGTTGCGCGTCACCCACAACGACACCAAGCTGAACAATATCCTGTTCGACAAAACGACTGGGGAGGGGCTGTGTGTTATCGACCTCGACACTGTCATGCCGGGGCTGGCCGCGAACGATTTTGGCGATTCAATCCGTTTTGGCGCTAACCACTGCGCCGAGGATGAATCCGACCTCTCGAAAGTGAATTTCAGCATGGAACTGTTTGAAATTTACACCAAGGGCTTCTTGCAGGCAGCAGGTGAAGCGTTCACCCCGCTGGAAAAGCAGACCCTGCCGTGGGGTGCCAAACTGATGACGATGGAATGTGGTATGCGCTTCCTCGCCGATTATCTGGAGGGCGACCACTACTTTCACATCAACTACGAGACTCAAAACCTCAACCGCGCCCGAACCCAGTTCAAACTGACCGCCGACATGGAGAAAAGCTGGGATGTTATGCAGAAAATCATTGAGAAATATTGCTGATAGATATTTGATGCTCTTTTTTCTGCGTTTTGCGTAATGCAAAATCGCGTTTTCTCCTTTTTATAACGCCCGCGCCTGAAAAGCGCGGGCGTTTTTTACTCTACGTCGAGGTCAATAAGTTGAACACCGGGATTCTGGATGCCTTGGTGAAAAAGCACAGCGCAAGCTGTACATTTTACAACAATAGTGTAGAAAGCATAGCCCCTTGCACTGGGCCACCCTTACGCACCGAAATACGATGTAAGTATAGTTACATTACGTTTCAGGCCCGACAGCCAAATTGGTTGTCGGGCCTTTTTCGTGCTTGTCTTTTTGAATATGCACGTTGAAACGATATTTTTATTGCGCTCGTGCACCTCCTTTTTGAGCTTCTATTCAATGAAACTCAAAATTTTGGAGGTAAATATGTCCAGAAAAAAGGATGCCAATAAATATTGGATTTATGGTGAGGATGCCGCACTGGCCGCGCAGTTTACCGCGTATTTGGCCACGGTGCTGAAGAACCGCAGGTTGACCTATATCCGCCATCTGAAGAAGATTCAAAAGGTGGAATGTTCCTATGAATATGCTGCCGAAACCATTGAACACGTAGATTCCATCCGGGAGGAATCCTTGGAATCTGCAGTAGAAGCCAAACTGATGTGGGAGGCTATCAAGCCCTATTTGCACAAGCTCTCCCCGAAAGAATGTGAGGTTATGATTTGCTTGTACATTGACCGGCTTTCGATTGCCGATACGGCGACGAAGCTGAAAATCAAGCCTGACACCGTGAGTACGCACAAACACAATGCAATCAATAAAATCCGCAAGGCAATGGGGGAACACTGATGGGAGCATATAGAGAACTGCTGGCACAGGCCAAGAAAGCCAACCACACCGCTATCCAAAAGCTGTATGAGCGCTACTACACATTGCTGCGCAGTTACAGCTTTGTAAATGGCCGCTTTGACGAAGATCTGTTTCAAACACAGGTCATTGAATTTCTGATTGCGGTTTCCAAATTTCGTATGTGAGCAGCGCGAAAAATAGTTTTAATTTTTCCCTCAAGGTTTTTATTTTTGCAGAGTATATAAGTTATAGAGGGTGTTGAAAGGCCCTCTCCCCTTGAGAGAACCTTGAAAGCAGAATAACCAGACCATTGGCTACATAAATTCGATCTTGCCGCAACCCACGGAGCGACGGCAAGCAGACTCTAAGGCGTGTGCAGCGGTTTAGCTATGATAGGATATTCCTGTCGCTATAAACGCGCTCACAGGCGCTCAGAGGGGCGGCGTGGAACACCGCCTATGCGATGAAAGGGTCGATCATTATGATACGCACCGTTGCGATACCCTCAAGGAATCGGCGGTACTGCCAACAATGTGGTACAGGACGCGGGCGCTGCTCCAGCAGCCGGGTCAATGGTCTGCCCTATATCCGGGAAGTAGTGTCGAATAGGATATACAATTTAATTTCAGATTATGGCGGTCACTTGTTTTCCACAGGTGACCGCCATGCTTGTGGAATTAAATCCGCAATTATTTTTGAGAGGAGTTGACGATTATGGGAGAACCATTTGGAAAGCGAGAAATTTTCCGAAAATACCCCGATGTAGTGGATGTACCACAGCTTTGCGAGATGCTGGGCGGTTCGCGGCCCGTGAGTAAGAAAACGGCATATCGTATGCTGAATGCAGGGAAAATCAAGGCATTTCGCATCGGACGCAGTTACCGCATCCCCAAGGTAAACGTAATTCGCTTTTTGCAGAACGAAACACCCGAAGATTGCAACACTGTCAATGCGACAATCGACAGCGTGGAGTAAAAAGCGCATATCCGCTATCATATAGGTGTCACCATTACCGTCAGATAGTCGGAAAGGAGCAACGCAATGAAAACGAAAGTTACAGGCTATCTTACGCAAAAACACGGATTCTATTATGTCGTTCTGAATCTGCCCACAGATGAAAAAGGAAAGCGAAACCGCAAAACGCTGAGTACAGGGTTGTCCACCGACCGCAATGCAACCAAGGCCAAGGCGCTGCTCCTGACGATGATCCGCGAAGCCAATGCCGGAGAGGAAGTGCGTGGTGTAAACGAGCGTCAACCCAAAAGCCAAAACAAAACGGAAGATGAAAGATGGAATTCACCTTGGCCGGGTATGCTGTTCTCGGATTACCTTGAATTTTGGTTGCAATGGAAACGCAAAAGCTGGGAAGAAGTTACTTATTCCGGCTATTGCCAGAATGTCAGATCGTGGATTGAACCGTATTTTGCTAAACGGAAAGTACGTTTGAACGAAATCACAGTGCTGGATATTGAAATGTTCTACACACATGAAATCAACCAGCGCGGAGTAAGCGGAAACACCGTACTTCATTACCATGCCAACATCCGCAAGGCTTTATCTGACGCGGCAAAGCTCAAATTGATTCCCTATAACCCTGCTGCCGAAGTGGAGCGCCCCAAAAAAGACAACTTTGTTGCCAGCTATTATTCAGCGGATGAATTAATGGAAGTGCTGCCTATTTTTGCAAATACCAAAATGGAACTTCCTGTCATGCTTGCTGCGTTCTATGGATTGCGCCGCAGCGAGGTAATCGGTCTGCAATGGTCGGCCATCGACTTTGAACGGAAAATCGTCACGATTTCACGCACCTTTGAACGCATCAATGTGGATGGCAAAATGGTGGACGTTTCCAAGTGCCGTACAAAAAACAAGGCCAGCTTCCGCAGTTTGCCTCTGATTCCCGCAGTAGAACAGGCTTTACTGAAAGCCCAAAAACGCCAGCACCAGCAAATGAAACTTTGCAGCGGCAGCTACTGCAAGGAATATAAGGACTACATCTGCGTGGATGATATGGGTCATCTTGTGACCCCGGACTATGTGACACGGGTTTTCCGCGAAATGCTCTTGAAGAATGGTTTTCGCCCGATTCGCTACCATGACCTCCGCCACCCTTATGTCAAGTCCACGACAAAAAAATATTTATTTTTTCTTGTCCCCACGTTCCAGCTTTCTTGATAGGAATTTTGCCGCCTCCCGTTTCTGTTCGGCGGCAAAAAACGCATGAAGTCGCTCCTTTTCTTCCGGCAGCATACACCCAAAAGTTGTGCCGCCTTTTCTGTAATAAAACGCAATCCGCATAACCAATTCCTTTCCTCAGTCGTGAGTTGTAAAGCTGTCCCTTATCTTAAAGGCAATATCTACCCGTTTATCAGGATAAACATAAATCTTATCAATCAGAAGATCAACTAATTCCGAAGTCAGCCCATCGCTTTCCGTCAGCATCCGGGAAATATCCATCTGCTGGCGCTGGTGCTGCCGTTCTTCCTGTTCGGCTTCAAGACGGGCCATGACAACCGCTTTGGTATTCTGTACTTCCAACAGTTTTTCACTGATCTGCTCTTTTTGATCCTTGTATTCCAAGAGCGGAATCCTGCCGGAAACAAGAGCTTCATACAGTTTCCGCTTTTCTTCCTGCAGTTCAAAAATCTGCCGGTCAAAGTCAGCTTGACGTATAGCAACGGTATCTACCTTACGGAGATCCGCTAAGCTGTCAATACCGAAGGCTACCTGAAACTGTTTGCATAGCAATTCATATACAAGCTGATTCAGTTCTTTTTCCCGGATATGAATGTTATAGCAGTCAAGTAAAGGAATCGTGCTGGAAAAGCGGCACCGGTAAGATGTCCCATTTGCCAGGTGCAAGGCATGTTTACAGCATCCGCAGATAACCTTCCCACGCAGGAGATAGTCGTGTTTTTTCCTATTTGGAATCTTAAAACGCTGAATAGAGGCATTGGCTTTTGAAAAGATTTCCTCATTCACCAGCGGTATATGATGGTCCGGTATTTTGATCCAGTCGCTTTCCGCTTTGCTCCGCATCTTGTGGCCGCCGATTTCTGTAACCTCTCTTTTGCCAATCACATAAGTGCCCATATATCGTTCGTCAGCAAGAATCCGAAGCACAGTAGAATTGCACCACATTCCGTGAGTTCTTGAAACATCGTGTGTCTTAATCCCTTTTCGGGCCTTATGCTCTCCGGGTGTGGGAATCTGCTGACGGGAAAGTTCCCGCGCAATATCGGTTGCGTTCATGCCATTTACGGCATATTCAAAAATTTTCTGTACTACTTCGGAAGTCTCCGGGTCCGGCACCATCCGTCCGTTTTCCCCTTTGCGATAACCGTAAGGGCAAATTTTACTTTGGTATTCGCCCCGCTGGAACTTCAGGTATTTGGCCGTTTTGGTCTTTACCGACATATCACGGCTATAATACTCGCTGATTAAATACTTGAACGCGACTTCCATAACGCCGGTATCGCCTTTCAGATTTTTTGTATCAAAATCATCATTGACAGAGATAAAGCGGGTATGGAACAGCGGAAATACCCGCTCGATAAAATAGCCTGTTTCCAAACTGTTGCGGCCAAAGCGGGAAAAATCCTTTACCATGATACAGTCAATCCGATTAGCCCGTACCAGGTCAAGCAATTCCTGCACCGCAGGGCGCTCGAAGTTTGCCCCGCTGTACCCGTTATCTACAAATTCCGTAAGTTCCGCATTAGCATATTCCGGCAGTTCAGAGGCATATTCCCGAAGGATGTTTCTCTGGCTGGAAATACTCATACTGTCTGTTTTGGCGTCCTCCAAAGAGAGACGGATGTAAAGAGCAATCCTGTACTTCTTCATTCTGCCTCCGCCTCCTTAAACGCCTCAAATTCTGCGCGGAACGTGAATTTTACATCTACCTGTTTATCCGGGTAGACTGTGATCCGCTCAATCAACCGCCCAATGAGGGCGGCGGTCAGGACGCCTCCACTCAAAAGTTCCTGTTCGTCTTTTTCCAGATCTTTGCACTTTTCAGCCTGCTTCTGGCGGACATCAGCCTGCTTTTCGTAAAAAGCAAGCTCCTTTTGCGCTGCCTGTATCTGCTTTTCATAGGTCGCTTTCAGGTCGAAGTATTCTTCACTGTCAATCGCACCGTTCATCAGATTTTCATAAAGAGTCTGCAAAAGCTCACGGCTTTGGTTAAACTGCAGCTTTGCCCGGTTGATTTTCTCACGGGAAGCAGCTTCTTTTTCGTGCTTTTGCATGTTGTCTTTCAGAAGCAGCGCGTAATCCCCCAGGACGGCGGCAAGTTCCCTTTTAAGAATATCCAGTATCGTTGCGATCAGCTCGGTTTCGCTGATGGAAACGCCAGTGCATTTATCTTTATGTACCCTGGTAGGTGTCAGGCAGTGGAAGCGATATGAACCATTGCATTGTTGGCGCTGGCGGTGCAGGCTTCTCCCGCAGTCTCCACAGAAGATACGCCCCTTGAAAATATTGGGCGTGTATGGGATAACGGGGTGCTTCTTGCTTTCCTCGGCCACTTCTGCCCGGTACTTCTGAACGGCATCGAAAATCTCTTTGGAAACGATAGGCTCATGGGTTCCAGTAACGACAATCAGGTTTTCCTCGCCTGCGGGCACCTGCCGGTGAAGGACCGTTTTTGTTCGCCCTTGCACCATGTCGCCGGTATATTTATCCTCCTTCAAAATCTTGGCAACTGTCCAGGTCTGCCAGTAGCCGCGCCCTGCTAACGCCTGATGGGTGATCTCCCCGGTTTGCATCTTATACTTTCCGGGAGAAGGGTAGTTTCCTTCATTGAGCAGAAGCACAATCCGGTTGAGGGGGACTTTTTCATAAGCCCACTGGAAAATCTGGCGTACCACAGGAGCCGCCACCGGATCAATAATCAATTTGTGGCAGTCATCAGGGTCTTTCATATATCCAAATGGCGCCCTGCCACCCACATACTTGCCCTCTTTCATATCCTGACGGGCCTGGGCCTTTATCTTACGTCCTATGTCCAGAGCATAGGCTTCGTTAATCATATTTTTCAGCGGAAGGATAATACCGCCGTGGAGATTATCAGGATTTTCAGAATCAAATTGATCCGTAACGCTGATGAACCGGACATTATGGGAAGGGAAATACCGCTCAATGTAATATCCCGTGTCAATGGCATTGCGTCCCAGGCGTGAAAGGTCTTTGACAATCACACAGCCCACTTTGCCGGATTCAATATCCGAAAGCATCCGTTGGAAGCCGTCACGGTTGAAATTCGTTCCTGTTGCTCCATTGTCGATATAAATGTCATAAAGACGCAGTTCAGGTTTTCCCAATAGGAATTTTTCGAGAACCAGCTTTTGCGTTTCGATAGAATTTCCACGTTTATTGTTATCCTCCACAGACAGCCGGATATACAGCGCCGTGCTGATAAACGGGGAAGCAGGCATGGCAGCCTGCGCCATAGTATGTTTCCTGCTCTTTCTCGCCATTTCAGACCACCATCCTTTCCTGTACCGGCGTAATCAGGGCGAGGGCTTTTTCATATTCGTCCTGATAATTAAATTGAATCTGCAATTCGTCTTTTCCAAGCACTGTAATCACCTGCACAAGCTGGATCACCGCCTTGCGGTCCAGTTCTTCCAGATCGGAAAAACGCCTGAAATTCTCAATCCAACGATTCCGCTCACTCCGGTTTTCCATTACATCGGTCCGTTTTTCCTTAAGGGCGGCAACCGCCTGTTCCAGTTGGGTGATACGGGCGCTGTAACTGCTTTTGTTATAAAGGAACTCCGCCTTGTCCAGAAAGCCGTTTACCATGCTCTCATACAGCTTCATCTTATATTGACGGATCTGCTCCAACTGCTGCTCGTTCTGGGCGATCTGCCGCGAATACTCTTTGATAAGTTCACGGTTGATACGGCTCTGGTCTATGCCGGATAAGATTTCATCCAAAGAGACTACATTGGCAATAAACCCTTTCAGGCTGTCCCGCACGCACTCCATCAGCTCATGTTCCTTTACCATGACCGGATGGGCGCAGCCGTTCTTCTTTCCGGTGGGACAATAGTAATAGTGATATTCTTTGTCTTTGTAGCGGTTCGTTTTGCGTACCATCCGGCTGCCGCAGCAACCGCAGACCAGTATGCCGGAAAACAGATAGACTTTATCTTTTTGGGGAGATGTACGGGTGTCCAGGTTGCGAATCCTTTGCACCAGGTCAAAATCATTCCGATCAATAATGGCTTCGTGAGCATTTTCCACGCGAACCCACTCGGAGGAAGGGCGGCTCTCCATTTCTTTCAGTTTGAAGTGCTGGGAACCCTTTCGGCCCTGGACCAGCGTACCGGTATAGGTTTCATCCTGCAAGATCCGGGTGACAGTATTTGCCGACCACCGGCAATCCTTCCGGTCTGTATAGCCTTTCTTGGCATGGGGAAGGCCATAATACTTTTTATATGCCAAAGGAGAGAGCGTACCCAGCCGGTTCAGCTCATTCGCGATGGCGTAGGGGCTGAATCCTTCCAGGCGCATCCTGAAAATGCTCCGCACCACCTGGGCAGCATATTCGTCTACTACAAGAAGATTATGGTTATCTTCGGATTTACGATAGCCGTAAACCGGGAAAGCTCCAACGAAATCCCCATTCTTACGCTTAGTTTCCAGGGAACTTCTCGTCTTAATGGAAATATCCCGTGCATAGGCTTCATTCATAATGTTCTTTACTGATACAGTCAGGTCATCGCCTGCGCTCTCATTGAGAGTATCGATATTGTCATTGATGGCAATAAACCTCACGCCATAGGCCGGAAAGACACGGCGCATATAGCGGCCAGTCTCAATATACTCACGGCCAAGACGGGAAAGGTCTTTGACGATGACACAGTTGATCTTTCCCTCCATGATGTCATCCATCATTTCTTTAAAAGCCGGACGGTCAAAGATAACCCCGCTGTACCCATCGTCTACCTTTTCGGAAACCAGCTCGATTTCCGGGTGACGGCTCACGAAATCTTCGATCAGCTTTCGTTGATTGCCGACACTGTTGCTTTCATTTGATTTGTCATCCGTATAAGATAAGCGGATATATTTGGCAGCTTTATAAACCTGCATAGAAAAACACTCCTTTCATCACGGAAAAATCCCCGCAATTCAAGGAGTGCAGTCTGCGTATCGGTATTCAATTCCTTTTCCATGTTTATTATAACGCTCCATGCGGGAAAAATCAGCCCCCAAAATAAAAAATATCAATAATTTTCAGCGTAGGATTCCGCGGAGGCATTCTTCCAGGGTAGCGCCTCCCTGGGAAAAACTTGCCCTGACAACAAATCCACCGCATTTGAAATGATACGGGTCCCGGATCTGCCGGACAAACTCGGCAATCCTTTCTTCCCGCGGCAGGTCCTTATTGACAGATACATCCCGGATGTCGGCAAGTCTGTCTGCTTCCGGGGTATGTATGACCGTATAGGCCGGTGTTTGAGTCATAACAACAGCTCCTTTCTTTTCATACTGGATCATCAAAATCACATGAATAAGGCCGGACACACGAAAAGAGCGGCCCGGCCTCATGGTATCTGATTTCGATTTTATAAGAATCCATGCCGCTGCTCGAAAATCAAAACAACGGCATGGATGTTTTCTTGGTAACTTGCCGTATTTGCCACGCCCCCCGGCAGGCCCTTTTCCGGGCCGGGGATGCCACAGGCTGCGGCCAGCTTTACCGCATCATAGCCCTGCTTGTGCCGTCGCTTCGCCAGAGCTAACGAACACAGAAGGGACTCCCCCCAAGTCTTTGACGGGTCGTGAGAAAGTATCATTATACCCTGTA
>ENA-OROO01001008-OROO01001008.1-human-gut-metagenome-genome-assembly--contig:-NODE-1008-length-16072-cov-5.481801_pt1 | contig 16072 bp, 15 predicted proteins | sample MGYA00242130_ERZ509052 | MGnify/ENA primary metagenome ERZ509052 (study PRJEB26280, sample SAMEA2338730) | human gut metagenome | biome: human gut; feature: human-associated habitat; material: faeces... | reverse complement strand
GCATCGCCATGGGTCTGATCTCGGATTCCGAGAGCGGCAAGTGGGCCGTGCTGTCGGACATCCTGGGCGACGAGGATCATCTGGGCGACATGGACTTCAAGGTGACGGGTACCCGCGACGGTATCACCGCCACGCAAATGGATATCAAGGTCGACGGCCTCTCCTACGAGGTGCTGGCCGCCGCGTTGGAGCAGGCGCGCAAGGGGCGTCTGCATATTCTGGACATCCTGACCGACTGCATCGCCGCGCCGCGCGCCGACTACAAGCCGTTCGTGCCGCGTCTGGTGCAGATCCACATCCCGAAGGATTCGATCGGCGCCGTGATCGGCCCGGGAGGAAAGGTGATCCAGGAGATTCAGAAGCAGACTGGTACCACCATTACCATTACGGAGGACGACCAGAAGGGTATCGTCGACGTCTTCGGTGTGGAGAAATCGGCGATCGACGCTGCGTTGCAGCGTATCAAGGAGATCGTTGCCGTGCCCGAAATCGGCGAGACCTACCACGGTAAGATCAAGTCGATCGTGCCGTTCGGCGCGTTCGTCGAGATCATGCCCGGCAAGGAGGCGCTGCTCCATATCTCGGAGATCGACTGGAAACGGTTCGAGACGATGGAGGAGAGCGGCCTGAAAGAGGGCGAGATGATCGACGTGAAACTCATCGGCGTCGACGAGAAGACCGGCAAGCTGAAACTCTCGCACCGCGCGCTTCTTCCGAAGCCCGAAGGATATGTCGAGCGTGAACGCCGTCCGCGGGGCGACCGCGAGCGTCGCCGCGACGACCGGCACCGCGACTGATCCGTCGGATGCGTTCCGACGCGAAATAGACGGCGTTTTCGTGCGCCGGCGATCGAAAACCGCTTCGAACGAAAGTTCGAGGTGGTTTTTTTACGGAAAAAGTTGCATAATCTGCATGGGTTTTATATATTTGCATGTATTCTGCTGCAAACGGCCTCGGGAATGGGGTACGTGGAGCGGAGGCAAACGGAAAGAGACGAAATCAATGCACAACAATTTTTAATAACTAATTAATTATGAAGAACTTAGTAAAAATTAGCTTGGTTCTTGCCGCAGCTGCCTTGACCTTGTCGGGTTGCAACTGTTTCAAGAAGATGGGTAAGAAACAGGATGAGGTTACTTACTCGTGCACGCCGAAGGTGCTGACGCTCAACAACGGTGTCGTGAGCGCCGACATTACGGTGAACTTCCCGGCAGCTTACTTCAACAAGAAAGCTACGTTGCGTCTGACGCCGGTGATCGTGTTCGAGGGCGGCGAAGTGGCCGGTACTCCGAAATACGTCCAGGGCGAGAAGGTGAATGACAACTATACCGTTATTTCGGCTGACAACGGCGGTACCTACACGCAGCATGTCGAATTCCCCTACGACGACCGTATGGAGCAGAGCGAGTTGCGCGTTTTGATCGAGAGCAAGTGCAACGGCGCCAGCGAGTACGTGATGTTCAACGCTGCTACGGGCAAACCCGTGACGAAGGAGGAAGCGGCCGTGCTGGCCAATCCGAAGTCGGCCGAGGCCATGGCGCTGCGCGCTCAGTGCGGCGTGTTCATCGCCGAGGGCGTCAACACGATGCAGAAGGATTTCAACTTCGGCGACGCTGCCGCTACGGCTGCCAACAACTACAAGCGTACGACGAATCAGGTAGACAAGGCCGAGATCCTCTACAAGATCAACAGCTCGGTGGTGAACCAGAAGGCGCTCAAAGAGAACGAACAGCTCTCCGAGTTCGAGAAGACCGCTGTGGCCAACAAGGAGAACGACCGCATCGCGCAGAGCCTCTATGTGAACGGCTTCGCCCGACGGTCCTGAGAAGTTCAACGACAAGCTGGCCAGCGCACGTAGCGAAACCGGTCGCAAGGCCGTCGAGAAGATCCTGGCCGAGTACGGTTTCAATATCGACGCTGCCGGTTACGGCGAGGACTGGGAAGGTTTCAAGGAGATGGTCGAGAAGTCGAACATCCAGGACAAGGATCTGATTCTTCAGGTGCTGAGCATGTACGATTCGTCGGCCGAGCGCGAGAACCAGATCAAGAACATGTCGTCGGTTTACGGCGAACTCAAAGAGGACGTGCTGCCGAAACTGCGCCGCGCCCAGCTGGTCAACAACATGGAGATCACCGGTAAGAGCGACGCCGAGATGCAGGCGCTGGTCAACAGCGGCAAGCTCGATGAGCTGAACAACGAGGAGCTGCTCCATGTCGCCACGCTGATTGAGGATAATGCCGTGAAGGCGAAGGTGTTGGAGTACGCTGCCAAGAAGTACGACGATTCGCGCGCCTACACCAACCTCGGTGCCGCCTATCTCCAAATGGGCGACGCCGACAAGGCGTTGGCCGCATTGACGCAGGCCGTGAAGCTCGGCGGCAACACGCAGGAGCTGAACTCGAATCTGGCGCTGGCCAACCTGGCTGCCGGTAACGTGGACGAGGCGAAGAAATACGCCGCTGCCGCAGACGCTCAGACCAAGAGCCTGATCGCTGCCGCTCAGGGCCAGTACGGTGACGCCGCTGCCAAGCTCAAAGGCTACAACGCTGCCGTGGCTGCCGTGATGAACAACGACCTGTCGGCTGCCAAGAAGGCGCTGGCCGGCGAGAACTCGGCCGATGCGGATTACCTGCGCGCCGTGATCGCAACCAAGGAGGGCGATATGAAGACTGCCGGCGCCCAGTTGAAGGCTGCCGTCGCCAAGGATTCCGCCCTGGCGAAGAAGGCGTCGAAGGATGTCAACCTCAAGCCCCTGTTCAAGAGCGGTTTCAAGTTCTGAGAATACGCTGCTCTCCGATAAGCGGGGATGTACGGATTACGAATTCCGGGTTCGGTTCGAGCCCGGAATTTTTTTGATATTTTGGTCGGAATTCTGCGTGTGTAGCGGAAAAATGGTTATATTTGTATAGTAGAGAAAACTGTCTTGTTATGGAGTACGCAAATCATCTATCGGAATATGCTCCGGCCCCGAGCGAAGCGCAGGTGGCCGAAGAGGTCGCACGCATTCGGGCAGCCGCGAAGGGATACGAAACGGACGAGGTTTACAGGCTTTGCTATTCGATCATCGACCTGACGACCCTTTCGTGCAGCGATTCGGTGGAGTCGGTGACGGCTTTTGCACGGAAGGCCGTGGAGTTCTATACGAATTATCCCGCGATCGCCAACGTGGCGTCCATCTGCATCTATCCGCCGTTCGTCGAAACGGTCGGGCTCGCCGTGGACGATACGCCGATGCGCATTACGAGCGTCGCGGGCGGATTTCCTTCGTCGCAGACCTTTCTGGAAGTGAAGATGCTCGAAACGGCGATGGCCGTCGAGAACGGAGCCGACGAGATCGACATCGTCATCAACGTCGGCAAGATGCTCGAAGGACATTACGACGAGGTGGCCAACGAAGTCGAAGTGTTGCGCGGCGAGGCCGGCGAAGACGTGGTGTTGAAGGTGATTCTGGAAACGGGTGCGTTGAAGACGCCCGAGCTGATCCGCCGCGCCGCGTTGTTGGCGATGTTCGCCGGCGCCGATTTCGTCAAGACGTCGACGGGCAAGATCGACGTGGCGGCGACTCCCGAAGCGGCGGTGGTGATGTGCCGTGCCATTCGGGACTACTACGACAAGACGGGCCGCATGGTCGGCTTCAAGCCTGCCGGCGGCGTACGTTCGGCGGCCGACGCGGTGCTCTACTATACGGTCGTTCGGGAGATTCTGGGCGAGCGGTGGCTCACGCCGCAGTTCTTCCGTATCGGTGCGTCGTCGGTAGCCAACGCCCTGTTGTCGGCGATCGTCGGCGAGCCGGTCAAATACTATTAGCCTTTCCTTCCCGCGGGGCAGGGTTTCGGTGCATTTTCGTGCGCCTTTTCTCGCTTCGGCATGGTTCGCCTTGTTGCGGACGGTGCTTTGCGGAGGGGGATGACGATAGCGGCGGCAGATGTACTATCTGCCGCCGCTTTTTTGGGACGGGAACCGAACTCGCATTCCTCCGAAGAGAGCGAAGCTGTGATGGAACTCCTCTTCGTTTGCACGGTATCTTCACGGAACACGCCTTCATACGGGGGATTGTCGTAAATACCTAAAAAACGGTATTGTACGTCGTCTCTCATTGCTGTAAATTCGTAATACGTTCGTACGAGCTTTCAGTCTGACCTTTTAATTCGTATCGTTATGAAAAGTACAGCGATTTTTTTCGTGATTTTTGCGGGTTCCGTATTCTGCTCCTGTTCGAAGGCGGAAATTACTGCGACCCCCGTTTCGCAGACCCGGGCAGGAGATAATGAAGTCTCGCTTTTATTTACGAAGGATAATTTGAGCGAATCGCAGGCAATCGAATTCGCTACGCATTTTTTGAAAAAAACGCCGTTTTTTTATACATGGGATGTACTTCATTTTCTTCCTCGAAATTATATCCAGTATAACGAGCCTTTTGAGGTGTGGTATAGCGGATTTACGATTCATTTTCGCGGAATCGATGTCGGTATTGCCGGTCCCGTGACGGCGGACCGCGTGAAATTCGGCATATACGCGGGACAAGTCGTGAGGGATGTGCAGATTTATTCGGCGGGGGAGAAGCCCGAAATCGGAGAGGTCGTCTATGAGGAGCGGGACGGAAGAAAAGTTCCCGTCGGAAAGAGGTACCAATACGATACGAATTCCGAAGGCAGTAATTGTTGGATTCTTGTCCAATGGGAGAGTGTCCGCGATTTCGAAACGTGCATCGGATATTGAAAACCTGTCGAACCCATAATTGTCGGATCGAATGAATCGGAAACATTTTCTGCGAATCCTTTCTGCCGCTCTTCTTCCGGCGCTTCTGTCGGCTTGCGCGGCGCAGCGCCCTGAGCTCTATGCCATGCGTAACGGCGGCAGTCATCAACCGTTTTATTTTACGGATCGTTACGGCGAACTCGCCTTCCGCGAGTTTTACGACTGGGCCGGTCAGTTCGTCGGCGATCGTGCCGTCGTCGAACGGGACGGCAAATGGGGGTATATCGACCGGAGCGGCGAAACGGTCGTCCCGTTCCGGTACGATTGGGCCGGAAGTTTCGGCCAATACGGTTTCGACGAGGAGGTGGCGATGGTGAAGACGGGGACGGATCGGGATCGGATTCCCCTCTACACGCCGTGTCCCACGGCGTTGATCGATCGCGACGGCGAACGGATCACACCCGTCTACGGTTTCATGACCCCGATTGTTGGCGGGGTGTCGTTCGTCAACGACGGACGGAAGTTCCACGGCGTCGGGCGGGACCTGCTCGCTTCCGACGGGAAATGGGGCTGTGTCGATCGTCGGGGTCGGTTGGTCGTCGCCTGCGAGTACGAGCTGGCCTATCCCCTGTTCGATCGTTTCGCCTTCGTGCGTAAAGATGGAAAATGGGGCGTACTGGATCGACGCGGCCGGTTGATCGTTCCCTGCCGCTACGATGCGGGGTATTATCGAGCGGGAATTTATGTGCTCGACACGCTCTTCGATACGCAGGACACTCCGCCGACGGACGGTGCGAATCCCGCTGTGCGCGGCGAGTTCGAAGAGGGGCGCATCTACATGATCGCGGACGGGTGTGCGGAGGCGTTCGACATGAAGGGCCGGAAGATCGGAAAATAGCTGTCATGCCGGATGGATCGTTCGCCTCGACGTCGTTCTGCGATGGGGCGGTAGACGCCTGTGGCACCGCAGGGGAGAGTCACTCTCCGAAAATTCGGTTGAGGGCTGCGGCCAACCGGTACGACGCCTTGCGGAGCTGCTGCTCGGCCAGCGGTGCGGCTTTTGCCATGAACTCCTCGCCCAGCGTGTCGCCCGGCGCTACCCAGTCGATCGAGGGGCGTACGTCGCGTGCGGCGTCTTCGAACCACTGGCGGTACGATCCTTCGGTCATCCGCCGGATTTCGCGCTTGGAGGCGTTGTCGAGGTAGTCGGCATAACGTTCGTAACTCCATCCCGGATGGATTCGGGCGATGACGCCCGAATCCCAGACGCTGTGCAGCGTTTTGGGTTTGCCGAAGAAGGTCACGTCGAACTTCCCTTCGTTGTGGGCGTCGGTGTACCGCATGTGTGCCGGACAGTGGAAATCGGCGACCATGTGTACGATACATTTTATATAGGTGAGTACCACCGAATCGTCCAGCTCACGGTAGTTCTTCAATGCTGCGGTCAGCGTCTCCGCTCCGGTCACGCCGTCGCGTCCCTTGCGGTATTTCTCCCGCACTTCGGCGGGGGAGTTGCACTCCGCGTCGGCGATCGAGGCGTGCCAGCCGCGGAAAGGTTCCTTGTAGCGCGGGTCGGCGGCCACTTCGTCCATGAAAACGGCGTATTCTGCGAGCGGCGTGCTGCCGGTGTATCGTTCGATGGCCGCTTTGGCCTTCGGGGTGAGATGGCGTTGGGCTGCTTCGGCGATCGCGCGATGGCCGACCGTTCCCCATGCCGCGCAGTCGGCGTGCAGGCCGAAGGTCAGCAGGAGCGAGAGAAGCAGAAAGGGCTTTTTCATCGGTTATAGGGATTGTAGTTGTCGGTGTCGGTGCGTTGCTCGCGGAAGATGTTGAAACGCGCCAGCAGCGGATTGCGGCGGTCGAGCAGCCAGAATTCGACGAGCAGCAGCGCGAAGGCGATCGCGATGAGGTACTGGAACTGTTCGTTGTACTCTTCGAAACGGACGGTCGACAGTTCCGACTGCTCCATGTCGTTGATCGCGCGTACGATCTCGTCCAGCCCGATCGACTGCTTGGTGGCGCGGATGTAGGCCCCGCCGGTGATCCGGGCGATCTCCTGCAACATCTTCTCGTCGAGTTTCGAGACCACCATGTCGCCCTTTTCGTCCTTGATGAACTCCCCGCCGATCTCGATCGGGGCGCCTTCGGGCGTGCCGATGCCGATCGTGAAGATCCGGATACCCTGCTCGGCGGCCCGTTCGGCGGCCTGCATCACGTTGCCCTCGTGATCCTCGCCGTCGGTGATGAGGATGATGACGCGCGAATCGCCGCTGCCGCTCGAAAAGGACATCTCGGCCAGCGACAGCGCCTTGCCGATCGACGTTCCCTGCACGGAGGCCATCGAGGGCGAAATCCGTTTGGCGAAGGCTTTGGCCATGCGGTAGTCCGAGGTGATCGGCAGCTGGACCTTGGGTTCGCCCGCGAAGACGACCAGTCCCACGCGGTCCTGCTGCAACCCCTCGAAGAGTTTGCCGATGGCGTATTTGGTCCGTTCGAGACGGTTGGGTTCGAAATCTTCGGCCAGCATCGAGTTCGAAACGTCGACCGTGAGCATCATTTCGATGCCCTGGGCTTTCTCCTCGCGGAGCTTCGAACCGAACTGCGGGCGTGCCGCAGCCAGTATGACCAGCGCGACGGCGGCGCAGAAAAGGATGAACCGGAAAGCCGTGCGCCCGGTCGATACTTCGGGCATCAGCTCCTCCAGAATGCCGGGGCGGCCGAAGCGTGCGAGCCGTCTGCGGCGGTTGCGGGCCGCCAGCCAGTAGAGCGCGACGAGCGCCGGGACGGCCAGCAGCAGCCAGAGATATTGCGGATTTGCGAAACGGAACATAATTAATGCGGACCCTGCGGATTGTATCCTGTTTTTTGCCCATATTCAACCCGCCGGGTCTGCATTAGGGCACTTGCAGTGCCCGTTGAATATCGACATTTCCTCCTGAATCCTCCCCTTGGCAAAGGGAGGACTTTGCCCGGGGACCGGAATCGCCGTTCCGTCAGGGTATTCGCTTCAGTACGAGGTTCGAAAGCAGGAACTCGGCGAACAGCAGTCCCAGCGCGGCCAGCGCCCATGTGAGGAACAGTTCGTGGTAGGAGATGTGCTCCATCACCTCGATCTTGCTCTTTTCGAGCTGGTTGATCTCGTCGTAGACGGCCTTCAGCTTCTCCTTGTCCGTGGCCCGGAAGTAGCGGCCGCCGGTCATGTCGGAGATCGCCTTCAGTACCTTTTCGTCGATCTCGACCTTCTGGTTGACGAACGTCAGGTTGCCGAACATGTCGATGGCCGGATAGGGGGCCATGCCCTCCGTGCCCACGCCGATCGTGTAGACGCGGATGCCCTGCGCCTTGGCGATCTCGGCGGCGGTCATCGGCGCGATCTGGCCCTGGTTGTTCACGCCGTCGGTCAGCAGGATGATGACTTTCGACTTGGCATCGCTCTCGCGCAGGCGGTTGATCGCCGTGGCCAATCCGTTGCCGATGGCCGTGCCGTCCTCGATCAGTCCGCTGCGGATGCGGGCCAGAAGGGTTTGCAGCGTGCTCTGGTCGGTGGTCAGCGGGCTTTGCGTGAAGGCTTCGCCGGCGAAGGCCACCAGTCCGATGCGGTCGCCGTAGCGGTCGGCGATGAACGATCCGGCCACCTCCTTGGCGGCCGTGATGCGGTCGGGCTTGAAGTCGCGGGCCAGCATCGAACCGGAGACGTCGATGGCCAGCATGATGTCGATGCCCTCGGTGTTGGTGCGGACGTTCTGTTCGACGTCCTGCGGGCGCGCCAGCGCCACGACGAGCAGCGCGAAGGCCGCCGCACGCAGCGCGAAAGGCAGGTGGCGCAGGTAGTAGCGCACGGTCCGGGGTGCGCGCACGACGCCGGCGACGCTCGAAATCTGGATCGAGGCTCCGCCCTGCAACGTCCGCCAGACGTAATAGCCGATCATCGGCACGAGCAGCGTCAGCAGCCAGAGATAATATGGTGAAGCAAAATGCATAGCTTACACAATTAAAAATTAAGAATGAAAAATTAAAAATTATTTTGTCTCTTTCATTGTTTTCAGGATACTTGCAAGAATATTCGTCAATTCCCGGCAATCGGTAAAAATACTTTTAAATTCGTTCTCCGCCAGGTAGTCCGTGCTGTATAACAATTCCAACCAATATTCGGTTTCATACGCTTCCTTTAATGCAATGTGCATTTTTGCGATGAAATCCTCTTTCGATTGTCCTCCGATTGCTTCCCGGACGTTTGCTCCGATACTCGTTCCGCTTTTAAGCAGCTGTTTCGAAAGTATGTACTCGTTATTCGTTTCGGAAATATGCTTATACAGCCGGACAATCCGGATTGCAAAATCGAGGCTTTTGTCCTTTATGGTGTTATCGGCCTTCAATTTTTAATTCTTAATTTTTCATTTTTAATTAAAAAACTACCAGTTTTTCTTTCCGCGGACGACCACGCCCTGTTTCTCCTTGAGTTTCTCCTGGGTCTTGTCTTCCTGGGCCTGGATGGCGTCGAGCATCTGCTGCTGTTCCTGCGGCGAGATGCCCGAAGGCGTCGGCTGCCCCTGCTGGTCGCCCTGGTCCTCCTTGTCGCCCTTGCCCTCCTGCGGGTTCTGTTTCTGATCGCCCTGCTGGTCCTTGGGGTCGCCCTTTTGGTCCTTCTGATCGCCTTTCTGATCGGGGTTCTGCTGACTCTGATCGTTCTGGTTCTGATCCTTGTCCTGGTCTTGGTTCTGGTCCTTGTTCTGATCTCCGCCGCCACCGCCGCCGTCCTTGTTCTCGTCGAGCAGCCGCTTGGTGTAGGCGTAGTTGTACTTGGCCTCCATGTCCGAGGGGTTCAGGCGCAGCGACTGCTTGTAGCTTTCGAGCGCCTCCTGATACTTCTGTTGCTTGAACTGCGCGTTTCCGAGGTTGTAGAACGCTTCGGCGCGCTCCGTGTCCGCGCGCAGCGAGTCCGCCGCGGCCTGCTGCATGGTCTGCTCGGCACGGTCGAACCGTTCGGCCTTGTAGAGGGCGTTTCCGAGGTTGTAGATCGCTTCGAACTGTCCCGGAGCCGCTTGCAGGGCCTGCTCGTAACGGCCGGCCGACTGCTCGTAGTTGCCCTTGTTGTACTGCCGGTTGCCTTTGCGCACCAGCGAGCGTTCGGGCAGCTGTTGGGCCTGCGCCCCGGAGGCGGCAAAGAGAAACAGAATGATATAGAGTGACTTGTACATCGTTGTCGCGTTTAGTTTTGCTTCGGGGACTCTTCCTCGGCGGGAGCCTCCTCCTCGACGGGTTTCGTCTCCTCGACGAAGTAGTACGCCTTGAGGTAGTCGGCCTCGTTCTGCTCGGCCTCGGGCGTCGCCTTGGCGAACTTCACCAGGTCGGCGTCGCGCAGGATCGCCGTCAGGTCCATCCGCGCCTTGTCGGGCAGCTCCTCCGGGCGCATCGTCTCGATGATCTCGTCGGAGGTCATCTCCATGGCGCCGAAGCCCCAGCGGGCGGCGATATAGGTGCGCAGGATGTCCGTAAGGCCCGAATAGTACTGCTTATGCCTGTTGTTCTGCCACAGTTTCTGGTTGTGGAGCGCTTCGAGGGCCTGGATGGCCGCCACGTGCGGCGGGAGCGGCGGAGCGGGTTTGAACAGGTCGCCGAAACCCTTGCCGCGGCTGGCGAGGTAACGCTTGAGCGCATAGCCCGCCGCGAGCAGCATCAGGAGGAAGAAAACGCCCCACTTGACGTAGCCGCTCACCTCGCGGAAGCGGAACGGCAGGTTTTTCTGGGCTTTCAGGTCGTAGATCGACTGCGACGTGGAGTCGATCTGGAACGTCGCAACCTCCAGATAGACCGAATCGGTGCTCCGGAGCGTGTCGAGGATGTTCTTGTCGGCGTAGAGCACCTGCGCCGCGCCGAGGTTGTATTTGCCCTCGTCGAATGCGGCCAGCCGGTAGCGCTTGCGCAGTTTGAGCCGCCGGCCGTCGCGTTCGAGCGTGTCGACCGGGCAGTTCTCGACCAGCTCGATCTTGCCGTCGCGGGGGTCGAATACGGGGAATTCCACGACCTGCACCAGATCCTTCTCCACGTCGATGACGTAATCGAAGCGGTCGCCGATCATAATGCTGTCGGGTTCTACGCGCGCCGTGACCGTGGGCGTCTCCTGCGCCCGGGCCGCGAGTCCCGCGAAAAGAAGCGCTATTGCAAAGAGTCGTTTCATCGCTGTTTGAACAGTTTTATCAATTCGGCCACATAGTCGCCGTCGGTCGAGATCATCGCCGTGTCGATGCGGTTGTGCTTGAGCGTCGCCTCTATTTCGCCGCTGCGCCGCTGCCACGAGGCGGCATAGTGGTCGCGCACGGCCCGCGACGAGGTGTCGACCCAGACCTTGCGGCCGCTCTCGGCGTCCTTCAGCTCGACGATGCCCACGTCGGGAAGCTCCGTCTCGCGGGGATCGTAGACGCGGATGCCCACCAGGTCGTGCTTGCTCCCGGCGATCTTCAGCGCGTCGTCCAGCGCCGACTTGTCGCCGGTCGAGTCCATGAAGTCCGAGAGGATGAAGGTCGTGCAGCGCTTCTTGTTGACATTCGTCAGGAAACGCACCGGCTCCGAGAGTTTCGTGCCCGCGGATTCGGGGCGGAAGCCGATCAGTTCGCGGATGATCATCAGAATATGGCTGCGGCCCTTCTTCGGGGGGATGAACTTTTCGACCCGGTCCGAAAAGAAGATGCAGCCCACCTTGTCGTTGTTCTGCGCGGCGGAGAAGGCCAGCACGGCGGCGATTTCGGTGATGATGTTCTTTTTCAGCCGGTCGGTCGAACCGAACATGCGCGAGGCCGACACGTCGACCAGCAGCATCATCGTCAGTTCGCGTTCCTCCTCGTAGACCTTGATGTGGGGTTTGCGCGAGCGGGCCGTGACGTTCCAGTCGATGTCCCGCACGTCGTCGCCCGCACGGTACTCCCGCACTTCGGAAAACGACATGCCCCGCCCGCGGAAAGCCGTATGGTACTTTCCGGCGAAGATCTCGTTGGAAAGACCGCGGGTCTTGATCTCGATCTTGCGGACGCGTTTGAGAATATCGTTCTCGGTTTCCTGCATCGTTAGGGTACGATTACGTTGTTGAGAATGTCGGTGATGATCTCCTCGGTGGTGATGTTCTCGGCCTCGGCCTCGTAGGTCAGGCCGATGCGGTGGCGCAGCACGTCGTGGCAGACGGCGCGCACGTCCTCGGGGATGACATAGCCGCGGCGGCGGATGAAGGCGTAAGCCCGGGCGGCCTTGGCCAGCGAGATCGACGCACGGGGCGAACCGCCGTAGGCGATCAGGTTCTGCAACTTCTGGAGGTTGTACTCCGCCGGCTCGCGCGTGGCGAAAATGATGTCGATGATGTATTTCTCGATCTTTTCGTCCATGTAGACGTCCTCGACCACCTTGCGGGCCTTGACGATGTCCTCGGGGGTGATGACCTTGCCCACCTCGGGCATGCCGGCGCCCGAGAGGTTCATGCGCACGATGTCGCGCTCCTCCTGCTTCTTGGGGTAGGAGATCTTGGCCTTGAGCATGAAACGGTCGACCTGCGCCTCGGGCAGCGGGTAGGTTCCCTCCTGCTCCAGGGGGTTCTGCGTGGCCAGCACGAGGAACGGCTGCGGCAGGGGATAGGTGTTGTCGCCGATGGTCACCTGACGCTCCTGCATGGCTTCCAGCAGCGCCGACTGCACTTTGGCCGGGGAGCGGTTGATCTCGTCCGCCAGTACGAAGTTGGCGAAGATCGGACCCTTGCGTACGACGAAATCCTCGTTCTTCTGCGAGTAGATCAGCGTGCCGATCAGGTCGGCGGGCAGCAGGTCGGGGGTGAACTGTATGCGCGAGAAACAGGCGTCGACAGCCTTGGCGAGCGTGGTGATGGCCAGCGTCTTGGCCAGTCCCGGGACGCCTTCCAGAAGGATGTGTCCGTTGGACAGCAGGCCGATCAGCAGGGTGTCCACCAGGTGGCTCTGGCCCACGATGACCTTTCCCATTTCGTTGCGGAGCGTATCGACGAAAACGGATTCGCGTTCGATGCGCTCGTTGAGTTCTTTGATGTTGATGACTTCGCTCATTGTATTTGTCGTGTTATTCTGTTTGTTTTTTCAATTTTGTTTTTCCAACGTTTTTTCATCGAAATTATTGCAAATTTAATAAAATAAAACCGGTAAAACAGTCCGGTTTCATCGGTTTTTTTCTATCTTGTTATCTGTTAACCCTTAATCCCGATTTTCTATGAGTAATCTCATAAGCAGGAGGGTCGATAAATCTCTCCTTTTGCATTGCAACTGGGGTTGGGATGGAAAGTACGACGGATACTTTGCCGGCAAAGCTTTCGATGCAGTGAAAGGGTGTTATTTGGCAGACGATAACGCTGCCGTTTCGCAGACGCGGGGTGCGAACACGAAGAATTACACTTGGTGGTTTCGGATCGTTACTTATAATAAACCGTAGCGATTATGAAAAAACTTGTTCTTCTACTGTGTGTTTTGTCGGCTGTCGGTTGCGTCAAATCGTATGAGGATTATTACACCCGTTCATTTGTACTTTCATATGGGAATATGAGGGGAATATCCGTTGCTATGACAGATTTCGGATTGGGGTATTCTGTCGATTTTGTTGGCGAGAGCGAATGGGATGTAGCTATGAGCGGTAAAAAGAAGGATTTCTATAATCAATTGTGCGAAAAACACAACGATGTATCTTATAATCGTCGGGTTCGGGTTTATTTTTATGATCAGGGACTCAACCCGCGGTGTTTCCGGGATTTCGTCAATCTGGAGGTGTGGAGTTCCGCCGACTGGGATGCCGAACATCCTGCGGGGACGTCGCTCAACGATCTGGCGCGCTTTTCCAGCAACACGCCCTGGCCCTATATTCAGAGCGGCTATACGCAAAAATACCATGAACAACTGAACGGTGAATATTATCCTGTCGATAAATTGATTTCGGAGCTTACGCCGGATGATATGACGCTTTTGCCCAGAGGGGGTTTTTATTTTCGGTTTGTCACCCGGCCGGCGCAGCCCGGAAAGCATACGCTTTTCGTGCGCCTGACAGCCGATGACGGAAAGGTGTTCGAGGCGAGTTGCGACGTGGAGTTTCAATAAGCGTGTCGTTGCTGTCGGGGACTGATTTCAGCGTGGGTTTTCATGTCCGCCATTTTGCGGCGCGGCGGTAAAATTTTCCGAAATCGGCGGAACTTTGTCCGAAGGGCGTGCAAAAAAGTATTAACTTTGCGGTCATGGAATCCAAAGAATCGCCGATATTACAAGGTCTGAACCCCGCCCAGCGGGATGCCGTGGTCAATTACGACTCGCCGTCGCTCATCATCGCGGGCGCGGGGTCGGGCAAGACCCGCGTGCTGACCTCGCGCATCGCATACATGATCGAGCAGGGCATTAAGCCCTGGAACATTCTGGCTCTGACCTTTACGAACAAGGCCGCCGAGTCGATGCGCGAACGCATCGCGCAGATGCTGCCCGACAACCGCAGCCGCTATATCCGCATGGGTACGTTCCACTCGGTCTTTTCGCGCATCCTGCGGGAGAACGCCGAAAAGATCGGGTTCACCGATTCGTTCACCATCTACGAACCCAGCGACTGCAAGAACCTGCTGAAGACCATCGTCCGGGAACTGAACCTTCCCGACGAGAAGTACAAGCCCAACGTGCTCTCTTCGCGTATCTCCTATGCCAAGAACTGCCTCGTCACGCCGGGCGCCTATCTGGCCAATTCGACCTGCGCGGCCGAGGACCGGCAGGCCCAGATCCCCGAATTCGGCAACATCTACAACATCTACTGCCAGCGTTGCAAGCGCAACGGCGCGATGGACTTCGATGATCTGCTTTTGCAGACCAACATCCTGTTGAGGGATTGTCCCGACGTGCTGGCCCGCTATCAGGAGCAGTTCCAATACATTCTGGTCGACGAGTATCAGGACACCAACTATGCGCAGTATACGATCATCCGCCGGCTGTCGCAGACCCATTCGAAGGTCTGCGTCGTGGGCGACGACGCGCAGTCGATCTATTCGTTCCGCGGGGCCAAGATCGAGAACATCCTCTCGTTCAAGAAGGATTATCCCTCGGCGATGGTCTTCAAGCTGGAGCAGAACTACCGTTCGACGCAGACGATCGTCGACGCGGCCAACTCGGTGATCGTCCGCAACTCGAAGCGCATGGAGAAGCATTGTTTCTCGGAGGGCGACGTGGGCGACAAAATCCGCATCCTGAAGGCATACACCGACCGCGAGGAGGCCGAAATGGTCGTTACCGATCTGCGCGATAAGGTCCGCGCGGCGGGCGACGAGTGGTCGGAGGCTGTGATTCTCTACCGCACCAACAACCAGTCGGCCGTGCTGGAGGACAACCTCCGCCGCCGGGGCATTCCCTACCGCATCTACAAGGGGTCGTCGTTCTACGACCACAAGGAGATCCGCGACATGATGGCCTATATCCGGCTGGTGATCAATCCCCGCGACGACGAGGCGTTCAAGCGCATCGTCAACTATCCGGCCCGCGGCATCGGCGACACGACCGTGCAGCGTATCGCGGCATTGGCCGCCGAGCGGGGCGTCTCGATGTGGGAGGCGGTCGACGCGCTGGTCGCCGAACCCGTCACGGACCCCGTGCAGCGCACCATCGCCCGCAAGGTGGCGGATTTCGTGGCGATGATCCGCGCGCTGTCGCTGGCGCGCAACGACAAGGGGCTGTACGATTTCGGACTGGAGATCGCCTCGCGGTCGGGCATCATCGCTGCCTACCGCACGGAGAACACCCCCGAGGCCGCTTCGGCGTTGGACAACATCGAGGAGCTGCTGAACTCGATGCAGGAGTTCAAGGAGCGGGTCGACGCCGAAATCCGGGGCGGCGAGCGTCCCGAAGAGGAGGAGGCCACCATCGAGGAGTGGCTGCAGAACATGATGCTGATGACCGACATGGATCAGGACGACCCCGACAGCAAGAACAAGGTGACGCTGATGACGGTCCATTCGGCCAAGGGGCTTGAATATAAGTATGTGTATATCGTGGGTCTGGAAGAAAACCTCTTCCCTTCGCAGCGGGCCGTCGAGTCGCCCGACGGCATCGAGGAGGAGCGGCGCCTGTTCTACGTGGCCCTGACCCGCGCCAAGGTTTCGGCGACGATCTCCTACGCCGAAATGCGTTTCAAGTGGGGCAATATGGAGTTTTCGCGTCCGAGCTGTTTCCTGCGCGAGATCGACCCCCGGTACATCGAGTCGGACGCCGATTTCGCGGAGACGCGTCCGCAGCGTCGGCCCGGCGACGACGGACCCGCGGCCATCGACGAACTGCGCCGCCGCTTCGACTACCGCTTCCAGCAGAAACAGCAGGGGGGCGGACGTTTCGGAGGCGGCGGCAACGGCGG
>ENA-OROO01001006-OROO01001006.1-human-gut-metagenome-genome-assembly--contig:-NODE-1006-length-16080-cov-7.751513_pt1 | contig 16080 bp, 15 predicted proteins | sample MGYA00242130_ERZ509052 | MGnify/ENA primary metagenome ERZ509052 (study PRJEB26280, sample SAMEA2338730) | human gut metagenome | biome: human gut; feature: human-associated habitat; material: faeces... | reverse complement strand
TCAGGCGCTCCAGCTGGCGGTTCATACCCTCTGCCAGCGTGCTCTGCCCTTCCAGCATCTCCCGGATCTCGGCCAGCGGCACGTCCAGCTTGCGCAGCAGCTTGATCCGGCGCAGACGCTCCACATCCGCCGCCGCGTAGCTGCGATACCCATTGCCCGGCTCCCGACCGGGGTGGATGAGCCCTTCTTCCTCGTAAAAGCGGATGTTCTTTTTGGTCACGCCCACGGCGGCTTCCACTTCGTTGATCTTCATGGTCCGGCTGCCTCCTTACAGGCCCATCTTACACCTTCCAGAAAGGGGAAGGTCAAGCGTTTTTTGCAAAACGATTGCAAAAACTCCCCCAGTCTGCTTCGCAGACAGCCCCCTCAGAGATGGGGCCTTTTGGATGCGAGACTGAAGGAGCTCTTTTTTATCTCAGAAATAGCATTTGATCTGGAACCGGTCGGCGCTATCCTTCTTTTCCTCCACCACGATGTGCTCGTGATTGAAGTCAAAATGCACCGGGGTGCACAGGTCGGTGTTACGGGTCAGTCGCAGCAGTTCCTGCACCCGCTTTTTCTCCTCCGGCACATAGAACAGGTAGCTCACGCCCTCCTTTTTGGCGCGGCCGGTGCGGCCGATGCGGTGGGTGTAATGTTCGTTGTCGCTGGGCACGTCGTAGTTGATGACAGCGTCCACGTCCGAAACATCAATGCCGCGGGCCGCCACGTCGGTGGCCACCAGAATGGCCAGCTTGCCGTCCCGGAAGTTCTGCATGATCTGGTTGCGCTCCTTCTGGGAGAGGTCGCCGTGGAGGCAGTCCACCGAGAAGCCCAGCCGTGCCAGCTGGTTGGCCAGGGTAGCGGTGTTGAACTTGGTGTCGCAGAACACCATCACCCGCTTGTAGCCCTCGCCGATGATGATCTGGGCCAGGTCCGACAGCTTGTTGCGGCCGGAGGTCTCCAGCATGTACTGGGTGATCTTGGGCTGGCTCTCCTCCTTGGGCTGCACGGTGATCTCCTCGGCGTTGTGCTGGTACAGCCAGCCGATATCCAGTACCTCGCGGCTGATGGTGGCGCTGAACATGGATAGGGACTCTCTGCTTTTCAGCAGGTCAATGATGCCGCGCACATCCTTGTAAAAGCCCATGTTCAGCATTTCGTCGGCTTCGTCCAGCACAATGGTCGTCACCTGCGAAAGATCCAGCGCATGGTGGCGGTAGTGGTCCATCAGGCGGCCGGGGGTGGCAACCACGATCTGGCAGCCGGCTTTCAGCTGTTTCTGCTGCTTTTCCAGCCCGGCACCGCCGTACACGCACACCACGCGGATCTCCGGCAGGAACTGCGCCAGGTTAGTCAGATCCTGTGCAATCTGCTGTGCCAGCTCACGCGTGGGGCTGAGCACAACGGCCTTGGGCGCACCTGCCGGGAAACCAGCGGCCTTTTGCAGAATGGGAATGCCGAACGCAACGGTTTTGCCGGTGCCGGTGGGGGCCTTGGCAATCATATCATGCCCGGCCAGCATCAGGGGAATGGCCTTCTGCTGGATTTCGGTCATCTCGGTATATCCCATTGCCTGTGTTGCCCGGATGATCTCCGGCCGCACGGAGGAAGAAAGTTCAGTGAAGTTCATAAACTAGTGTACACCTTTCGTGTTAGTTAGGGGTTAGGAGGGAGGAGTTAATTAGGAATGAGAAATTAGAAATTGGAATGAATGATAAATTTATATGTAGGGCGGGGTCACTGACCCCACCGGAACTTAGGTCGGATTGAACATTGAAAATATGTGACGAATCCACAAATTACTTGTAGGGGCGGCGTCCCCGACGCCCCGGATGGGCAATAATTATACCGCACATTTCAATGGATCTAACGTCTTATATGGCTTTCCGACTTTCCCGAAAAAACGCTTTTTCCCATTATAACAGCAAAAGCCGGGTGCGGCAAGTGCGCACCCGGCAAAATGCGGTGTGTTTTGCGTTTTACAGCTCACAGGGGGCAAAACCGTCCTTGCCCAGCACCAGAACACGGGTATAGCCCAGTTCCTTCAGCTGTGCGGCGGCTTCATCAAAGCCAAAGGTCAGGGCCTTGGCTTCGTGGGCATCGGCGGTAATGGTCACATTGCCGCCCATGGTCAGCCATTCTTTCAGGATGGCCGGGGAGGGAAAGTAATCCTCGCGGAAGCCGCGATAAACCGAGCTGGTATTCACTTCCAGCACGCAGCCAGCCTGTGCAGCAGCTTCCAGTGCCTTGTGGGCAGCGGCGGTGTAGCGCGGGTCGGATTCATCAAAAAACTTGCCGCTGCCGTTCACCTTTTTGATCAGGTCAAAATGACCTAGGATGGTGGGCTTTTTGGCGGCAACTGCGGCTACGTTGGCAAAATACGTTTCCACCACAGCAAGGCCGTCGCCGTCAAAGTCGTCCTGAATGCAGGCAGCCAGGTCCGCTTCGCGCCAGTCAATCTCGTAATATTTGCCGGTCTTGGGGCCCTTGACATAATGGGCGCTGCCGATCCAGTAATCATAGGCAGCCGGGTCGTCATCGCTGTACAGATCCCATTCCAGGCCGCACAAAATGTCCAGCTTGCCGGTATAGCGCTCTTTCAGCTTGGCTACCTGGGCGCGGTACAGCTGGGTGCGTGCATTGGTCATGCAATACTCAATGTCGTGCGGGGTGTGGCTGTGGCCAGAGAAGCCCAGCGTTTTCAGCCCGGCTTTCCAGGCGCTCAGGGCAAGCTCCTCCGGGGTGTTTTTGCCGTCACACAGCTTGGTGTGAACATGAACCGAACTGAGCAGATATTCCTTAGCCATTACTGCATCCTCTCCTGTTTCACTTTATGGTCAATAACATGGCGCTTTTCCAGCTCTTTGGTGATGTCTTCTACGGAAATGCCAAGTTCAATCATCAAAACCATCACATGGTAGGCAAGGTCGCTGATCTCGTAAACGGTTTCCTCTTTGTCGCGCTTGCTGCCTGCAATGATCACTTCGGTGGATTCCTCGCCGACCTTTTTCAGAATCTTTTCCAGACCCTTGTCAAACAGGTAGGTGGTGTAGCTGCCCTCTTTGGGGTTGGTCTTGCGGCCTTCGATCAGCTCATATAGCCCCTGCCAGGTGAACTGCTTCAGCTCATCGGAAACATAGACCGGGTTAAAGAAGCAGCTTTCCGCGCCGGTGTGGCAGGCGGGGCCGCTCTTGATGACATCCACGACCAAAGCGTCCTTATCGCAGTCTGCGGTGATGGAAACCACGCGCTGCACATTGCCGCTGGTTTCGCCCTTGCGCCAGATCTCCTGGCGGCTGCGGGACCAGAACACCGTGCGGCCCTCGGCAATCGTCAAAGCCAGAGTTTCGGCGTTCATATAAGCCAGGGTCAGAACCTCTTTGGTGTAGTGATCCTGCACAATGGCCGGAATCAGGCCGTTGGCATCAAATTTCAGAGTTTTGGAATTTTCGGTGATTTCCATGGCGAACTCCTTATCTAAAACGGCGAAAGGCTGGGGACACTCTGCCGGGCCGCAGATTCATGCGAACCGCACAGCCGGATTCCCAAAAGCTTCCCCATTCTCAGTAAAAACTATAAGTATAGTTTAGCGTGTTTTGCGTTGTTTGGCAAGCCCCAATTATATGGGCTGCTTTTGCCTGTTATACCCGCATCTCCACGCCGTTTTCACGCAGGTAAAGCTTCAAATCGCGGATGTCCACCTGCTTCGTGTGGAAGATGGAGGCTGCCAGCCCGGCGTCCACGCGGGGGTGGTTCAAGAACAGCTCCTTGAAGTCATCCATCTTGCCAGCACCGCCGGAAGCGATGATGGGCACAGCACAGCGCTGGGCCACGGCGTCCAGCAGCTCCAGGTCAAAGCCGTTCTTTACGCCGTCCGTGTCAATCGAGTTGACAACCAGCTCGCCCGCGCCGTTTTTCACGCCATGCTCCAGCCAGTCCAGCGCGTCAATGCCGGTGTTTTCGCGCCCGCCTTTGGTGAACAGCTTGAACTTGCCATCCACCCGCTTGATGTCCGCCGAAAGCACCACGCACTGATTGCCGTAACGCTGGGCAGCGGCGGAAATAATGGCCGGGTTCTTGATGGCACCGGAGTTGACACTTACTTTGTCGGCACCGCATTTCAGCACCCGGTCAAAATCTTCCAGGCTGCCGATGCCGCCGCCGACCGTCAGCGGGATAAAAATTTCGCTGGCAACGCGGCGCAGAATATCGGTAAAAATCGTGCGGCCCTCCACGCTGGCGGTGATATCATAAAACACCAGCTCATCAGCCCCGGCCGCGTTGTAATAGCGGGCCATCTCGACCGGGTCGGCCATATCCTGTAATCCGGCAAAGTTGACACCCTTGACCACACGGCCGTCTTTTACATCCAAGCACGGGATAATGCGTTTGGTAATCATGTGCCCAGCCCCCTTATTCCTGATACAGTGCCACAGCCTGTTTGAGGTCGATGGCGCCGGTGTAGATGGATTTGCCCAAAATTGCGGCGTGGCAGCCCATGGCCTGCAGCTCCGCCAGCTCTTCCATGCGGGCAATGCCGCCGGATGCTGTGATCTCCAGGCCGGAAATCTGCAACAGCTCACGGTACAGGTCCATGTTGGTGCCCTGCATTGTGCCGTCGCGGGAAATATCGGTGGCGATGATCGCCTGCACGCCAGCTTCGGCACAGCGGCGGCAGAAAGCAACGCCCGGTTCGGGGGTGACTTCTTTCCAGCCGTTCACAGCCACAAGGCCATCGCGCATGTCCACGCCAACGGCAATTTTTGGGCCGTATTTCTGCGCCATGCGGGCGGTAAAATCAAAATCCTTTACGGCAATGGTGCCCAGGATGCAGCGCCCCACGCCGAGGGAAAGATACTGTTCAATGCGAGCTTCGTCACGGATGCCGCCGCCGACCTCGATAAACAGCCCACCTTGCTTAGCAATGGCGGCAATGGTGGTCATGTTGGCGGTGGTGTCATCCTTGGCGCCGTCCAAGTCCACCACATGCAGGTACTTGGCCCCGGCGGCAATAAACTCCCGTGCCTGGGCGGCGGGGTCTGCATTGTAAACGGTCATCTGGTCGTAATCGCCCTGGTACAGGCGCACGGCCTGCCCGCCGCGCAGATCAATGGCAGGATATAACTTCATGGCTGCACCTCACAATTCTGCAAAGGCCCGCAGCATGCGCAGGCCGGTATCGCCGGATTTTTCGGGGTGGAACTGCGTGCCGTATACCAGGCCGTTTTTCACAGCGCCCGTTACCGGGATGCGGTACTCACTGGCAGCCAGCGTGTTGGCGGCACAGTTTTTGGCGTAAAAGCTGTGCACATAATACACATACTCACCGGGCTTGGTGTACTTGAACAGCGGGTCGTTTTCCCGCCCCGGCACAATGTCCAGCCGGTTCCAGCCGATGTGCGGCACTTTCAGGCTGGGGTCTTTCAAATCGTCTGCCAGCGGGCACACTTCGCCGGGAATCAGGCCAAGGCCGGTGTGTTCGCCGTACTCATAGCTTTTTTCAAACAGCAGCTGCATGCCCAGGCAGATGCCCAAAAGCGGTTTGTGCTCCACTTCCTGCTTGATAACGGGCACCAGGCCGGTGGCTTCCAGCTTGGCCATGGCATCGGCAAACGCACCCACACCGGGCAGAATGATGTGGTCCGCCGCGCGGATGGCGGCAGCGTCGCGGGTCACTTTGGTTTCCAGCCCCAGGCTTTTCAGGCTGGAAGCCAGACTGAACAAGTTGCCCACGCCGTAATCAATAATTGCGATCATATACGTTCCCCCTTTTTGTATGCTGCTGTTGCAGCGCCCCTCTTAATACCTGGGGTTAATGTAGCCCCAGGGCCAGCCGAACCTCGTTCATTTGGATCTGGTCCGTGTCATATTGGTAAACCGTTCCATCGGCAAAGGTATAACGCACAAAAACGCCGGTGGGGTTTTTGGCGGTCTCTTCGGGTATTTCCACTTCCCACAAGTCCAGCACCGCGCCGCTGTGGTAGCGGACGGTGAGCGGCTCCCCCTGCGGGCAGCTTGGCTGCACTTTGCCCGCCCCGGCGGCGCAGATCAACCGGCATAACCGGCTGCTGGCATCCGGGTCCAGGGAGGAGGTTTCGCCGTTGCGGGTCAGCGCAGCGCCGATCTTGCCCGCGTTTTCCACACTGGCGGCAAAATCGGTGGAAAACCTGCGGTAGCGCTGGTGGTAACGCGCCGCCCAGCCAATGGTGCCAATGCAGATTACCAGAACCACACAGGCCGCCGCCAGGAACACCGCCCCGCCCCAGCCACGCCGCCGTTTGCCGGGTTTAATTCTGTCATACAGGTTCATGGTGTTCCCCCCTGATACAGTGGGTCCAAAACCCATTTGAGCGGGTTTTATTGCACAATGGCCCAGTAATCGGTTTCAGTGCGGATGATGTGGTCGTAGAAAGAGCGTTGGAATACGGAATGCCCGGCCCTGTGAGCAACGCGCCCTTTGAAAATGCGGACAACCTGGGAAATATTTGTAGGGGACGATGCCTGCATCGTCCCGCCCGCTTTGGGTTGGATGCCCACCAAAAAATGAATATGGTTTGGCATAATTACATAATGCAGCAAACCATCCATTTGCAATAATGCCTGTTCAGCAATGCGGCCCAGCGGTGATAATTCAATATGCACATCAGGTTTGAGCCCGTCATGCGGGCCGATGCGAGCATCGGCCCCTACAACTGAACCAAGGTTACATACACGGTTTTGGGTGCATATGGTAACAAAATACACGCCGCGGGCACTGTAATCATACCCCTTTAACCGGTTCCCTTTGCGGTCTGGTAATTCCGTCCCCATGCCACTTTACCCCAAAATCAAATCCAGCTCCTCAAAGAATCGCTGCATCTGTTCCGGGGTACCGATGGTGATGCGCAGATAATCGGAAAGGCGCGGGGCGCTGAAATAGCGGATCAGCACGCCTTTTTGCCGCAGGCGCTCAAAAATCTGTTTGCAGGGCATGCGGCTGGTGGTAACGAACAAAAAGTTGGTGGCGGAATCCGGCCCGGTAAAACCGCGCTCCCGCAGCTTGGTCATTGTGTCGGCGCGGGTGGCGCAGATCTTGCCCACCGTATCACGGAAGTAATTCTCATCCTCCATGGCGGCCACGGCGGCAGCCTGGGAGAGGGAATTGACGTTGTATGGGCTGTAGCTGAACTTGATGCGGTTCATATCGGCAATCAGCTCCGGGTTTGCCACGCAGAAGCCCACGCGGGCACCGGCCAGATTGTGGGATTTGGAGAAGGTCTGCACCACAATCACATTGTCATATTTCTTGGTCAGCGGAACGCAGCTGGCGTTTGGCCCGGCAAAATCAATGTACGCCTCGTCCACAATCACAATGCTGTCGGGGTTGGTGCGCACCACTTCCTCAATGGCGGCCACCGGCTGCAGCAGGGTGGTGGGGGCGTTGGGGTTGGCAATCACGATGGTCTCATTCAGGCCGTGGTACTTGCTCAAATCCAGCGAGAAATCTTCCTCCACCAGGATCACATGCTGCGGAATGTGCAACAAATCGCACAAAACCGGGTAAAAGCTGTAGGTGATATCGGCAAATGCCAGCGGGTGGGTTTCATCGCAGAAAGCGCGCAGCGCCAGCAGCAGGTTTTCATCGCTGCCGTTGCCGCACAAAATATTTTCCGGCTGCACGCCGCAGTGGCGGGCAATGGCGGCGCAGAGCGCGGCTTCGGTCAAATCGGAATACAGCCGCAGCCCCGGCACTGCTCCGGCCACCGCCGCCGCCACGCCGGGGGCAGGCGGGTAGGGGTTTTCGTTGGCGTTCAGCTTGACAAGGTCAGGCAGTTTCAGCTGCTCGCCGGGGGTATAAGGCTCCAGCGCAGCCAGCGTTTTGGTAAAATAACGGCTCATTTGGGTCACCTCTTTGTTGGTGCAGCAGCCGGGCCGCCGCACCGGATCAGGAAAGTCCGTGACATAACGTGTATCCTGCGCCCATTTGGCGGGGTTGGTGTCGATGTAGTGCCAGATGGTGTTGTAATCGTCCGGGGAGCGGATGATGTGGTCGTAATATCCGCGCTGCCAGAGTGCATGCCCGGCAGTTTTGTTGGTCAGCCGTTTCAAAGTGGAGATAAACATCGGGATGACCTGGCTTGCGCGGGCGGATGTAGGGGGCGGCGTCCTCGACGCCCCGGATGGGCCTTGCTGAATGGCAATCAATAAATGGATGTGATTGGGCATTACAACATATTTTTCAATCCGCACATGGGGATAAAATGCAATCATATTCCCCAACTGCCGTGCAACAATTTTACCGGTTGGTGACAATCGGGTTCGCGGGGCGTCGGGGACGCCGCCCCCTACAATCGTTCCAAAGGTGCAACGCTTGTTTTTGGAACAAATCGTAATGAAATACACACCGGATTGGCTGTAATTATATGTTGCTAAACGGTTGGCCTTCCGCTCCGGTACCCCATCCTTCACTGGTCTTCAAAACGGATGGTAACGCTCTTGGCGTGGGCGTGCAGGCCCTCATGCTCGGCAAAATCGGCAATGCGAGATTGAACTTTGCCCAGGGCATCGCGGGTGTAATAAATGAAACTGGACTTTTTCACAAAATCGTCCACGCCCAGCGGGCTGGAAAAACGTGCCGTGCCGCTGGTGGGCAGGGTGTGGTTGGGGCCGGCAAAATAATCGCCCAGTGCTTCCGGCACATTCTTGCCCAGGAAAATGCTGCCCGCGTTCTTTACGCTGTTCAAAACGGCGAACGGGTCGTCCACACAAATTTCCAAATGCTCCGGGGCAATGATGTTCACGGCGTCAATGGCCTTGTTCATATCATCCGTCACAATGATCTTGCCGTTGGTGTCCACGCTGGCGCGGGCGATGGCGGCGCGGGGCAGCTGTGGGATCTGCACTTCCAGCTCGGCTTGTACGGCCTTGGCCAGCTCGGCGCTGTCCGTTACCAGCACGGGGCTGGCCAGCTTGTCATGCTCGGCTTGGCTCAGCAGGTCAGCTGCCACCCAGGCGGGGTTGCAGCTGCCATCCGCCAGCACCAGAATCTCCGAAGGCCCGGCGATCATATCAATGCCAACCTTGCCGAACACTTTGCGCTTGGCGGTGGCAACGTAAATATTGCCGGGGCCGACGATCTTATCCACCGCGGGAATGCTCTCGGTGCCGTAAGCCAGCGCGGCCACGGCCTGGGCGCCGCCGGTCTTGAAGATCTTGTCAATACCGGCAATCACCGCAGCAGCCAGGATGGAGGGATTCACCTTGCCATCCGGCCCGGCGGGGGTGGTCATCACGATCTCCTTCACACCGGCCACCTTGGCGGGGATCACATCCATCAGTACGGTGCTGGGGTAAGCGGCGGTACCGCCCGGCACATACACACCGGCTTTTTCAATCGGGGTATATTTCTGGCCCAGCACAATGCCGGGGGTATCGTTCATCACAAAGTTCTTGTGGACCTGGTGCTCATGGAAGGCGCGGATGTTGGCGGCGGCCATCTTCAGGGTAGTTACAAAATCCTCACCGGCGGCTTCAAAGGCTTCGTCAATTTCCGCCTGGCTCACCCGCAGCTCGTCCAGCTGGGCGTGGTCAAATTTCAGGGCGTAATCTTTCAGGGCGGCATCACCGCGGGCGCGCACATCGGCGATAATGGCATCCACGGTTGCTTCCACGCTGGCTTCCGCACGGATATCACGGTTCAGGATTTCTTCAGGCTTCAAAGCGTCAAACTCAAAAATGCGGATCATTTGGCAAGCGCCTCCTTCATCTTGTTCAGCAGTTCGGTCAGCTGCGCGTACTTGAATTTGTAGCTGGCTTTGTTGGCAATGAACCGTGCCGAAATGGGCATGAACTCTTCCAGTACGGCCAGATTGTTTTCTTTCAGGGTGGTGCCGGTCTCCACAATATCCACGATCACATCCGAAAGCCCCAGGATGGGAGCCAGCTCAATGGAGCCGTTCAGCTTGATGATGTCAATATCGCGGCCAATGCTCTCGTAATGGGCGCGGGCAATGTTCACAAACTTGGTGGCAACGCGCAGGGCGCGGCTTTCATCGTCCACAAAGTTCCTGGGGCCTGCCACGCACATGCGGCACTTGCCCATGCCGGTATCCAGCAGCTCGTACACATCGGCACCGGATTCGGTCAGGATATCCTTGCCCACAATGCCAATGTCGGCAGCGCCGTGCTCTACATAAATGGCAACGTCGCTGGGCTTGACCAGGAAGTACCGCACCCCGGCTTCGGGGTTCTCCACCACCAGCTTGCGGGTCTCGTTGTAGTTTTCGTTGGCTTCATACCCGGCAGCGGCCAGCAGGCCATAGGCTTTATCGCCCAGGCGGCCTTTGGGCAGGGCGATGTTCAGCCACTGGCGCTCGGTGCCCTGCTGCTGTACCGGCGGTAGGGGAGCGCTCAGGCGTTCCAGCTCGTCCAGGTAAAGGGCAAAGCCCAGGGCGCAGGCACCGGGGGTAAAGCGCTGGGCCAGCAGGTCATACCGGCCACCTTTCAGCACGGCACGGGGCACCCCGGCCACATAACCGCTGAACACCAGGCCGTTGTAATATTCCATATCACCGGCAAGGCTCAGATCCAGCTGCATGCCGCGTCCGGCATCGCCCAGTTCATTCTGCAGGCTCTGCAGTTCCAGCAGGGCGTCCTGCTGGGCTTCGCACTGGCACTGGCTGCGGGCGGCGGCCAGCGTGGTGCCAAAGGGGCCGTGCAGGCTTAAAATGGTGGTCAGCGCGTTGGCGGCGGCTTCATCCAGCCCGCTTTGCAGCGCGGCGGCATGCAGCTCGTGGGCGTTTTTATCGCGCAGCAGCTCCAACAGGCGCGGGCGGGCGGCGGCATCCACATGCAGGGTGTCCAGCAGGGCGGTCACAAAGCCCATATGGCTGACTTCCAGCACGGTGGGAACTTCCAGACTGGCCAGGCTTTCCAGCGCAAGGCGCACAACCTCGGCCTGTTCGGCAGAGCCAACCGCACCGATGCACTCCAGGCCCATCTGGCTGATTTCCGAGAAGGTGTGGCTTTCGCGGCTGGGGCGGCAGATCTGCTCTGTATAATAATACTTTTTGCATTCCCCGGCGGTGGGCTGGGCGTTCTTGGCGATCGAAAGCGTTACGTCCGGCTTGATGGCGCGCAGCTTGCCGTCCAGGTCAGTAAAAGTAATGACCTGGGAATCCGAAAGAAAGCGCTCATTCTGCTGATAGAGCGAATATTCCTCAAAATGGGAGCAGCGAAATTTGCGGTAGCCTGCACCCTCGTATAATACACGCAGCTGCAAAGTGCTGCGCTCAGCCGGTGAAAACCGGGAAAGATCAAGTTGCATGAATATACACTCCTCTTCTAATCTCTTCCGAACCTCTTCCATTCCTCTTCATCCACAACCCACCAACTTACGCGGGAATAGATGAATTTATTATACTTTTATGCATTAAAGATGTAAAGAGATTCCGCGCAAAATAATAGAATAAAAATACGGCCATCCCGCGCCCCAAAGGGCGCAGAACGGCCGTATGCTCAATGTTTGGTGCGCTGAACGTTGTAGGCTTTGACCATCAGCACGGTGTACCACAGCAGCAGTACCGAAAATACCACAAAGCTGCCGGAAGAAGCCTTGCCCAGCGGCACGCTGGCAGGCGCAGCAAGGCTGGCAATGCGCAGCACCGTGTGGGCAGCCAGCAGCACCCCGCAGGCAACCAGCATCATGCGGGTGGAGCGGGTGTATTTCAGGTTGTCCACAGCGCGGCGGGCCACAGGCAGGCTGCCCCACACAAGGCCCAGCAGCAGCCACAGGTCAGCCAGCCGCAAAAACGGCGCAGCAGCGGCCAAAGCCCCGCCGGCCTGCACCCAGGAACCGCACAAAACAAGCTCCAGTGCCGTGGCCGCCAACCCGCACACAAGCGCAGCCAGCCCCTGCCGTGTCAGCAGCAGGGCGCCGATCACCAGCAGCACGGTCAGGCTCAGTTCCGCCATGGTAACGCCTTCCGGCACACCCAGGAACGCCCGCCCCGCTGCGCCGATCCCCAGCAGCAGGAATCCGGCAGCCGCATAATTGTGGCGCTTTTCCATCTTAACACGTCCTTTTTGAAAAAGTCTGTTGCATAAAACCTTGAAAGGTTAAAGGGTATTATATCACGCGGTTCCCTCTTGCGCAAGGTGTGCGGCGGTGGTATAGTAATTACTATGCAATCCAAAACGCAGCTTTTTAACTGTACCTCAGGAGGTTTCTTGTATGCATATCCCAAAAGGTCCCACCGCCGGGCTGGAATTGGCGCTGTTTGAACCCGCTTTGCAGGCGGCGCTGCAGCCTTCCCCGGATTATGATGCGGCCCGCTGGCTGTATGTGCCCAATACCTACTCTGAGTACCGTTACATTTTGGGCACCCGCGGTAAAAAGCCGCTGATCTGCGTAGGTATCAACCCATCCACCGCGGCCCCGGATGCCCTGGACCCCACCTTGCAGAGCGCCCAGCGCATTGCCCTGGCTAACGGGTATGACAGTTTTTTGATGTTCAACGTGTACGCCCAGCGCGCCACCCGCCCCGATGATATGGAGCATGCGCTGAACCCCGCCCTGCACGCGGAAAACCGCAAGGCGTTCCGGTATCTGCTGTCTTTGTCGGACCAGCCTGCCGTGTGGGCGGCGTGGGGGAACATCATCCTGAAACGGGATTACCTGATGGACTGTATGCGGGATTTTGCCGCCGACGGCAAAGCGGCAGGCGCAAAGTGGTACACCGCAGGCCCGCTGTTAAAATCTGGTCAGCCGCACCACCCACTGTACTTAAAAAAGGATACGCAGCTGCTGGACTTTGATATTGATGCCTATTTGTGCGCTCAGCGTGCAAAGTGAGATAGAGCAATACCAGATGATTCCCGCTGTATCGGCGCTTAGAATGATTTGGTATTGCCGGATAGAGGATAACCCCAGGCTTGGGAGAGGAGATAGAAAATCATGGCATTTGAAGTGGAATTTTCAAAACGGCTGGACCTGTTCGGCGCGGAAATTTTTGCCGCCCTGAATGATAAAAAGGTGGCCCTGGAAGCACAGGGCAAAAAGCTGTATAATCTTTCGGTCGGTACCCCGGACTTTGAGCCGATGCCGCACATCAAGCAGGCATTGTGCGATGCCGCCATGGTGAGCGAAAACTGGAAGTATTCCCTGCGGGACCTGCCAGAACTGCTGGATACCGTGTGCGCTTATTACAAGCGCCGCTTTGATGTGGACGGCATTACCCCGGACCAGATCATGAGCTTTAACGGCAGCCAGGACGGCATGGGCCACATGGGCCTTGCCCTGCTGAACGACGGCGATGTGGTGCTGCTGCCGGACCCCTGCTACCCGGTGTTCATTACCGGCGTCAAGCTGGGCGGCGGCGTGCCGTACTACTACCACCTGACCAAAGAGCATAACTTCCTGCCCAATGTGAAAGAGATCCCTGACGATGTAGCCGATAAGGCCAAGATGATGATCGTATCCCTGCCGGCCAACCCGGTGGGCAGCGTGGGCAGCCCGGAGCTGTACCAGGAGATCGTGGATTTCTGCAATGCACATAAGATTCTGCTCATCCATGATAACGCCTACAGCGATATCATCTTTGATGGTGCCGTGGGCCACAGCATCTTCAACATTCCCGGCGCCGAGACCTGCGCAGTCGAGTTCTTCTCCCTGAGCAAGAGCTTCAACGTGACCGGCGCGCGCATCAGCTTTTTGGTGGGCCGCCGCGATGTGATTGCCGCATGCAAGAAGCTGCGCACCCAGATCGATTTCGGCAAGTTCATCCCGGAGCAGAAAGCCGCCATTGCCGCTATGACAGGCCCGCTGGAGCCCATCAAGGCCCAGTGTGCCGAATACCAGCGCCGCCGCGACGCCCTGTGCGGGGGCTTCCGCTCCATCGGCTGGGATGTGCCGGACAGCCACGGCTCCATGTTCGTCTGGGCACCGGTCCCGCAGGGGCACGGCACCAGCATGGAGTTCTGCATGGAAATGATTGAAAAAGCCGGCGTGATCTGCACCCCCGGCTCCAGCTTTGGCCCGTCCGGTGAAGGCTACGTCCGTTTTGCCCTGACCCTGCCGGTGGAAAAAATCACCGAAGCCGTCCAGGCTGTCAAGAACAGCGGCCTGATTGGGTAAAGCAGGCAAACGGGGAAGCAATACATAAAATATAGAGCAATATAGAGCAAGGCCCGATACCGTGCGGTGAGATTCACCCCGGTATCGGGCCTTGCTGATTTTTGTTTGTGTTAGGGCAGGGGAGCAGCAGGGTCAGTGACCCCGCCCCTACAAAGAAGGCGATGGTTTTACCAGTCACTAGCAGGGTACGGGGGGAAAAAACGCACTTGTACAACTAAGTTGCCACCATAAAAATTATTCCCCGGCAAATACTTCATCTGTCATGCTGCCCGCCGCGTCAAACAGCGCCACGCGGAAGCTGCCCGCCCCGGCGGCATGGTCCTCAGCCTGCTCGGCGCAGGCTTTCCAGAACCGTGCGGCCTGCACGGCAGCGGTAAAGGCATCCCCCGGCTGTACGGCGGCAAACGCCCCACACAAAACGGAAAGCATACACCCGGCCCCCGTCACGGTGCGCATCCGGTCGCTGCCGCCGCGCACGGTGCAGAGCTGCTGCCCATCGGCAATCAGGTCCTCGGTGCCGGAAAGCAGCACCACACACCCCAGCTTTTGCGCCAACGCTGCGGCCAGCCCGGCGGGCGCTTTTGGGGCGGTCAGACTGTCCACCCCGTGCTCGCTGCCGCCAAGGCCCAGCAGGGCGGCGGCCTCCCCGGCGTTCACCCGCACAATGGCGGGCTGCACCTGCTGCAAAAGGCTCTGGATGTTTGCCAGCCGCCAGGGGCTTGCGCCCACGCCCACCGGGTCCAGCACAACAGGGATGCTGCGGCGGTTTGCCGTGGCACCGGCGGTGCGGGCAGCGGCGAACTTGGCTTCGTCCGGGGTGCCGGTGTTCAGCACAACGGCGCTGGCCAAAACGGCAATATCGGCCATTTCCTGCGGGGCCTGGGCCATGATGGGGCTTGCCCCGATGGCCAGCGCCAGGTTGGCGCAGTCGTTGGCAGAAACAATGTTGGAAATGCAGTGCAGAAGCGGGTGCTGCGCCCGGATGGCAGCCAGCGGTGCGGATACGGACATAAATACAAACCTCGTGTTACTTGTTCAGGGCGTTCTGCATGGATTTCAGGGTGCCGTTCTTTTCCAGCGCAAACAGGATGATGCCGGCAATGATGGAACCGCCCACGGTGGAAACCAGGAACGGCACAATGTAGGCATAGAACGCAATATCGCCGGCGGCTTTGCCCATAAACAGGATAGCGACCGGCCATGCCAGCAAACCGCCGATGATGCCGGTGCCGAACACCTCACCAATCAAAGTGGGCAGAAGCTTGTGGGTTTTGTGGTAGACAATGCCGCACAGCAAAGCGCCGCACATGCTGCCGGGGAAGGCCAGCAGGCTGCCCAGGCCCAGGTCGAAGCCGTCCAGGACGAAATACACGGCCCAGAGCAGCGCCCACAGGATGAACCAGATTACTTGCAAGGTTTCCAGCATGACTTAGTCCTCCTGCCCCTGCGGGCCCTTGATGGCGTACTTGCGCAGCAGGAAAATGTCCAGAAGGCCCAGCACGCTGTAAACGATGATGAAGGCCAGCAGCGACGTGGACACATGCTCGGCGGGCACCGGCGACACGGCGTCGCTGGTGCGCATCAGGCCGTAGACGATCCAGGGCTGACGGCCCATTTCCGCCACCAGCCAGCCCATGGCGATGCTGATGTAGGGCAGCGGGATGCACCACACCAGGGCACGCATGAGCGTGGGGTTGATGGTCTCGCGGTTACGCTGCAGCGTGGCCCAGGCGGCCAGGGCCAGGAAGATGACGCCAAAGAAGATCATGGCGCGGAAGCCCCAGAACACGGGCGTGACCGGCGGACGGTCTTCCTTGGGGAAGTCCTTGAGGCCCTTCACTTCGGCATCGGCATCGCCGTAGGAGATCCAGCTCAGCAGACCGGGGATGCCGATGGCTTCCAGCACCATGGCCAGCATGATCATACCGGCGCCGGGGGTACCGGCAGTGCCGATGGAGGCCAGCGTAGCGGTGACCACAATGAGG
>ENA-OROO01001005-OROO01001005.1-human-gut-metagenome-genome-assembly--contig:-NODE-1005-length-16099-cov-5.459549_pt1 | contig 16099 bp, 13 predicted proteins | sample MGYA00242130_ERZ509052 | MGnify/ENA primary metagenome ERZ509052 (study PRJEB26280, sample SAMEA2338730) | human gut metagenome | biome: human gut; feature: human-associated habitat; material: faeces... | reverse complement strand
CCATGGTTGGTCATACGGCGTAATTGTTTGCAAATGAGCAATAATTTTACGCCCGCCCGGGACGTCGAGGACGCCGTCCCCTACTGTGGGGCAGGGCATATTATAGATTCCAGATTCTCAAATATCCCAAAGTTTCGGCGTGGTCAGATGACCACGCCCTACCGGTTGTTTCATCCTCCATCTCACATTTCCAATAGCCTCAAACCCCATATTTTCTGAGCGGCGCACCGCGCCGCGGTCCCCCACCATTATTCTTTATTATTTATTCTTTATTCATTCAAACAGCCTCCTTCAACTCCTAACTTTTAACTTTTCTTTTTCTCTTTTTCCCAAAAAGTTTTCCCCATTCTCGTCATTTTGTTCAAATCCCAAAAATTCATCTTGACACAGAATGTGAAACCTGCTAGAATCCATATTGTTATCAATTCACAAATGCAATGATGGGGAAAAAGCAATCTCCTTTCAGCTTCAGAGAGCCGCCGGTTGGTGCAAGGCGGTGCGGAAGGTTTTGCGTCACTGGCCCCTGAGCAGCTGCGCTGAGCGCTTTGCGTTAGGTGCAGCCGGAACCTGACCGTTATCTTGCAGGAGCGATTCACTGTTTGCTTTCTATAAAACAGCCGATCGTGCAGAGCGGCCGCCCCCTGGCGGCAATGAGAGTGGTACCGCGGGTATTTGTAAAATTTACATCCCGTCTCTCAAAGGTAGAAACGCCTTTGAGAGACGGGATTTTTATTTTGTCCGGTTTTCAGGGGCAGACAAACTTTGATGGAGGCAATAAAAAATGATGGACGCAACAAAGTATCATGTAGGTTATTATCCCCCGCCGGTTGAGCCCGGCCATGTCTATGAATGGCCCCAGAAAGACCATATCGAAAAGGCTCCCGCCTGGTGCAGCGTAGACCTGCGCGATGGCAACCAGAGCTTGATCGTTCCCATGAATCTGGAAGAAAAGCTTGAATTTTATGATATGCTCATCAGGATCGGCTTTAAGGAGATTGAGGTCGGCTTCCCGGCAGCGTCCGAGACCGAGTACGACTTCCTGCGCGCCTTGATCGATGGTAACCGCATCCCGAACGACGTCACCGTTCAGGTGCTGACCCAGTGCCGTGACCATATCATCCGTAAAACATTTGAGGCCGTTAAGGGTGCGCCGCGCGCCATCATCCACTTTTATAACTCCACCAGCGTTGCCCAGCGCGAGCAGGTGTTCAAAAAGAGCAAGGAAGAGATCAAGCAAATCGCTGTTGACGGCGCAAAGCTGGTTAAAAAGCTGAGCGAAGAATACGAGGGCAACTTCCTGTTTGAATACAGCCCCGAAAGCTTTACCGGCACCGAGCCGGAATACGCCGTTGAGGTTTGTAACGCCGTATTGGATGTGATGCAGCCCACCCCGGACCGCCCGATGATCATCAATCTGCCGGTCACGGTGGAAATGAGCATGCCGCACATTTACGCCAACCAGATCGAATGGTGCTCCAAGCACCTCAAGTACCGCGACAGCGTGATCCTGTCCACCCACCCCCACAACGACCGCGGCTGCGGCGTGGCAGATGCCGAGCTGGCTGTTCTGGCCGGCGCCCAGCGCATTGAATGCTGCCTGTTCGGCAACGGCGAGCGCACCGGCAACGTGGATGCCGTCACCCTGGCCATGAACCTGTACAGTCACGGCGTGGATCCCAAGCTGGACTTTTCCAACATGCCGGAGATCTGCGCCACCTATGAGCGCGTGACCCGCATGCACATCTATGAGCGCACTCCCTACGCCGGTCAGCTGGTGTTTGCCGCCTTCTCCGGCAGCCATCAGGACGCCATTGCCAAGGGCATGACCTGGCGCAAGGAGCATAACCTGCACGAGTGGACCTGCCCGTACATCCCCATTGACCCGCATGACATTGGCCGCACTTACGATGCCGACGTCATCCGCATCAACAGCCAGAGCGGTAAGGGCGGCATCGGCTTTGTGCTGGAACAGAACTACGGCTACAACCTGCCCCCCAAGATACGCGAAGCTCTGGGCTACAAGGTCAAGAGCGTGTCCGACCACAGCCACAAGGAGCTGAGTGCCGGAGAGGTGCTGCACATCTTCGAGGACACCTTCCTCAACCGCCGCAAGCCCCTCAATGTCATCGAGGCACACTTTGCTCAGGTCAACGGCATCACCGCCACGGTCACGCTGGACCTGAACGGCCAGCGCAAGGTGGTCACCTCGGTGGGCAACGGCCGTCTGGACGCCGTGGCCAACGCCATCCAGAGTGCTACCGGCATGGAGTTCCATCTGGAGAACTACTCCGAGCACAGCCTGGACGAGGGCTCCACCTCCCGTGCCGCCTCCTATGTGGGCCTGACCTGGGGCGACGGCACCGTCACTTGGGGTGCCGGTACTGACACGGATATCATCGTGGCCGGTGTCAAGGCACTGGTCAGTGCCATCAATAACAAGTAACATCCTCGCCCTCTCAGTCACCTGCGGTGACAGCTCTCCCAAAGGGAGAGCCTCTGGCGAAACCAGTAACTTTGCGTGGACTGCCAAGGCCTCCCACTTTGGGGGAGGTGGATGCGACCAGCGGGAGCAGACGGAGAGGGCGAGCCGCCTATAAGTATAAAAAGGAGAGTACCACCATGGGAATGACCCTGACGCAGAAGATCCTTGCCGCACATGCCGGGCTTGCCGAGGTCAAGGCAGGCCAGCTCATCAACGCAAAGCTGGACATCGTGCTGGGCAACGACATCACCACCCCCGTCGCCATCAACGAGTTTGAGCGCGCCGGTTTCGACAGCGTGTTCGACAAAGAGCACATCGCCATCGTGCTGGACCACTTTGTGCCCAACAAGGACATCAAGAGTGCCACCCAGTCCAAGCAGTGCCGCGAGTTCGCCAACAAATACGATATCCTCAACTTCTACGATGTGGGCCAGATGGGCATCGAGCACGCCCTGCTGCCCGAAAAAGGCATCGTGACCGCCGGTGACTGCGTCATCGGTGCGGACAGCCACACCTGCACCTACGGTGCACTGGGTGCCTTCTCCACCGGCGTTGGCTCCACCGACATGGCCGCCGGTATGGCCACCGGCATGGCATGGTTCAAGGTGCCCTCTGCCATCAAGTTTGTGCTCAAGGGCAAGTTCAGCCCCCGCGTGTCCGGCAAGGACCTGATCCTGCACATCATCGGCATGATCGGTGTGGACGGTGCCCTGTACAAGAGCATGGAGTTCACCGGCCCCGGCGTTGCCTCCCTGACCATGGACGACCGCCTGTGCATCTGCAACATGGCCATCGAGGCCGGTGCCAAGAACGGCATCTTCCCGGTGGACGAGGTGACCAAAGCCTACCTCAAGGGCCGCAGCCAGCGTGAGCCTGTGTATTACGAAGCCGACCCGGATGCCGAATACGAAAAGACCATTGAGATCGACCTGTCCGCTCTGGAGCCCACCGTCAGCTACCCGCACCTGCCGGAGAACACCCACCTTGCCAGCGAGGGCAAGGAGATCAAAATTGACCAGGTGGTCATCGGCAGCTGCACCAACGGCCGCCTGGAGGACATGGAAGCTGCTTACAATGTGCTCAAGGGCAAGCACATCGCCAAGGGCGTGCGCGGCATCATCATCCCCGCCACCATGGCCGTGTACAAGGAGTGCATCCTGCGCGGCTGGACCACCGCCTTCATTGATGCAGGCTGCATCGTGTCCACTCCCACCTGCGGCCCCTGCCTGGGCGGCTACATGGGCATTCTGGCCGAGGGCGAGCGCTGCGTTTCCACCACCAACCGCAACTTTGTGGGCCGCATGGGCCATGTGAAGAGCGAGGTCTACCTGGCTTCTCCCGCCACCGCCGCCGCCAGCGCCCTCACCGGCTATATCACCGACCCCCGCACGGTCTGATCGGAAAGGAGAACAACAATGAACGCAAAAGGTTCTGTTTTCAAATACCCGGATAACGTGGACACCGATGTCATCATCCCGGCCCGCCACCTGAACACCCAGGACGCCAAGGAGCTGGCCAGCCACTGCATGGAGGACATCGACAAGGATTTCGTCAAGAACGTGAAGGACGGCGACATCATGGTGGGCGGCTGGAACTTCGGCTGCGGCTCCTCCCGTGAGCACGCTCCCCTGTGCATCAAGACCGCCGGCATCTCGGTGGTCATCGCCAAGAGCTTTGCCCGCATCTTCTACCGCAACAGCATCAACATCGGCCTGCCCATCATGGAGTGCCCGGAGGCTGTGGACGCCATCAGCGCAGGCGACACCGTGAGCGTGGACTTTGACACCGGCGTCATCACCGACGAGACCAACGGCAAGGTGTTCCACGCCGAGCCGTTCCCGCCGTTCATCCAGGAGATCATCTCTGCCGGCGGCCTGATGAAGTCGATCAAGGCAAAGAAGTAAGGAGAAACCAATGGAAAAGAACATTGCTGTCATCTGGGGCGACTGCTCCAGCCCGGAGATCGTCAAGCAGACCATCCGCGCGCTTGACAAGGTGGCCGAAAAGTACGGCCACACCTTCCACTACACCGACGCCGCGCGGCTCAAATTGTTCGGCTTCATGCGGCAGGAGATCGCCAAAGGGCGGCAGGTCTACGTCGTCTATCCGCTCATCAAGGAGTCGGAGGCGATGGACTACAAGGACCTCACCGACGGCTACGAAGCCATCTCGCGCGACTTCCCGCTGCCGCAGTACGTCACGGCGATCTGCCACGGCAAGATGAAACCCGCGGACAAGGAGGAGTCGATGCGCCAGTTCAAACAGGGCGAAGCCCACATTCTCGTGGCCACGTCGGTGATCGAGGTGGGCGTCGACGTGCCCAACGCGACGGTCATGGTCATCGAGTCGGCCGAGCGTTTCGGGCTTTCGCAGCTCCACCAGCTGCGCGGGCGCGTGGGCCGCGGCGGCGAGCAGTCCTACTGCATCCTGATGTCGGGCGAAAAACTCTCGCGCGAATCGCGGGCGCGGCTCGAAGCGATGTGCGAGACCAACGACGGGTTCCGCCTGGCGGAACTTGACCTCAAGCTGCGGGGCGCGGGGGACATCAACGGCACGTTGCAGAGCGGCATGGCATTTGATCTGAAGATCGCCAGCCCCACGGCCGACGTGCAGATACTCACCGTCTCGCGCGAGGCGGCCGCAGAAATACTCGCCGCGGACCCGGCGTTGGCGCACCCGCAGAACCGGGGTCTCGAAGCTCTGCGGCGACGCTACTCGGGCCGCGAAGAGATTGATTTTTCACGCATTTCGTAATATTCCGTCCCGAAAAAACGTTAACCCATTAAAACCCTGTCCGATGAAACGGTTTCTATTCACCATATTCCTGCTCGGCGTCCTCTCGCCCCTCGCCGCGCAGCTCTACCATCCGGGCGAACAGCTCTTCTACCGCGTGAGCTACAAGGCCAAGATGTTCCCCAATACGGAGGTCGGGACCGTGGAGGTCAAGACCTCGGAAGATACGGCCGACGGCAAGTCCTACTACAAGGTCGAAGGCGCAGGGCGCACGCTGCCCACCTACCGCTGGTTCTTCAACCTGGAGGATGTCTACACCGTGTGGATCGACACCGCGTCGCTGCGCCCCGTGCGCTTCGAGAGCGACATCCGCGAAGGCGACTACACCTTCCAGAGTTACTACACCTACCTCTGGCCCGACTCGACCATCCACACCCGCTGGCGGAGCCGCAAAAACCCCTTCAGCGAGAAGCAGATGGCCCTGACGGCCGAGAGCATGGACCCCATCGCGCTCTTCTTCAACCTGCGGTCGGCCCAAGCGGAGAATTTCCGCGTCGGTGAGCCGGCGACGCTTCAAATGGTCCTGCAAGACACCATCCGCCACCTGCACTACCGCTACCTGGGGCGCGAAAACAAGAAGATCCGCAACATGGGGCGTTTCCGCACGCTCAAGTTCGAGTGCCAGTTAGGGACGACCGAAGGCTACTCGTTCACCGACGGCACGATCTTCACGATCTGGATTTCGGACGACGACAACAAAATCCCCCTCTACATCGAATCGCCGGTCAAGATCGGCAGCATCAACGCCTACATTTCGGGCTACAAGGGACTTAAATACCCGGTGTCGAGCCTGATGAAATAAATTTTTTCCTATCTTTGCCCCGACAAACCCCGACGAAGAGCGCGCGCATCCCGACCCGGCAAAAAAATTTGCACGAAACCCCGGTTTGCACTATCTTTGTTGAAAAGCTATCCATATGGAAAACAAACAGGGATACGATCCTTCGGAATTCGAAGACGACGACTACACCACCCCGCAGCCCGATGCGGGCAAATCCATCCGCGGCTACCGCATCGTCATCATCATCCTCTCGGTGATCCTGGCTGCGCTTTCGATGCTCTACTTCAGCATCCACCGCCAGCAGATGCTCGACAACGAGCTGTTGCAGGCCGACCGCGACTCGATCCAGAACGACCTGGGGCGGCTGATGACCGACTACGACGGGCTGCGCATCTCGAACGACTCGATTTCGGCCGGGCTGACCCTCGAACGCGAACGCGCCGACTCGCTGATGACGCGCCTCAAGAAGGAGCGTTCGTGGAACCTCGCGAAGATCAAACAGTATGAAAAGGAGGTCGGCACGCTGCGCACGATTATGAAAGGTTACGTGAAGCAGATCGACTCGCTCAATACGCTCAACAAAAAGCTCATCAAGGAGAACGTCGGCTTCCGCAAGGAGATTTCGTCGGCCAAGCTGCGCGCCGACATGGCCGAAGAGAAGGCCGCCGAACTGGACAACAAGGTCAAGGTGGGTTCGGTGCTCCGCGCCCGCGACATCCGCCTCTCGGCGCTCAACGACCGCAGCAAGCCCGTTTCGCGGGTCAAGAACGCCGCACGCCTGCGCGTCGACTTCGTGCTCGCGGCCAACGAGCTGGCCACCCCGGGCAACAAGGCCGTCTACGTGCGCATCACCTCGCCCGACGGCTACGTGCTGACCACCGAGGCCATGCCGACCTTCGAATTCGAGGGCGAACGGTTGAGCTACTCGGCCATGCGCGAGGTCGACTACCAGAACCAGGACCTCGAAGTGGGCATCTACTACAACTCGACGGGATTCGCCGCCGGAACCTACCAGATACAGCTCTACTGCGAAGGCCGCCTGATCGGCCAGACGCAGGTGGTGATGAAATAACGTCGGCGCACCTCCGTTCATAAGCCGGGCGACAGTCGTGTCGTCCGGCTTTTTCGCTTCAGAGCTGCCCGCCGGAGCATCCCGGACCGCCGGAGCGGAGAACTTCCGGAGCGGACCGCATTGCGACGTTGCGGCGCCGCAACGTCACAACCGCCGCAACCGCCGCAACCGCCGCAACCGCCGCGGGAGCGCCCCGCGACACCCGGCCGACGCCGGTCGGCGAAGAGACCGACTGCCGCCTGCGGACCGACGGGTTCAAGGTGTCGCAGCAAAAGCGATTCCGACACGTGCAAAACAAGAGGAGGAGGCTCGCAACGAGCCTCCTCCTCTTGTTTCCGGTAAAACCCGCCGTATCAGCGGATGCCGCACTTCCTGAATACCTTCAGCAACTCGGGCTGGAGGTTCTGCGCCCAACGCCAGTAGCCCAGATCCGAAGGGTGCGTGCCGTCGGCCGAGGTCACGTGGTCCGTTCCCGTGAGGTCCGCCTTGTCGACGAAATAGACGTTGTCGAAACGCTTCATGGCTTCGGCCATCTGCCGACGGGCCATGTCGCGCTTGTCCTCTTCGATTTTGCGGGAACGGAGGTCGAAATTGCCGCTCTCGCGGTAGATCGTCTGCACGAAGATCAGCGGCGTCGAAGGCAGCTTCGCGCGGATGCGTTCGATGAAGGGAATCAGCCGCTCTCCGATCATCTTCGCGTCGGGATTCGAAAAGGCGTCGAAAACCATCGCGTCGGCGTCCTTTACGTCGCCGAGGTAGTCGGCGAAATAGGGTTGCAGCTTGCAGTTGCCGCTGCACGCGATGCTGCAAAAGCAGAGGCCCGTGTTGCGGCCGATCTGCATCGGGTAGCTCATGCCCGCGCGGCTGGTGCTGACGCCGTGCGTGAAACTCGACCCGAAGATCACGATCTTATGCCGGAAGGGATTCTCCATCGGGGTGATCGTCGCCCCCTCGTCCACCCCGACGCGGAGCGACGTCAGCTCGCTGTAATTGGGCAGGTACAACAGGCACTCCTTCTCCGAAGAGTCCATGCGGCTGATCATCGTGTAGGCCTCGCCGCGTTTCTTCGGGGCGCGCGACGCGGCGTAAAGCCACTCGCCGTCCTTGCGGATGTAGAGGTCGAAACCCTCCGAAGCGACCCGCGGGGTGCTTGCCCCCGCGTAGACGAACGAGGTGTACTGCGGCTCCAGGTCGATGCGCGTGGAGTTGGTTTTGAAGACCAGCGCGAGACCCGCCGAGCAGCGCACCTGCTGGTTCTCGCCCTTGGTGAAGCCCTTGTAGGCGACCGTGTCTATCCGGTGGTAGGGATGCGGCGTCGGCAGGGCCTTGCCGATGAGGTTCAACTCGGTGGCGTCCACGAACCGCATCTGTGCGGCCGCGGCCCAGACCGTCAGCAGCGCGACGGTCAGAAGAAAGAAACGTTTCATTGCTGTGAATTTAAAGTTTTCGGTTTTCAAAAAAGGGCGAAGTCCGGAAACTTCGCCCTTGCGGCACAAGCCGTATCCGGCTATTTGGCGGCTTCCTGCCAGATCAGCGCCGAGGCGCCGAGGATGGCGGCATTCTTGCCCTGAATGCCGCTGGGAAGCAGTTTCACCTTGTTCTTGAAGACGAAGAGCATGTTCTCCTCCATGTACCACTGCGTCGGTTCGAAGATCAGCTTGCCGGCCTTCGAAAGTCCGCCGAAGAGGAAAATGGCCTGGGGCGAGGTCACCGTCACCACGTCGGCCAGCGCGCGGCCCAGCATTTCGCCCGTATAACGGAACGCCTCCAGCGCAATGGGATCGCCCTGCTCGGCGGCGGCCGAGATCATCGAGGCGTCGAAGTCGTCGAAGGCGATGCTGCGCAGTTTGCTGGGGGCGTTCATCTTCGCCATCAGCTCGAACGCCGTGCGCTTGATGCCCGTCGCCGACACGTAGGTCTCCAGACAGCCCCTGCGCCCGCAGCCGCACTCACGGCCGTTGCGCTCGACGATCACGTGGCCGAACTCGCCGGCGAAGCCGTCGTGGCCGTAGACCATCTCGCCGTTGGCGACGAATCCCGAACCGAGCCCCGTGCCGAGGGTGATCATAATGAAATCGCGCATGCCCTTGGCGTTGCCGTAAATCATCTCGCCGATCGTCGCCGCGTTGGCGTCGTTGGTAATGAGCGTCTTCACGCCGCCGAAACACTTCGAAATATCGTCCGCCAGCGGGAACACGCGGCGCGACTCGTCGGGATTGGGGTCGCCCTCCTTAAACTTCCAAAGGTTCGCAGGGGTTTCGATCGTGCCCTTGTGGTAGTTGGCATTGGGCGCGCCGATGCCGATGCCCGTCAGTTCGTACTCGAACGAAAGGCTCTGCGCCAGAGCGCGCATCGAGTCGCAAAGGTCCTCGACATAAGCCGGATAGTCGTCAACATAAGGGTACTTCTTGGTCGAGATGACCGATTCGGCATAGAGGTCGCCGTTTTCATCCACGAGGCCGAAAGCGGTGTTGATGCCGCCGATGTCCACGCCGATCGCGAGTTTTTTCATATCGTGTTTCAGGTTAAAAGTTAGTTTTATCCTGTCAAAGTTAATCGAAAATTCGGCTACTCCAAAGTTTTTTCCTATTTTTGGGACAGTTTCCGACCCAAAAGTACCATTCAAGACTATGCAGACCAACGAGCAGATGCTCTCCGCCATCGAAAATTACCTCGCCCAGACCGAATTTCCGGCCGAACCGGAACTCCTATACGCCCCGATCGGCTATTCGCTCGCCGGGGGCGGCAAACGCCTCCGCCCCATGCTGCTGACGCTCTCCTGCGGCATCTTCTCCGACGACGTGAAGCAGGCGCTGCCCGCAGCTGCGGCCGTCGAGGTGTTCCACAACTTCACGCTGCTGCACGACGACATCATGGACAACGCCGCCGTGCGCCGGGGCAAGCCCTCGGTCCATGCCAAATGGGGGCAGAACGTGGCCATCCTCTCGGGCGACGCCATGATGATCTACGCCTACCGCCTGTTGAGCAGCGTCCCGGCCAACCTGCTGCCGCAGGTGCTCTCGACCTTCAACACCATGGCGCTCGAGGTGTGCGAAGGACAGCAGTACGACATGGATTTCGAACAGAAACCCAAGGTCTCGGTGGTCGAATACATGCACATGATCGAGTTGAAGACCTCGGTGCTGCTGGCCGGATCGGTCGTGATCGGCGCGATGCTGGGCGGCGCTTCGGACGAGGACTGCCGCCGCCTGCGGCGCTTCGCCGTCGAGCTGGGGCTGGCGTTCCAGTTGCAGGACGACCTGCTGGACAGCTACGGCGACCAGCGGCTGGGCAAAGCCATCGGGGGCGACATCCTCGAAGGCAAGAAGACCTACCTGATGATCACGGCGATGAGCCATGCCGACGAGGCGACGCGCGAGATGCTGCGCACGGCCTACCGCGACCCGGCGCTCTCCGACGCCGAGAAGATCGGCAAGGTGAAGTCGATCTACGACCGACTGGACGTGCCGCGCCTGACCGAGCAGCAGATCCAGCTGCGTTTCGAACGTGCGCTGTCGATCCTCGACACCCTTTCGGTGGCCCCTTCGCGGACGCAGCGCATGCGCGACTACGCCATGAGCCTGATGGACCGGAAAAACTGAACGATGAAACGCTCCGACATTGAAATAATGGCTCCCGTCGGGAGTTACGAATCGCTCGCGGCCGCCATCCGGGCCGGGGCCGACGCCGTCTATTTCGGCGTCGGGAAACTCAACATGCGTTCGGCCTCGGCGGCCAACTTCACGCTCGACGACCTGGGACGGATCGTCGCCTCGGCCCGCAAGGCCGGGGTGAAGACCTACCTGACGGTCAACACGATCGTCTACGAAGACGAGATCGCCGACGTGCACGCCGTGATCGACCGCGCCAAAAAGGAGGGCGTCGACGCCGTGATCGCCTCGGACATGGCGGCGATCCTTTACGCCCGCCGGATCGGGCAGGAGGTGCACATCTCGACCCAGAGCAACATCTCGAACTCCGAGGCGGTGCGCTTCTACGCCCAGTGGGCCGACACGGTGGTGCTGGCGCGCGAACTGTCGCTGGAGCAGGTGGCGGCGATCCGCCGCCGGATCGTCGAGGACGACATCCGCGGCCCGCGGGGCGAACTGGTCGAGATCGAGATGTTCGCCCACGGCGCGCTGTGCATGTCCGTCTCGGGCAAATGCTACCTTTCGCTCTACGAAACCAACTGCTCGGCCAACCGCGGCGCCTGCCGCCAGCTGTGCCGCCGCAAATACACCGTCACGGACAAGGAGACGGGCGCGCAGCTGGACATCGACGGACGCTACGTCCTGTCGCCCAAAGACCTATGCACCATCGACTTCCTCGACAAAATGATCGCCGCGGGGGTCCGGGTGCTGAAGATCGAGGGACGCGCCCGCGGCGCGGAGTACGTGAAACGCGTGGTGGAGTGTTACGACCAGGCGCTCAAGGCGATGGAGTCCGGGACCTACACTCCCGCTTTAACTGCGGAGCTGAAAGAGCGGCTCCGCACGGTTTTCAACCGCGGTTTCTGGGAAGGCTACTACGCCGGACGCCCCGTCGTGGAGCACAGCCCCGCCTACGGATCGTCGGCCACCCAACGCAAAGTGTATGTGGGAAAGGTGACGAACTTTTACCGAAAGCTCTCGGTAGCCGAGGTGTCGGTCGAAGCGGCTCCGCTCGCTGTCGGGGAACCGATCTTCTTTCTCGGCGCGACCACGGGCGTCGCCGAACAGACGCTCACCGAACTGCACGGACCCGACGGACAGCCGGCAGAGTCGGTCGCCCAGGGGGAACTCTGCGCCATCCGCACGCCCGGCGTCGTCCGCCGCGGCGACCAGCTCTACAAATTCGTCCCCGCCGAAACAACCTGAAACCCAATACCGATGAAACCTCAACCGACCCAACCGGCCGCCTCGCAGCGGCTTCTTTCGCTCGACGCCCTGCGGGGCTTCGACATGCTCTTCATCATGGGATTCGCAGGACTGGTAACAGCCCTGTGCAAGCTCTGTCCCGGAGAATTTTCCGACTGGATGACCGCCCAGATGGGTCACGCCGACTGGAACGGATTCTTCCACCACGACACGATCTTCCCGCTGTTCCTCTTCATCGCGGGCATCTCGTTCCCCTTCTCGCTCGCCAAACAGCGCGAAAAAGGGATGAGCGAACGAAGCATCTACCTGAAAGTCATCCGCCGCGGCCTGACCCTCGTGGCGCTGGGATTCGTTTACAGCGGACTGTTCAAGCTCGACTTCGCCACGCTGCGCCTGCCGAGCGTGCTGGGCCGGATCGGTCTGGCGTGGATGTTCGCGGCGCTGCTGTTCGTCAATTTCAACGTGCGCACGCGCGCCGTCATCGCCGCCGCGATCCTCCTCGGCTACGGACTGCTGCTGCAATTCGTCGCCGCGCCCGACGCCGGAGGGGCCGGGCCGCTGACCCTCGAAGGCAATATCGTGGGCTACGTCGACCGGATCGTCATGCCCTCGCACCTGCTGGGAGGCAGGGGATTCGACCCCGAAGGGTTGTTGAGCACCCTCCCGGCCATCGTGACGGCCATGCTGGGCATGTTCACGGGTGAGTTCGTCCGCCGCTCCGAAGAGCGGACCTCCGGCAGCCGCAAGACGCTCTGGATGGCCGCCGGGGCGGTTGCGCTGCTGGCGCTGGCGCTCTGCCTCGACCCGTTGCAGCCGATCAACAAGAAACTCTGGACTCCGGCCTTCGTATTCGCCGCCGGAGCCTACTCGCTGGGCATGTTCGCGCTGTTTTATTATATAATAGATGTGTGCCAATGGCGGCGGTGGAGCTATTTCTTCAAGGTCATCGGCGTCAATTCGATCACGATTTACATGGTCCAGCGGATCGTCCGCGTGAGCTACACCTCGGAGTTCTTCTTCGGCGGGCTGGCTTCGAGACTCTCGCCCGAGGCGGCCGCCGTGGTTCTCTCGGCGGGGTACGTCGCCGTCTGCTGGCTGCTGCTGTGGTTCCTCGACCGGAAAAAGATATACCTCAAGATCTGACCGTCCCCCCCAATGACGGGAAGGCGCATCCGAAAGGTGCGCCTTTTTTCATGCCACGGAAACCGGGAACGGCCAACTATCGAAAATTATTTATCGAATTTCAATAAATATTATTTGTTTTTCAAAAATTGTTTCGTATGTTTGCAGTGTCGAAAACAAAAAAGACACCCCATGGAAATCGAAAAAGTCATCCGCATTCTGACCGTTTTTCTCGTCGTCGCGGCTTTCGCCGTGAAGGTCGCCACACATCTGATGTTCCCCCAGTCGCCGCACGGGTTCAACCTGCCGATCGCGATCGGCCTGCTCCTCTGCCTGACGAACATCTGGCGCAAAACCGGAAAACAAGAAGAGAACTCAAACGAATAAATCCCATGAAAAAACTCCTGATCATCGCCGCAATGGCCGCCACGGCCGTCGCCTGCGCCCCGAAAACAGCCCCCGAGCTGCCGATGGAGACCTTCTTCCGCAACTCGGAAAAGTCGGACTACCAGATTTCGCCCGACGGAAAATACTTCTCCTACATGGCCCCCTGGGAGAGCCGCCGCAACATCTTCGTACAGCAGGTCGGGTCGGACGAGGCCGTGCGCATCACCTCGGAGAGAGAACGCGACCTGGCCGGATACTTCTGGGCCAACGACAGCCGCATCCTCTACCTCAAGGACACGGGCGGCGACGAGAATTTCCAGCTCTACGGCGTCGACATCGACGGCACGGACCCGAAGGCCTACACCGCCGTTCCGGGCGTGCGGACCACGATCATCGACCCGCTGGAGGAGATCGACTCGCTGATGATCATCGGCACGAACGAGCGCAACCCGCAGATATTCGACCCCTATCGTTTGAACCTCAACACCGGGGAGAAAACCCTGCTCTGCGAGAATCCCGGCGACGTGCAGGGCTGGCAGACCGACCACGACGGCAAGCTGCGCGTGGCCTACGCCGTCGTCGACGGCGTCAACACCCAGATCCGCTACCGCGAGAGCGAAGCCGAAGAGTTCCGCCCCGTGCTGACGACCAATTTCAAGGAGGGGGTCAGCTTCGCGACGTTCACCCCCGACAACAGGATGGTGTACGCCATCACCAACCTCGGACGCGACAAGGACGCCCTCGTGCTGATGGACCCCGCGACGTGCGAGGAGAAAGAGGTGCTCTATACGAACGACACCTACGACCTGGCGGGCGTCTGGTACAGCGAAAAGGAGAAAAAACTGCTCGGCGTATCGTACGAAGGACACAAGGGGACGACGCGCCACTTCTTCGACCGTGAGGCCGGCGAGCTGTTCGGCCGCATGGAGCGCCACCTGCGCGGCTACGAACTGGGCATCGTCGGTTCGGACAAGGCCGAGGACAAATACATCGTCTATGCAGGCGGCGACCGCACGATGGGCACCTATTACCTCTACGACGTCGACACGATGACCAAACTGGCCGACCTGTGTCCGTGGATCAAACAGGAGGAGATGGCCGAAATGCTCCCCATCGAATACACCGCGCGCGACGGCGAGCGCATCGAGGGTTACCTCACGCTGCCCGTGGGCAAGACCCTGCGCAACGCCAAAAACCTGCCCGTGGTGGTGAATCCCCACGGAGGTCCGTGGGCGCGCGACTCGTGGGGCTTCAACCCCGAGGCGCAGTTCCTGGCCAACCGCGGCTACGCCGTATTGCAGATGAACTTCCGCGGCTCGACGGGCTTCGGCCGCCGCTTCACGGAGATCGCCTTCGGCAAGTGGGGGCAGGAGATGCAGGACGACATCACCGACGGCGTGAACTGGCTGATCGGGAAAGGCATCGCCGATCCCGCCCGGATCGCCATCTACGGCGGCTCGTACGGCGGTTACGCCACGCTGCAAGGCATCGTCAAAGACCCCGACCTCTACGCCTGCGCCATCGACTATGTAGGCGTCTCGAACCTCTTCTCGTTCCTGAACACCATTCCTCCCTACTGGAAGCCGCTGCTCGACCAGATGTACGAAATGGTCGGCAATCCCGAAACGCAGCAGGAGATGCTGCGCGAAAACTCCCCGGCGCTCAACGCCGGGCGGATCAAGACCCCGCTGCTGGTGGTTCAGGGCGCCAACGACCCCCGCGTGAACATCAACGAGAGCAACCAGATGGTCGAGGCGCTGCGCGCACGCGGCGTGGAGGTGGACTACATGGTCAAGGACAACGAAGGCCACGGATTCCACAACGAGGAGAACCGCTTCGACTTCTACCGCGCCATGGAGAAGTTCTTCGGCAAGCACCTCAAGGGCGTCCGGCCCGAGGGCGACATCGTCCCCGAAAGCTGCCGCCGGTAAAGGCAGCGGAAACAGAATCTGTGAACCACAACCATTCAAAATAAAAAGTTCAAACCCGGGCCGACCCGGAAGACGGCTCTCTTACCGGCCGCCGCGACGGAAAAGCCCATATGACAGTTGTGCGACGAAGGCCCGGAATTTCCGGGCCTTTTGCCGGAAAAGCCCGGAAAAATCCCTACTTTTGCTGTCGCAATGCACGCCGCGCCCCACATACCCCAGCGTCCTGCGGACGGACTGCCCATGCCCCAACGGCTCGGAGCCATTCTGGCCGTGGCCTTCGGCGTATCGCTCTCGGTGATCGACGGGACCGTCGCCAACGTCGCCCTGCCCACCATCGGGCAGCAGCTGGGCATCTCGGCGGCCGATTCGATCTGGATCGTCAACGCCTACCAGCTGGCCATCATGGTCTCGCTGCTCTCCCTCTCGGCGCTGGGCGACGTGGTGGGTTACCGCAAGGTCTACATCGGCGGGCTGATGCTCTTCACGGTGGCGTCGGTGGGCTGTTCGCTCTCCGGGTCGCTCCAGGCCCTCGTGCTGGCGCGCGTCATGCAGGGGTTCGGAGCCGCGGCCATCACCTCGGTCAACACCTCGCTGATCCGCTTCATCTACCCCAAGGCCCGGCTGGGACGCGGCATGGGCGTCAACGCCACGGTGGTCGCCACCTCGTCGGTGGCC
>ENA-OROO01001000-OROO01001000.1-human-gut-metagenome-genome-assembly--contig:-NODE-1000-length-16119-cov-2.960533_pt1 | contig 16119 bp, 10 predicted proteins | sample MGYA00242130_ERZ509052 | MGnify/ENA primary metagenome ERZ509052 (study PRJEB26280, sample SAMEA2338730) | human gut metagenome | biome: human gut; feature: human-associated habitat; material: faeces... | reverse complement strand
TCGCCATCCGTGGCTCAGTGGCGGCTTGTTTGAACATCGTGTTCAAACATTGCTGATAACTTACAGAACATTAAGAATCTCTAAGCTTCAAACATATTCATATAACACGAAGCCAGTGTCGGAATATATCATATACATGGGACTTTCTGCTTCGCAAAAAATTAGTTGGGTATACGAGGAGGGTACAACATGTATATTGCAAAAGAAACAAGATATGACAATATGAAGTACAATTACTGTGGCGCAAGTGGCTTGAAGCTTCCTGCGGTATCGCTTGGACTTTGGCACAACTTTGGTTCGAACGGAAATTTTGATACGATGATGGATATGTGCGAGACAGCCTTTGATAACGGTATCACACATTTCGATCTGGCGAATAATTATGGCCCATATGATGGCGCTGCTGAGGAGAATTTTGGCAAGATCTTAGATAAGAGTCTGCGTCCATATCGGGACGAGATGATCATCTCTACGAAGGCCGGATATACGATGTGGCCGGGCCCTTACGGCGACTGGGGCAGCAAGAAATATCTGGTAGCAAGCCTCGATCAGAGCCTGAAGCGGATGGGACTTGACTATGTGGATATTTTCTATCACCACCGCATGGATCCGGATACACCGCTGGAGGAAACCATGGGTGCACTCGACCAGATCGTGCGAAGCGGAAAAGCACTGTATGTCGGTCTGTCCAACTACGACGGGGAAACGATGAAACGCGCGGCTGCCATCTTAGAAGATCTGCACTGCCCGTTTATTATCAACCAGAATTCCTACAATATCTTTAACCGTACCATTGAAGAAAACGGTTTAAAACAGGCCGCGGCAGATGGGAAGAAAGGAATTATTTCTTTCAGCCCGCTCGCGCAGGGTATGCTGACCGACCGCTATCTAAACGGTATTCCAAAAGACAGCCGTGTCAACACGGACGGACGTTTCCTGCATGCGGATCAGTTTGATGAAAAGCGGATGGCAAGTATCCGGAGCCTGAATGAGATTGCGGCTGCCCGTGGTGAAAGCCTTGCACAGATGGCACTCAAATGGGTCATCCGTGACGGTGTGGTCACTTCCGTTCTGATCGGAGCTTCCCGCCCGGCACAGATTCTTGAAAATCTGAAAGTGTTAAACTCTGCTCCGTTTACGGAGGAAGAATTGGAAAAAATTGATCAGTGTGCACTTTCTCTCTAGGTAAAACAAAAACCCCGGATATTTATTTCCGGGGTTTTGTCTTTTCCTGCATCTGCTATTTGACTTTGACTTTTAATTTTAAAACTTTGGTCTTTCCATTGTTTAAGGTTACTGTCACGCGAATGGACGCAGTTCCTTTTTTGTTCGATTTTATGGTACCCTTCTTGTTTACAGATGCAATTTTTTTGTTATTGCTCTGATAAGAAATGCTTTTTACATTGTCCATATTTAAGGTGGCTGCCAGAGAAACCTTCTTTTGTTTTCCCTTCTTCACCTGAACGGTTTTATTCTTCAATGTAACCGTTTTTAATATTTTCGTTGTGACCTGATCCATATCTTTCTGATCCATAAGGACATAATCCTTATTGGAATCTGCTGAAAAATTCACATTTCCGGCTTTTGTAACCGTATAACTCTTGTCGTTTACAAGGACATAGGCACCTGTCTTTTGATCTTTTGCACACACATACAGCTTATTTCCGGTCTGTATGTCTGCTGTATTTACGGTCAGTGTATAGCTTACGTTGCCAGCCGGATCGGTGACCCGGATCGTCACATCTGTGTGTTTTCCATTATTTTCTTCCATGGTTTGTTTTATCAGATCAGCGGTCACCGTTGTTTTGATGGCTTTATTTTTCTGGGTTCCGGTAACGGTCACGGTTGGTGTATTTTGTCCGGCCGCGTTTCCATCGGACGGTGTTTGTGTACCAGCTGTATTTCCGTCAGACGGAGTTTCTACATCGGTTTTGTTTCCGTTGGACGGTGTTCCCCCTCCGGCTGTGTTACCACCCGAAGTATTTCCGCCACCAGAACTTCCTCCGGAAGATGAGCCGCCTCCGGTTGCTCCACCGCCTCCGGAAGATGAGCCGCCTCCGGTTGTTCCACTTCCTCCGGAAGATGAGCCGCCTCCGGTGGAACTGTCCTCTTTGATTGTAACGGTCGCGGCTTCACTTGTCACTGTTTCGTAATAATTCTGTCCATCCTTATCATCCGGCTCATATACTGCCTTAAACTGATAAGAACCGCCACGTTTTAAGTCTGATACAACCGTATCGGCTTCCCCATATACGAGTTTTTCCTGTGCCTTTATTATGGTTCCGTCCTGATAAAAAGAAATCGAACCAAGCGGAATACTGCCATTTCGGACTCCATCTACCTTTGCATACAGATGTACGGAATTACCGTTTTCTGTCTCTGCCGTAAGACGAATCGATGGTTTCGCCGCTGTAATGGTAAAGGTTCCGACTTTTTCCACTATCACATCGTACTGGTTTCCATCCACTTTAAACCAGACATCATAACTACCCGGCTGCACCGGAACAACATTTTTCCCATCCTGCCGATAGAAAACTTCAGGCTTTACCTGCGAATCTACCGTCTGTCCGTTGTCCGTTCGGACTACATTTACCGTGGAAACAAGGCAGCTCTGTTTCAGCCCTGTGTACGCAGCTGTCTGCTGGATGGTATCATACTGCATCTTTACGGCAATTGGATTTACCGTCACGGTTTCGTTTGCCTGGGAAGGAAGTGCCCTGTAGTTTTCATTGGCTGCTCCTGCACCTGCATAAGAAACTGTAATTGCATTTTCTCCCATATGAAATCCGTTTGTCTCTGAAACCGGAATCTTTATGGCTGCCACTCCGTTTTGAAGCGTGATGCCGGATACTTCATAAGGGGTCTGGTTAATGTATACCGAAAAACCAGCAGACGGCACGTTCTGTCCCTGTAAGCTGCTATCTGTATAGACCGTCTGCACGGTAAGATTCAGTTCATCCTGCATGGACACGGCCGTTGGTAATCCATTTATCGTAGTGGTTGTTTCCTTTGAAGTAGCCGTCGAACCGGATGTATCCGGATCTTTGTTTACAATCAGAATTACGTTCTGTTCGATCTGTTCATCTGCTGAAAATGGACGGATTGTGATGTAGTAGGTTCCTTCTTTTACTGTAGAACTCTCAGTCGTGTGATAGCACATGGGTGTGATCGTATCATCTGTAATTTCCTCATATGATACCCCCGTCATAAACATTAAATTTAACTCTGGAATACAAATAAAACTATCCCCGTTCTCTGTAACTGTTTTTGAAAAATAAGCAGTTCCATTAAATGTTACTTCATATTCCATCGGAACAAACCCTAGATCCCGATCATACTCATCCGTTTGCTCCAGCCAGGCTACCTCTGCCAGATATGGTTTTGGATTCTTATTTTCATACTCACCGACTTTTGAAATCTCCGAAACCGTTGTGGTAATTACCGGATTTTTTATGGTCATATTTTTTACTGCAACCGGTTCATTCCCTGACAACTCACTGGTTTTCCAGATTTCTCCGTTTCCAGACGATGTCCGTTCCAGTGTCATTCCCGTCTGTCCGTCTGTCGGTGTAAAAGAAACCGCCGTATCCGCAGCCCTTCCAAGTTCCAGATAGGTGTGATCATACTCCGCAATTCCGGATTTTCCATTTCTTCCATTTAAGGTTTCAAATGTAAGTGCACCCGTAATGGTATCTGTAACATTCAGCGTCTGTTCTTTTCCTAAGATCAGTCGGTTTCCTGCTGAATCCGCACTCACAATCGAATGTACCTGTGGAGTTTCCATCTGGGAAAGATCAATCGCACTTGCCCCTTCCAGCCTGACCGTACAGCTGTCCAACGCTGCCGGTGCAAATGTTCCACCGCCCTTTACTGTGAGGTTTCCTACTTTGCTTATACCTGGAATTCCGGTATAGGACTGGTCGGTATCTATGGTCAGAAATGTCTTCCCTGCGTGATTTTCAGATACTCCGTACACCTGTTTCGTGTCGGAACCGGTAAGTGAAATTTCCACATCGCCGGAAACCGTATATTGTCCATCCGCTGCCGGTGGATCCGGCTCCTGCGTGGAAAACCAGTCATCCTGATTTACATATGGTTCAATGGCACCGGATGCATAGATTTCCCCATTTTGCGTACCGGAAACGTGCGCAAGCACGATCTGTGTCTTACCGTCATATGTTCCGTTCATGGAACCGGCATAAATATTCCCCAGATTGGTACCACCACCCGTAATCAGAATCTGTGCCTCTGATCCCGGATGATTCCCCATATTCTTTCCATTCTCATAAAGGGATCCGCCAAAGATATCTACATAGCGGAATCCGCTGTCGCACGTAACATTCTCAAGAACAAGTTTATGCCCATTTGCAAAAATTGCATCGTGCAGACGATTGGAAAACCGCAGCGTAATGTTTTTAAATGTCACATCCGTATTCAGGATAAATCCCCCCTTACGGTTGGAAAAAGTATTTCCATTTCCGTTGACGGTCACGCTTTTATCAAAAATAAACGGTTCCGCAGCCTCGGCATTTAAAAAAGCACCACTTCCCAAAATTGAGATTTCATCCCCATTGCCGGCAGCCGCATAGGCATCCTCAAATAAATTGTAGGGATTTCCATAGCTTCCATCTCCGGAATGGGTAGAATTTCCATCTTTAAATTCCGTATAGATCGTTCTTGCCGCTGTCTGCACAGCCTCCTGCGCCTTTACCGGCACGACAGGCTGCACGGTAATACACATGGTGAGCACGATAAAAAATGCCCATAGACGTTTTGCTACATTGTCTGGTTTCATCTGATTGTTCTTTTTCATCCATTTCTCCTGATAATCAGAACAGGGGGATGAGTCAAAAACTCATTCCCCTGTCACTTCATTGATAGTCTCTGCCATCATCCTAACATGGTTACCTGTCAGCGTCAACAAATTTATGACCTGTTTTTATACCTATATCATCTGCTGATTTTATATTTTATTATTTCTATCTGTTCTATCTGTGTGATATCAATCTTCTGATTGAAAATATAACGAGCCCCACAATATTTCATTTCACTTGCAGATGCATAGCCATCTCCAAGCTCTTCAAGATCTGTATCATCCATGAAAGGATGTTTCTTTTTTTCAGTTCCTTTTCTGTCATCGGTAAGAGGTAACTCTCCTATGGAATATTGCTTTCCGTCTTTTGTTGTTGCAACTACATGATAAAAACACCCTTTTTCTCTCCAGTCATTGACGGGACAAATACTAACCGTATAAGGTGTAATTTCAACAGGGATTGTTTTTTTTGTTTTCTTAACATCCGCTTTTAACATCTTCTCCTTCATTGGAACAACTTTTCCATTAACCAAAACATTTTTTAATGGCGTATTTGAATTATCCGGTGATTGAAATCCCTTATATACTTTCGGATTTTTCCACGCAGTATCATCGGAATAAAAGCCGCACACATTGATCTGAATACCATCACCTGTATCTATTACATCCACCTTACTGGTAGTATCTAACCCACCTAACCAATAATTTGTTCCTTCCAAAGATTTTACGTTCGGAAGGAACACCTTTGCACGCATAACCTTCGTATTTGAAGCAACCTGAATTGATGATATGATTATCTTTTGTTCTTTTCTGCCATCATCTTCTCTACTGTTTGATTTTGCATCAGAATTTTTTCCACACGCACACAGACAATATAGCATTGTAAAAATTAATAAGTACAGACTGATTTTCTTCATTCATAATCCTCCAATTTCTTTTTCTTTAAAACACTAAGGATTAATATGCTTCCTATCACTATAATTCCAATGCCAGCCACATATTTCATCGAACTTCTGCTCTGTACTCCAGCTCCTGTACTTACCTCAGAATCCATATGTCTTTTCCATTTTAAAAGGAATTACCCATACATAATTTGCACTTTCCAGAGCACTTGTGAGTTTTTTCGTATCTGCCGTCTGCAATTTTATAAGATTACAATCCACATATACTTTTAATGCCTTGTCATAATCGATGGTTGCATCCGGCTCTTCTTTTTTCATTTCATCCTGTAAATTACTGATTTCTGTCCAATCACTGCTCGTTATTAACTGATCCTGATCGGAAACCGGTATTTCAGCGGCATACACAGCAGAACCTGCTATCGTAAAAATTGTAATCATCATAAGCATTATTTTTAAAATATTTTTCATGGCTATTTCCCCTCTCTTGTGTATACTATACTTCATTTTTCCCATTATTCTTTCTGCATGTTAAAATTGGTTTGATTTTCGTCAAAATCTGCATTAAAAATCCCATAGCATACACCATGGGATTTTTTCAAAGATATAACACAATCTGAACCTCAAATATATTTTCATCGATATTTATAGATTTCCATCCCCCGTATTTGTCTACAACATCTGAAATATTCTGCATACCGATTCCATGCAATGCCTGTTGTTTCTTCCTTGTCAGTAAACGTTCTCCCTGTTTATTGACTTTTCCATCAAACGTATTTTTCACCTGTATCCCCAGAATTCCCCTGTCATATTGTATCCGAATCTCCAAAAAACGATCTTTTATCTGCTCCATTGCCTCAATTGCATTGTCCAACAGATTTCCAAACAAAACATTCCAGTCATATCCATCCACTGGCAACTGGCACGGAATCACGATCTGCGACTGAATCTGACAGGACATTGCCTCCGCTTTTGCCAGTTTATGATTCAAAATCATATCCAGTTCCAGATTCCCCGTATTCACATACTTATGCTCCGTCTGCAAATGCTCACTCATTTTATTTACATATTCCTGTGCCTTATCATACCTTCCTTCATTAAGATATGTCTGCAGAAGATACATATGGTTTTTCATGTCATGCCGCAAAGAATCCAGCTTTTTCTGATTCTGCTGCATGATATGCATCTGCTCCTGATAGGCCATCATATGTTCCTTTAAAAGCCGTTGCTGCATTTTATCCTGATAAGCTTCTCCCAAACGGTCATACAAATAGAACATTCCAAGATCTACAACGATCATAATAGCCAGTGATAATACTGTTTTTGGCGAATTTTCGCCGGATACACTCTCAAGAGCATATATCCAGACAATATTTCCGGCTAATACAAGAATCATAAAGTAATAGTTCTGTGTTTCCATAACCCTTCGCCGACATATCACCTGTCTTATTCCCATTGCTATGAGCAGATTGACCATTGCACCTGTGATGGTTCCCATTGCCCGCCCTTCGGAAAACAAAGAAAAATCTCCCAGATAATAATACATGATAAATTCAATGGTAAGCCCCAGCAATACTGTAAAACAACCTGCCATTATTTTCTGCAGTATACTTCCTTCATACAATATACCTTCTGCCGCCCAGAGAAGCAGTACCATACTCACCGTAGTTCCCATGGCATTTCGAAAACCAAATGCAACAACTGTATTAATAAGCCATACGAGCACATAAACAATATTTGCCATCCATGGCAGTTTTCTTTTCTTTTCCAGAAAAATATCCGTCACTTTAAAACTTACATACACACTTAATATGTTACATACCGCTTCAAATATTCTTTCTATGTTATTCACCCGCCACACCTCATCTTTTCCATAATTGCATGATCAAGGTTATTTTTCATAGACCGACTGACCGGAATGTCATCCCCATTGATCATGTGTACGCTGTCTTTCTGAAAAGATTCTGCATACCGCAGATTAATGACATAAGATTTATGTACCACGCAGAATAAATGCGGATTCAACGCAGGAATAACCTCCGAAAGTTTTCCATAAACACATAATATATCATTTGCTGTTACCACTTGAATTTTTCTGGCAAGGCTCTGCAAATAAAAAACAGAATGTTCTTCTATCCGTATCGAATTTCTTCCTTTCCCAATTTCTATAATATGTGGCTGAAACTGATACAGCCTTTCATATTCATCTAATATATAATCTACTCGTTCCTGTTGTATGGGTTTCACGAGGAAATTCATTGGACGCAGATCAAAAAGCTGCATGGCATACATTTCTTTTGCCGATACAAAAACAATCTGCATGGATTCATATTGGATCTGGGATCGAATCCAGTTTCCAACGATAATCCCCGAGCTGTCCCCTAATTCAATATCCAAAAATAACAAATCATACCTTTCGCTTTGCTGCAGTTTTTGAATAAATTCTGCTCCACTTGTATAACCGTCAACATCCACTTTTATTCTTTTCATTTCTGCAAACCGAAAAATACTTTGTTCCAATTTATAAATAAATTGTATATCATCATCACATATTGCTACTTTTATCATTGTATATCCTGTAATTTATTTTCCTCTCTATTTCAGGATTTCCTGCAGCCGCGCATCTGTATGCAGGAGTTCCTTCGCGCGATCCCTATATTGCTGCTCATGCAGATACGTATAGCGGAACGGTTTGATCGACGGTGCCAGATCAACTGCTTTCTCAAAATCCTCTCGCCGAAGATCCAGTGTTTTTACATAATCCCAGAACCCCGTCTGCGTAAAAATCGTGTCTACCCTCCGGTAACGATGATCCTGCACAACACTCATCAGATATGTCGCAATGCCGACCTGAATCCCATGAAGCTGCGGATGCTCAAGCATCTTGTCCAGCGCATGGGAAATCAGATGTTCGCTGCCGCTCGTTGGCGCACTGCTGCCCGCAATCTCATTTGCAATTCCGCTCATCGCAAGAGAATCCAGAAGTTCCTTTAAAAACAGATCATCCTGTATCGAAGTAAACGGTGTGCGCACAAAACTGTTGACTGCTTTCTTTGCAATCATGACAGCAAAATCATTGACTTTTCCGTACCCATGTTCTTCCTCAAAAATCCAGTCATACAGTGCCGTAATTTTTGACACCATATCGCCGATGCCGGAATATAAAAATTTCTCCGGTGCACTGCGGATAATCCTTGTATCCACCACAATCCCATATGCAAGTTTTGCCGGAACGGACTTGCGGCGTCCTTCCACCAGAAGGGAAGCACTGGCACTTGAAAAGCCATCGCTCGATGCCGATGTCGGGATGCTGATAAACGGCAGATTTCGCAGAAATCCACAATATTTCGCACCATCAATCACTTTTCCGCCACCGATGCCGATGACTGCCTGCGTCTTCGCCGGCATGGAAAATGCAAGACTGGTCAGATCTTCCAACCGCACGGTATCAAGTTCCTGATATTCTAAAATATCAATGTCCTCCTGCTGCAATGCTTCCATAACGGTAGAACCAAACATTTCTACAAGACCGTTTCCAAATAATACAACTACTTTCTGTAACTGTAACTCTTTTAAGTAAATCCCCAGATTGTCCAATGCACCCGCACCGATCTTTAAAAGTGCCGGAATGGAAATGTGTTTTCCTGCCATAATAACTGTTCTCCTTCTCATTCTCTTTTCTTTCGATTTTAGTATAAACAAAGGTTCCTGAAATTACAATCAATTCCCCGAAAAAACGCACACGCTTCTCTTTACAATTATGGGTAAGAAAAAAGACGATTTCCTGCGAAACCGTCTTTTTCTTATTAAAATTTTGACGAACCTCCTGTAAATTTACTTTGTCACTTTGATCGTCATCTTTACCGTCTTTGTCTTTCCGTTCTTTAAAGTGACTTTTACTTTCACCACTGCTTTGCCAGCTTTCTTTGCGACAATTGCACCATTTTTATTCACTGTTACAACCGACTTTTTGGAAGATGTATAAGTGATCTTCTTTACATTTTCCATGTTCAGGTTCTTATCAAAAGTAACTTTTGCCTTCTTTCCGTTTGCAACCGTTTTCTTGGTATCCTTTAATGCAACACTCTTTAAGATTTTACTGCTCAGGACTTTTGCATCCTTCTCATTCAGCAGTACATAATCACCGGCATCTTTGGTATCCGCTGTCACAGTTCCGTCTTTGGAAACCTTATAAGTCCTGCTGCTGATCAGGACTTTTTCTCCTGTCTTTTTATCAACTTTTACAAGTGTCAGCTTTTTTCCTGCCTGCAGATCCTTCGCATTGACAGATACGCTGTTCATCACTTTGCCGGAAGCGTTCTTTGTTGTCTGGGTAATCGTGATGTCGCTGGTTCCTGCCTCTTTGACTAATTTTGCAACCACATCTGCTGAAATTGTAGTCTTCTTTGTCTCGGAAGCATTCTTTACTGTTTTTTCCAGCTTTGCCCGGGCATCTGTCACTTCTCCCTTATCGTTCTTTTCAACGGTAAGTATCGCATTTGTATCTTTTGCAATATTCTCAAATGTTTTGTCCGTTTTCCGGGTTTCCGATGGTTTTGTATCTGGTGTTGTATTTCCGGTATCCGGTGTTGTTGTGTTGCCGGAATTTCCACCAGAGGTGCTGCTGCCGGAGGAAGAATTTCCGCCATTATTTCCACTCTGGCTGGTCTGTTTTACCGCAATCAGACCATCGGCATCTGCTTTCGCAGCTTCCGCGTCACTGATCGTTGTTCCTTTGAATGCATCAAAGTAAAGTACCGATTCCACATCTACCGCGGAACCTGCCGGGTTGGAATTACACCAGAGTCCGAATGCCTGCACGTCTTTTAAAGCATCCCCACTAAGTTTTCCACCCGTCTTCCCTTTAAAAGCTGAGAATGGAACGGTTACTTCATAGGCATCTTCTGTCTTCGCAAGATTGGTCAGATATACTTCATATTCTTCTCCTCCTGCCTTGATCTGTACAACAACCTTCTGCCCTTTTCCATCAAGTTTTGTCCAGAATTTCAATGCATTATAGGCTGAAAAATCTGTATTGCCCAGACTTGCATTTACCAGACCCGTCCAGACTTCCGAACCGGTTGTTTTTAATTTGTAATGAAATGCAGCACCATATGTACCGTCTGCCTTATGCTCCTGATCCAGCGTAAAGGACGAACTGCATCCAGCGGCAGAATTTCCACCGTAAGCTGCATCCAGAAGTCCATTACTCCCGACATAGTAGTCAAAATTTTCCAGCACACCTGCCGGAGCTTTGTCCTTTTCTTTTCCGATACTCAGATTTGTGATCGTGGACAGTTCTTTTCCATCTGCAACAAGTGTAATGGATGCTACATCTGTTTTTCCGATCTGATCCATTTCCTTTTGTGTCAGCTGCGCCGTATAGCATCCATCGGAGCCTTTTGCAGCCGGCAATGTCAACTGTTTGCCTTTTGTCGTATCCTTTACAACAAACGATACCTCATCGGCATTAGAAACACTTGCCTTTAACACAGTTGGCTTTAAAATCGTATCCATATCAAACGGTGCTACCATGTATCCGCTGACATCTTTGTAATTATCCGTCTTTACTCCTGCGTACTTATCGATATTTCCATAGAAATTAGTACCGTTTCCAAATACTGAATCGTCATTGTTGTAGTAAGAAATGAAATCATTGATCATTTCCTGTCCCATGGTATCACTGTATTTATACGGCACATAGAAATTGGTATCGCTGAAATTTGCCCATACCATATAATATGGCATGTCGTTTTTCTTTGCGATATCATTCACTTTCTGATACCAGTTCACACCCGACTTTGCCTCACTGACCGGATTATTTTTTACAAGAAGCCCTTCGTTATCACTTCCATCCTTTTTCATCACACGTACACCGGTCTCCGAAATCGCAGCCAGCTTGTTATGCTGTTTTGCAAGTGATGATACAACCTGACAGGTCTGATCCAGATGATCAAAGAATGAAGTATCACTCTCTGCCGGATAAGTATTAAAGTCGTTGTAATAATCAAATGCCAGAATGTCTACACAGGCATCTCCCGGATACCGCGACATATACTCTGCCTCGGTCTCCAGCGGTCCGTTTGGCGAATACACATAAAGCATATTGTGCACGCCTTGGGATTCCAGATAATCTCTGGTATATGCATACAGACTCCTGTAACTTTCTGCGGTGTTTGCACTGCCCCACCAGAACCAGCCGCCGGTATCCTCATGGAATGGCCGGAAAATCACCGGGATATTCTCTTTTTCCAATGCATTGGCATAGAATGCAATCGTATCAAGATATGCCTTAAATACCTCATTCTTCTCTCCACCAGGCAAAATCTTCTTTAACGAATCACCGGATAAATCTTTTGCTTCATTAAAATCACAGTTATAGAAATCGTAGGTTCCATCTGCATTCTTTTTAATCTTTGCGTTGGTGAAATTCGGCATATGGGTGGATAAGGTAACGATTGCACCGTTTTGGGCCGCCTTTTTGCTGTAGTCAATGGAATTCTGCAGTGCAGATGCCGCATCCATACCACCAGCCTCGCTTCCAAACAATGCCAGGGAGTCAATGCCGAAAATACCGCTGACGGAACCGGTCACATCTTTTACATCTCCCAGATCGTTGTTTCCTACGGAATGGCTCACATCATTCTGATGTCCGAACAGTACCTGATCACTTTCGGTCAGTCCCTGCAGATATGCATACAATGCCTTTGCGCTATTGCTAGCATCCGGATCTGTCATGGTCAGGGTTTTATCTGTTGCTTCTGGTTTTGCCTGTGTTCCGTCTGTATTCGGTGTTGCGGTAATTGTCACAAAATCACCACTGGCATCCTTCTGGGAAAGTATCAGATTATCCAGATAAACATCCCCTGCAAAGGAACTGTTGGCTCCGATAAGTCCGATTGTCAGATCATCCATTGGTGTGGCAGATGGAGAAAATCCTAAAGTAACTGTAACTTTCTTATATCCGTTTCCTGCATCTGTTGCCTCGGACGAATCTATGCTGGTATCTTTATTGATTCCGCTGTTGGAGAAAAATTTTATCTTGGAAATATTACTGCTTTCCGGATAAATCAAATCCACACTCACCTGATTATAATTGCTGATATCAGCCGGTGTCTCCGGTGTGAATTTCACTTTTGCCTCACTCCATGATTCGCCGGAGTTGGCTGTATAATTCAGGCTTACTTTTAATCTTCCGTCTCCGCCATTTGCATCATAGGAAAGTTCCGGAGCAGCATTTTCTTCTCCACCGTGGAAATACTGATATCCGGTTTCGCCTGCCCACAGATTTACCTGGGATTCATCATTTAAATCAGAAAGAACGGTTGGCTCCTGTTTGGTCAGTTCCTGTTTATCTCTTGATAAATTTGTGAGAACTACATTTGAAAATGTCACAGTTCCCTTAAATCCGGTTCCCACAAGAACGAATTCAACATCCATCAATGTATCCGGTGTTATTCCTGAAAACTTTACTTTCAGATCAGCTGAATAATTCTCCCCAACTTTCATAAAAGAATCCTTCTGCAGCCACTGGCAATCCGTACTGTTGTTCCATCCCCATTTTGATCCCAGTTTTGTTACACCCTGGATATTCAGATGCGCTTTATCTGCATCCAGCGACTGATAGGATGTTTCATCCAGTGTTACCTTTGCAGTTAATTCATACTCTTCATTCACATTTCCCGACGAGCCATTGATGGATTCATCATATACAAAAGTAATTTTTCCTTCACCATTCCAGTCATCTTCTTTCAATTCTGAAAAATCAATGGTTTTTGTTGTTTTTGCGCCCTCATTTTTGTACAGTTCTGTACGTGTTACTGTTGGTGCTGACGCTTCATTTGTTTCCGCCGCATACACCACCTCATTTTGTAAAAATGTGCATGCCTCCGGTGTCAGTGACCCCATCATTGCCGCTGCCAGCGTGATGGCAACAATCTGTTTTCCTACCCTTCTCATGTTTTTGCTCTACCTTTCCTTTCTTCTCCATTTCTTGTAAAAACCTTCCAGTGCCCTCCATCTATCCGGTTTCACTTAATAAAAAAGCAATTGCACGCTGCTTCCCATATTTCAGGGAGAGGGTACTGCATACTTGGGGAGTGCAGTAAAAATATGGGAACCAGTGTGCAATTGCTTTATTTATTTGATAAATTCAGTATATCATAAAGTAATTTTAAGTCATTATTTAGTTAATAGAAAATTAAACATTTGTAAAGTATTACTTAATTTAAAGTTTTTTAGTCTTTTTTTAGTCTTTTAATTAGACATTTTCACAAGAGGCGAAAGTACCAGTTCCTTATTAATTGAAAAAAGCACCTGTAAAACAGATTATGTTCTGCTCTACAGGTGCTAATATCGTGCAAGTTCTTTTAAGCTGTCTTCCAAAGAATAACCCCCTCTTTTTGTACATTCTTATAAAATGGAAGCACTTCCCCCCACTTTTTCATATTTTCTTCTTTAATATCAATGATAGAAAAAATCTTATCATAACGTACCATTTTTTCTGCACCTATTCCGTATTTTCTTTTTCATAAGATTCCACCAGTCAAAGAACAATTCAAAAATTAAGGGGACGATCAAAACCATCCCCTTAAAAATTTTAAATATAATTAATCAATTTTTCTTAACATTGCCAAGTCAAGGTTACACCAGTCATTTGCTCCTGCTACAGAATAAACCCCGATCTCCAACGTATGATTTGTAACAACAATCTTGTCTATACTAAAAATATTCCAATTAATGTCACTTGTTTCAATCGTGGTATCAAGCTCACTTCCTCCATAATTTTTTGCATAAAGTTGTAAAACATCCTGTTTCCCATTTGTCTTTGCCCAAATTGAGAATTTATATGTTCCATTCGGAATATTTGTATACGTTTTATATACAGAACACGAATACTCTTTATCATCCCAAAATGTTAATTTGTAATCTCCATCATATGCATCACCATATTCTGTTCTTACAGTATTTTCATCTGACGAATCACTTGTCCATACATTCCATCCACTCGGTGAAATAGTTATCCCATTCTGTTCAAAACTGATATTTGTCAATAAATTTTCACACGGTTTATTAAGCACCTTAATAGAATCTAATGCATTTCCCTGAAAATTAAACAACGTCATGTTATCCCATGTATTACTTGGAGTTACGGTATCATTTTTATACGCAACCCCTGCAGATGTAGCATATGTTCCACCTTCTACAGGTATCCATTCTGGTTCCCAATAAAAATATCCAATACCTTTATCATCTGGTACATTTAAAATGATTGATTCCAGATCATTCATAAATTCAAATTGTCCTTCTACTGTTGCAGGATATCCTCCAACTTCTTCATCTCCACTAATGAATACATTTCCTTCACCATCACCATCTTCCGTTGTCCATGCATACGCAGTTTCTACAACACACACTTCTTTATTATAAGTGGTCGCCAAGTAATTCAAATTATACTGAAGCCCCTCCATGGTTCCATGCCACATTGGATAATAAGATAATCCAAATACATCAAAATCCAAGTTTGGTGACTCTTTCAATAATCCACCAAAATACCAGGTATACAACTGATTTTTTCCACCCTGATCCAGATGAAGCATAATTTTGGTACTCGATGCAGCAGAAGCACGTACTCCAGAAATTGCAGATTCTAAAAGGCCCGCTAATCCGGAAAAATCCTCATTCGTCCCTATTTTGCCATCTTCATGAAGAATCCCCGATGATATTTCATTTCCAACCTGAACCATATCTGGAACAATACCTTCGGCTGCAAAATCATTTAAAGATGTTTTCATATATGAATACAATGTTTGCTTTAATTCTGAATAAGATAAATTTTTCCATGCTTTGGGTTTAATCTGATTTGCCGGATCAGCCCAAAAATCACTCAAATGAAAATCAATCAAAATTTTCATGCCAAGTTTTTTGGCTCTTTTAGCAAGTTTTAATGTCGTATCATAATCGTTGTTTCCACCACCATATGGGTTTCCGTTTTCGTCATATGGATCAACCCATAACTTTAATCTCACATAATTTGCACCATTATTATGTAAAATAGTCATTGCATCACTCTCCTGATTTTTCTCATAATAATGTGCTCCCAAATCTTCCAGCATATTCAATGTCGACACGTCAACACCCCTGATAAAATTATCTGTGCTGACCGCACCTGTGATGGTGGATGCCTGTGCTGTGATTACAGTCGTCCCCAAAAGCTGTACCGCTACAAATGCTGCAGCCATTGCTGATAGAATTTTCTTTTTTACCATAATACATTCTCCTTTTTATATAAACAATTAGTTACATTTTATCCTTTTACCCCTCCGGCAACCAATCCATTCTGAATAAATCGCTGTAAGCACATAAAGATGATCATGATCGGCAGGGATGAAATCACTGCTGCTGCAG
>ENA-OROO01000999-OROO01000999.1-human-gut-metagenome-genome-assembly--contig:-NODE-999-length-16138-cov-14.821178_pt1 | contig 16138 bp, 8 predicted proteins | sample MGYA00242130_ERZ509052 | MGnify/ENA primary metagenome ERZ509052 (study PRJEB26280, sample SAMEA2338730) | human gut metagenome | biome: human gut; feature: human-associated habitat; material: faeces... | reverse complement strand
GCGGGACGGTCCCGCCGATGGCCGCGATCACGTCCTCCGGCGTGACGGCACGGGGGCAGAAGTCCCGGGCCATACGGTTAGCAGAGGTGGTGTAGAAGCTGTTGCCGGAGAAGAAGTCACGGGGTGTGCCCTCCGCGACGATGCTGCCGTCGAAAAACAGGGCGCAGCGGTGGGCATACCGGGCACAGAAGGCCACGTCGTGGCTGACCATCACCACTGTCGTGCCGGCGGCGGTCAGCGTGGAAAGAATAGCGGCAAAGGACTGCTTGAAGGCGGCGTCCAGGCCCTTGGTAGGCTCGTCCAGCAGCAGGATATCCGGCTGGTGCAGCAGCACCTTACCCAGGGCGGCCCGCTGCTGCTCGCCGCCGGAGAGGTCATAGGGATGACGGTCCAGCAGCTCGGTCAGGCGGCAAAGGGCCGTCACCTGTTCCACCCGGCGGTCACGCTGGTCTTTGGGGAGGTCCGTGCCGTCAAAGGATTCGTACAGGTCCTGACGGACCGTGTTTTTCACGAACAGGGCCTGCGGGTCCTGGGGCAGAACGCCGATGCGGCCCGTATGGGTCACGGTGCCCCGCTGGGGTGTCAGCGCGCCGGACAGCAGGCCCAGGGTGGTGGACTTGCCCGCGCCGTTGCCGCCCAGCAGGGCCAGCAGCTCACCCCGGCGGGCCTGAAGGTCCAGACCGCGGACCACGTCCGGCTGGTCCGGCTCATAGCGGAACCAGAGACCCGCGCCGACAAGGGCGGTATCCCCGGCGGGATACACCGGCTCCGGCGGCAGCGGGCACAGGGGGTGTTCATCGCACCAGCCGGACAGGAAATCGCGGCCCTCGCGGACGGTGATGGGGCAGGGCGCGTCGCTGTCCACCCCGGCCCAGATACGGACGGCGGCGGGCATGGCCAGGAACATATCGTGGCCGCGGCCCCGCAGGGAACGGCACACCGCCTCCGGCGCGCCGGCACAGAGGAGATGGCCGCCGTCCAGCACGGCGGCGTGGGTGGCCAGGGGCAATGCCTCCTCGAGACGGTGCTCCGTCAGGAGGACGGTGATGCCCAGCTCGCGGTTCAGGCGGCCCACAGTCTGCAAAAAGTCGGCAGCGGCAATGGGGTCCAGCTGGCTGGTGGGCTCGTCCAGTATCAGCAGACGGGGTTGGAGCACCATGACCGAGGCCAGGGCCAGCAGCTGCTTCTGGCCGCCGGAGAGCTCGTCCACTTTCCTATGGAACCAGTCCTGGATGCCGAAGAAGGAGGCCATCTCCGCCACGCGGCGACGGATGGAGGGCGTGTCGCAGCCAAGGCTCTCCAGTCCGAAGGCCAGCTCATGCCAGACCTTGTCGGTGACGGTCTGCTCCTCCGGAGACTGGAGGACGAAGCCGATATCAGCGGGCCTGCCGATGGGGCGGCAGGTCATCCAGCGGCTGACCGTCGAAGAGGATACGGCCCTCGGCCGCACCGTGGGGGCGCAGGGCGGGCTTCAGCTGGCGGAGAAGCGTGGTCTTGCCGCAGCCGGAGGCGCCGCAGAGGACCCAGAACTCGCCCTGACGGACCGTGAGGGACACATCCGCCAGCGCGGGGCAGGGCTGCTGGGGGTAGGTGAAGCCAAAATGCTCCAAACGCAGCAGTTCAGGCACGGGGCGTCCCTCCTTTCCGGACGAGATAGCGGCGCCGGGACAGGGCGTCCAGCAGCACCGGCGTAAAGCACAGCAGGCCGTAAACGGCGAAAAAGCTGACCGTCAGCGGTGTGACGGGGCCGCTGAGCAGCATGGGGTAATACTGAAAGCGCAGGCCGCCGGCCAGACCGCCGCCCAGCAGATACAGGCCGCAGAAGGCCAGCCAGAGGGCGACGGCACCGTCACGCCGGTCAAAGCGGTAGAGGGAGAAGGATGTCCTCCCCGGCAGGCCATAGCCCCTGCAGCGCATACTATCGGCGGTAATGAGCCCGCTTTCCAGGCTCCAGGTGACAACGATGGAGAACACACGAAGGGCGCTTCTGACGCGCCGGGCCGGGGCGCCGGTCTGGGTATCACGGCCCAGATGCCGCTGGGCCTGCGCCACGGCACGGAGCCGCCGGACAAAGCGGGGCACAAAACGGAGGATCATGCTCAGCAGCAGGGACAGCGCCGGGATGACGCGGCCAAAGAGGTACACCACCTTGTCCGAGGTGATGACATCGGTGACGCAGACGAACCACAGCGCCACGGCGCTGAGCATGGCGCCGGCGGCCAGACCGTAGAGCAGGCTCTCCAGTGTCAAAGGATTACCGGAGGGCAGGTAGGCCAGAATGGTGACGCCCTGGTGGACAAAGGCCGGGTTCAGGGCCGCCGCCAGGAGGGCCATAGGCAGCAGCCACAGCAGATGGCGGCGCAGGCCCTTGCCGCCCAGCAGACGGGCGACATACCACCCGCCGCCCAGCGTCGACAGAACCAGGCACACCGGGTGCATCAGCAGCATCGCGCAGGCGATGACCAGGGCGAAATAGGCAAAGCTCACCGCCGGATGGCAAGTGCGCAGCGTATCGTCCATGGGATCACCTCCTGCATACATGATGTCTTAACCTTTTGATTATACCCTGCCGCCAGGGGATACGTCAATCCTGCGTGCGGAAAAAAGGCGGCAAAAGCCGCCCTTTTGTCAGCCCATGTAGGTATTGCCCACGTCTGCACCCATATTACAGGTGTAGAGCCACTGGATGTTCTCGCCGCCGGAGAGCGTATAGCTGTCCGCGCCATAGCTGGGGAAGGTTCCCCCCACGCAGTACATCCAGCCGGAGCTCCTGCCCACATTTTTTTCGAACAGGCCGTTGATGCCCCTGACATAGTTGCTGCTGGAGCTCACCGGGATACCCGCGTCACCGCAGGCCCGCTTCAGTACGGACATGACAGACTCACCCTCGGTGATGGTCACCGTGGCGGACAGGATCACGCCGTCGGCGGGAATGATATCCTTCACGCCGTCGGAGCACTTGTCCATATTATTGAGCACCGTGGCACAGGAGATGTACAGCGATACGGACGCCGCCGGCGCCGGGTCAGGTGCAGGCGTGGGATCGGGGCCCGGCACAGCGGGCTGCTGCGCCTGCTCCTGCTGTTTCTTCTCTTCTTCCAGCCGCTTCTGCTCCTCCAGGCGCTTGGCTTCCTCCTGCTTTTTGGTGTCCTCCTCGGTCTTTTTGGCTTCACCAGCCGGCTTCTGCTCGTCAGACTTCTTGTCGTCTGCGGTCTTATCCTTAGTCTTTGCCGCGTCCTGCTTGCCGTCAGCCTTGGTGGTGCCCGTTTCAGCTGTGTCGTTCTTCCTGATGTCCGTGGTCTGCTCCTGCGTTGCCGTGGGAATGTTGCCGGGGGCGTACGATACGGTCTTTTTTCCGCAGGCGGCGCAGGTCAGCAGCAGGGACAGCGCCAGCGCCAACAGCCAAAATCGGTGGTTTTTCTTCATATCTCTCATTCCTCATAAAAGCGCCATACGCAGAGGCGCTTTCGCGCCCCTGCGTCGGCTGTTCTGTTGTTACTTGGAAACGCGCTTCTTCCGGGTCAGCACCACAACGGCTGCCGCCGCCAGGACCGCGCTGCCCAGCCACAGCACCATCTGACTGTCGTCCGCCGTGTTGGCAGAGTCGGTCTTGCCGCTGTCGGCCGTACCGCTTCCGCCGTAGTAGTACCCGGAGGACACCGTCTCATAGGAGACGATAGCGAACGCGGAGGCCTTGTCCGTCTGGAAGGTCAGGACATAATTGCCCTTGGTGCCGCCCAGCGTAGCGGACAGCTCGGCAGTGGTCACATTGCCGCTGCTATCCGTGTGGCTGCGCACCACGCAGACGTGCTTGCCCTGAAGGGCCGCGTACAGCTCGTCGGTGATGGGGATGGTCACGGTGACGCTGTGGGGCAGCTCGATAAGCTGCGCCACGGTCTTGATCTCGTTCCCTTCCGTCTTGACCAGCGCCACAGTCACGTCTACGACCTTCTCCAACTGCGCGTTCTTGCGGGATTTGTCGCCGCGCAGGGCGTCCAGCTTCTCGGCCAGCTTGTTCAGCTCCTTCTTAACCTCGTCACCGGCCGTCTTGGCCGCCTCGGTCAGGGCGCTCTTGCCGCCGTCGGCGGCCTTCTGCTCGTTGGTGAGCTGGAGCGTATCCGTCACGGTCACGGTGATTGCACCGTCGCTCACTGCTGCCTTGATGTCCGCCAACTTCTCATCCGTAACAGGTTTGTCGGTCTTGATGGTCAGACCGCCGCCTGTGACGATCGTGTTGTCCTTGCTGTCCACCTTGAGGTCGTCACCCTTAATGCCCCCTGCCGGGTTCCTGGTACCGCAGGTGGTGCAGACGCCGTCCACATAGGTGTGTTTGCCGGTGGCGGGAATGGTCGCGCCAGCTGTGATGACAATGCCGCAGCGCTTGCAGTAGGTATCCGCCTCATGGCCGGAGGCGTAGCAGGTGGCCGCCACCGCCGCACGGGTGGCCTCATCGTGGCCCAGGGCCGCGATGACCCAGCTGTCCTTGGCGATCTCGGTCTTGCCCGCCGCATCGCTGAAGAACTTGTGGCAGCGAGAGCAGGTCCAATAGGCACTGTTGCCTGCCTCGGTGCAGGTAGCAGCCTTGCCCGCCGTGGCAGTCATACTGTGCCCCAGAGACGGGACGATCATCGTCTCCTCCGTGCCGCAAACGCTGCACTTACGGGTGCTGATACCGCTTTCGGTGCAGGTGGCCGCCTTGGTCACCGTCCACGCGCTGAACTTGTGGCCCGTCGCGGGAACAGGCTTTTCCTCCACGACGCCGCAAATGGAGCAGATCCGGCGGCTGACGCCGTCCTTGGTGCAGGTGGCGGCCACGGTCACTTTCCACTCGCCGAAGCGATGGGCGCAGGCGGCGTCGGTCATATCGTAGAGGGCGTTGGCCTTCTCGGTAAAGCGCGCATAGGCGGCCATGGCGCAAAGCGCCTGCTCCGTGGCCATCTCGTTGACGGCCTTGTCTGCGAACTGATGCTTAAAGCCGCCGTTCTCCGCCACGCGGTACTGCAGGAGGTTCCCCAGCACGCTCAGGGTCTTCCCCTCCACGGTCTTGGTAAAGCGCGCGTCCGTGTTGGCATCCAAATTCAGGGCGGAAAGGGCGATGACCACCTGCGCGCAGCTCTCGGAGGAGTCGTAGCCGCTTCGATACTTGCCGGAGAGCCAGTTGAGGGCTTTCTCCACGGCCGTGTTCACGGTTTCATTGCCGCCGTCCTTATAGTAGGGCGCCAGCGCCTGCAGCGCCATGGCGGTCATGTCCACGTCGCCGACGGGTTTTGTGTCGGCGCTGGCTCTCCAGCTGCCGTCTTCGTTCTGCTGTGCAAGAACAGCCTGCACCAGCCAGGAGGTGTCGGAGGTGTAATTGCGGCTGTTGAGCGCCAGCAGACCCATGACGAGGCCGTTGATATCCGTGTTACTGGTATCGGTGACCTGCATGATATCCTTGTTCTGCAGCGCCTTCAGCAGGTTTTCGCCGCCCACGTTGGCGGGGTCCTTGCCGATGGCGGTAAGGGCCAGAATGATACGCTCGTTGTCGGTGACGGTGGGGTTACGGCTCTCGGGATCGACAAGAACGCCGTCCGCGCCCATATTCTTCTGCACATAGGCCACGACCTTCTCATAATAGGCCGCGATATATGCCTCGGACAGGGGCACCTTGGCGCGAGCCTGTCCCAGTACCGCCCATTCGCCGAAGAGATAGCTGACGACCGGGGCGCTCACCGCACTTTGGATATACGCCTTGGCGCCGGCATACGCCTCATCGAAGCCGGGCACTTCCGCACCGGGCACGGCGGGATCCGTCGGATCCAGCGGGATATAGGTGTCGGTAAAGAACAGGCGCAGGGTGTCGCCGTCTTTGAGATAGGTATTGTCCAGCGTGGTCTTGGGCAGCGTCTCGGTGCCGCCCTGTAAGGTGAGGCCGAACATCCAGCCGGAGGACTTGCCGTCGCCCTTCTCCTTGAGGGTGTGGCCCGCCGCATCGGTGATGCTCTTGATGTAGGCGCCGCTGCCGGTATAGGTGTACTTGGCACTGTCAAGGCACGCCTTCACAGCGTCCCAAGCGGTGGGATCCTCGTTGGCCTTGCCGGTGAAGGTAAAGTCGGAGATTCCCCGGAAAGTATGGCCGTTCTTGTTGTAGCCGTCCACCTTGACCTTCACGGTGAGGGTCTGATTTTCGTTGGGGTCATTCTGCCCCGTGGTACCGGGCACCGTCAGGTCGATCTGGATGGGCTGCTTGTAGAATTGGGCAAAGTCCTTGTAGCGTTCCTTGCTCTCCTCGGTGCCGTTCAGGCCGAATTTCTCCCAGTACTGGGCGTACTTGGTGTAGGTCAGGACGCTGTCCAGCGTAACTGTCGTATTGTACTCCGGCTGGTGTACACGCAGCAGCTCATTCTCGATGACGGAGGGACGGGAGGATCGGAAGCAGCGGTATTTCTCCGTATCGAGCCAGCCGGGGATATCGTCGGCCTCGATGCCGTCGAAGGTCATATTCACCGTGCCGCGGATGTATTTCAGCGTGCCGTCCTCGTTTTTGCAGATCTCCGCGAAGGGGTACAGGTCAGAGGTGACCTTGGTCTTAACCGTATTCTTGTTCTTGATACCGTCCCAGTAGGCGTCCTCGGTCCGCGCCTCCGTCATAAAGGCGGCAGCGCCATCCAACTCCGGCTGGGTAAAAGGCTGAATGGTGAAGCTGAACTCCTGCCGCGCCAGCAGAAGGCCGGAGCTGCGGGTGGTGATGGTCACCACATACTTCGCCTCCACCGGCTTCTCACCGGGCAGTGGGCGGTAGACCATGGCGTGATACCCGTTGAAGTCCAGCACATCCGGGGTGAGGCTCACCATCGTGACCTTCTGGTTATAACTGTCGGTCATGATGCCCGCTTTCTCCAGAAGAGCGGGTCTGGGCATCTGCATATCGTCGCCGACGGCAGTCGTGTCCACGGGCTTTGTCTTGTCCACAAAGTCGCGCAGGAGCCCCTGATACTTCTCCGCCAGAGCGTTTTGCATCTCGCTGGTCACGCTGCTGTCGAAGGGCGCAACGGTGGCGTCAAAGAGCACATCGGCATAGACCTCCACGCCGTTGTCGCCGGTGATGTGCGCCAGCGTGTAGTCATCGAAGGCGTCATAGGTCACGCGGGCGATCAGCCGGAACTTGCCGGCCTTCTCGGGCAGCGCCGTGCCGTCTGCGGGCTGCAGGGGGCGGTTGACGGTGCCCACGCCGGTGCCGTTGGTGCCGTTGGTGATGTAGAGCCACTCGGTGTTCCGGGTGCCCCACTGCACCTTCACATCATAGCGCCCCGCAATGCTGGAGGGAAGCGTGAGGTTGGAGGTGATGCGGTCGTTCACGGTGTAGAGCGTCCAGCCCGCCACCTCGCTTTGGGTGGCCCCGTTGGTGTTCTCGCCGCGGATGAGTTCCCAGTTCAGGGACCCGGCGGCGCTCTCCAGCAGTTTCTGCACCGCGTCGGCGCTGCGCCCCACGGTGGCACGGAGGGTGATCTCCTTGGTGACCCCGGCATAGGTGATGTTGAACTTCAACCCCGTGTACTGCACGGTCTGGCGGGCGGTGCCGTCGCCGGTGAAGTAGGTGATTTTGCCGTTGTCGGCAATGTACTGTACCTTGGTACCGTCAAAGCCGTTGGCCTTGGCGCTGCCGTTGACATAGGTGATCTCGGAGTTGTCCGCCACATCCGCATAGCCCTGCTCTGCCAGCAGACGGCGGAAGGCTTGGGTGATGTTGGTTTCATCATAGAGCCCCACGCCTTCCAGAGGCTGCACGGCGGTATTCTTGCGCGTGAACTCGGCGGCAATGTCCTCCAGCGTCTGCGCCTTTTCCGCCTTCTCGGACCAGAGGCACAGCGTGAAGGTCTTGACCTTCGTAGCAGCGCCGCTTTGGAGAGTGGCGGTGAGGGTCACCGTGACCTTATCCGCCGCAGGCGCGGTGAGCGCGCCGGTGGCGGTGTTCACCAGAGCGTTATCCGCCGTCCATGTGAGGGAAACGGTCTTCTCTCCACTGCCCTCCACGGGAACGGTGACGCTCGCGGGCAGGGTCAGGAAGCCGGTATAGGTCTGCGCGATCTCCTCTTCCTCCTCCGGGTCGCTGCTCACCGGGGTAAGGCCGCGGAGCTGATAGACGCCGGTGGCATCGGCCTTCAGAAGGTCTGCATTCTCGGCATCGAGCCCCAGTTCCTCATAGAAGTGCTTTTGCAGGGCGGTCAGGAAGTAGTTGTGCAGGTCCGTGACCGCTTCGCCGGGCTCTTCGATGCCGTATTCCTCACAGAGGTCGGCCTTCTCGTTATAGTCCGCAAGGTCATAGGATCCCAGCACAGTCTCGGCGTACCAGTCGGCCTTGGCTTTCTTGGCGGCGTCGGCGGCGCTCATGCCGCGAAGCTGCAAGGCGTTGGCGGCGGCGGCAGCGGCCTTGAGGTCGGCATTGTCCACAGGGGTGCCGCCCTGCCAGGGCAGCACCGGGAAGCCGCCGTTGATCTTGCCGCTGTCAAGGTGCATCCCCATCTCCGCCGCAAATTCCGGGGTGCGCATATAGTCCGCGGTGCGGGCAGTCATACCGCTGGTGCTGCCTTCCGCCACGGCCTGTGGTGCGACGGTGTCCAGATAAGCGCAGTTGGTGATGGTGGCACCGGAGTTCACCTTGCCTACCACCGCACCGAACTTACTCTCATCTGCTATTGCGAACTCTCCTGCTACATAGGAACCCTTGAGCTCTGCATTAGCGTTCAGTTCGCCTACAAGGCCGCCGCGTTTTTGCTGGATAATCTTATTCGGCTGCGTCTTTTTTACCGCGAGAGTACCGGTAAAATAGCAGTTCTCGACAACACCGTATGCATATCCGGCAATGCCTCCCAAAGGTGCGGATGTACCATATGTACTATTATCGTAAGCATCCTTGACGACAGCCCTACTAACGCAACCACTAATCACACCGTTACCGGTAGTCCGTCCAGCAATGCCACCGATTGCCGATGCACCATTATGGCCCTCGCTGGAGAACGTGATACTACCACTGACCATGCAGTTCCGTATCGTTCCTGCACTGGAATTGGCAACACCTCCCAAAAGCGACGAGGTACTGACAATCGCGCAATTCACACGCAGATTTTCAACTACGCCGCCCTCTGCAAGTTCCCCCACAAGGCCGGTTGTAACGAGTCCACTAACGGTGTAATTATCGCCGTCCAGGGTGCCGGCGAACTTATTGCTGCTGGTGCCGATGGCCGTCCAGGGCTTGCCGTTGAGGTTGATGTTGGCGGTGAGTTTGCCGTTGATGGCTTTCTGCCCGCCGTTGACCGCATCGGCGAACCACGCCAGCTTCGCGGCGGTGCCGATCTGATAGACGCCGTTTTTGTCTTGGGTGGGTGCGGTCTTGGCGGTGCCGTCCCAGCCCTCACCCGCGTAAGTTAAGGTGAAGGAGAGCGTCTTGTCCTCGGCGGCGGTGATGCTGCCGTGAACGGGGACATAGTCCGCCTTGGTGACGGTGTAAGCATAGGTCTCGCCGAGGTAGAGTTTGTAGCCGCCGTCGGCCTCGGGCTTGATGGTGCCGCCCACGGGGTGGGTCACGGTCACCTTAGCGTTTTCCGCCGGAGTTACGGCAAAGGTCAGGGTACGGGTGGCAAGTTCGCTCAGCGTGACGGTCTCGTTCACATCGGCGCTAACGGTGATGTTCCCCGTCTTGGTCTCGTAGCCGAACTTGCTGACGGTATAGGTGTAGGTACCCGCGGCAACGGTGTATGCGCCGTTTTTGCCGGTGATCTCCGCGCCGCTACGGTCCTTCAGCACCACCGTTGCACCGTCGGGAGTTTTAAGGGTGAGGGTATAGAACGGAACTGCTGCAAAATTCTTCAGGGCTGCGTAATAGTAACTGGTATAACCATCATAACTAATGGTCAGCACATCACCCTGCGTAAGCTCCACTGAAAAATCTTTCCAAGAAGTTTCGCTGTAAGCACGCTTGACTTGTGTACTGTTCTTCTTTATGGTGAAATAATAGTATTCATCCGGCTCATCATAATCCCAGTCGCCTTCCACATACCCTGCCGCATTGGCGATATAGCTGAACGACAGCTTCACATTCTTTGTAGCCGTGAGAGCCAGTGTGGTCGTTTCTGTGGTCTTGAGATAGGAGTCCTTGCCAGCGCCCTCTATGGTAAATTTCCCCTTGTCACCGCTGACGGTGATACCCTGGCAATTGGCAAAGAAATCCTCAAATATCGCCTTTTTTGCCAGCGTCACTGTGATATTCACCTTATCGCCATTCACAGAGAATAGACCGCCGGCATTATCGCAGCCATCGCAGGCAACTGTATAAGCGTAGTTGCCATTGGACAGACTGCAGCCTGTACCATCACCGGTATATACCGCCTTACCGTTGGTTCTGACGGTCACTGTCGGATTCGCCGTGATCCCTGCGGGGCGCGAGATATCAAACGCCACGGAATAGGCCGCAGATTTGGTCAGCGGCACCGTCTTTGCCACATCTGCAGCAACATTGATCGTTTCCGTAACAGTGTCATACCCATAAGCCGACACCGTGTAGGTATACTCACCTGCAGAAACGATGTATACACCATTCGTACCTTTAAGTTCTGCGCCTGTGCTGTCCTTCAGTGCAACGACCGCATCAGCCTCTTCAGGCTCCGCTGTCAACTTCACCTCATACAGGGACGAAACTGTGAAATCCTTGAGCTTGACATAGTAATCACCTGAGACATACGTCTTTATAAGATTCAGTCTCAGCGTATCGCCCTTTTTCAGATCAATGGTGAAGTCCTTCCACTGAGTACTCCCCCATGACCGCATCTCTGGATTATAGCTGTTGTTTTTTACGATCGTAAGAGCGGCGTAAGAAGAATCATAATTGCAGCCCCAATACTTAAAGCTAAGCGTCACATTGGCCTTTGCCTTCAGCGTAATCGTAGATGTACTGCTTGTATTTCCTTGAACCGGATTGCTGGAGCGCAGGCAAAGGCCGTCGCTGTCGGTCATGTCCACCACATAAGGATAGGTGGCATCATTCGTCACCTCAACACTGTTAACAATACCAGCGAAGAAGTCATCAAACTCAGGCTTCTTAATGACCTCGATCTCAATGGAATCCGTTTTTTCCTTGTAGGTCACAGTCACCGTCTGCTTTCCCGGCGCGGTGTTGTCAAATCCCGCCACCGTGAAACCCTTGGTGATGACCTCGCTACTGTTATCGTCATAGGTAACTGTAACACTGAGCTCCAGTTCATCGCCGGTATAGCACGTCGTTTTAGCCGACTTTACGGAAATAGACACGACGTTCTTTTCCACCACTGGCTCCGGGTCCTTCAGCGTAGGATAGCCGTCCACATTGTACTGGAATGCGCTGCCAAGGGTGGCGGCAAACTCCGGGGACTGCATGTCGTCAGCGGATTTGAGGTCACACTCTTCCGTTGTAGCATTCGTTCCCTTATACGCCAAATTCAACCCGTCTTGTTTTATTGCGTAGCAATTAGTCAAAGCATAATTCTTACCTCCACCTATCAACGCATATCCCGCATTGGTAGATGCACCATAAGCAGTGACTGCTCCGACAGAATAGCAATTTTTAATCGTTGCAACAAGAGCGCCTGTGCTTTGTCCCACGATGCCAGCGTAGTTATTAAAGCCAGTGATATTCCCTCTGTTATAACAGTCTATGATGGAGTTCTGGCCCTCCATCTTTCCAACAATACCACCTACAGCAGAACCAGTACCGTTTACTGCACCTTCATTCGCACAGTTTTTGATCCCAACAGAAATGCTTTCTTCGTTATTATAAGCTTCGCCCAAAATACCGCCCACATTCTTATTTCCTGTAATACTCGCGGTATTTTTGCAATTTTCGATCTTAACATTATCTGTAGCATAGCCAGCAATGCCTGCTACACATTTCTTACCTGTTGTCGTGACACTGCCTGCGGTGATCACATTCTTCACCACGGCGCCGCCCGCCAGTTTGCTGAACAGGCCGACATTGGCCGTGGAAGCGGTGATATTCAGCGTCACGGTGTGGCCGTTGCCGTCAAAGGTGCCGGAAAAGTCGTTGGCATACGGCTCGGTAACCGTGATGTCCGCCGTCAGCTTATAGCTGCCGCCGGCGACCATTTTCTTGAAGCCATCCGCATCGTTGATGGCTGTCGGCGCACTGTCCGTCCCGCCGCTGCGGGCAGACCGGGACACAGGCGTTTCCAGAGCAGGCTCCTGCTGCTCCTGCGTCTCCTCATTCCCGGCAGGGACGGTGTTCTCCGTGTCCGCCGGAGCTATCTGTTCCTGCTGGGTCTGCTGCTCCTGATCCGCGGCCAGCGTGTCGGCCAACACGGAGGTGGGCAGCAGACTGACGACCATCACGACGGTCAGCAGCCAGCTTATGACTCTCTTCTTCATGTCTCTTTCTCCTTTATGTAAATTTTTTGTCGACGTGAGGGGGTGGGCGGGGATGCGGCAACATCCCCGCCCCACTTATGGAAAAGCACGCGGCCAATGGCCGCCTCAGCTTGACAAAGGGGACTCGTCTGCACAGTTTCACGGTCAAATGGAAAGCGCACGGCGCCTCAGCTTGACAGTCGAGTTTTCCGCACCGCTTCACTGTGTATGGCAGCGTGTCAGCCTGGCAAGGGAAATATTTTTCATGCAGGGCATGAAAAACGGGACAGAGTGCACTCTGTCCCGCGAAAATGAAACGCTGCCCGGCGCAAAGCCGGACAGCGAACGCAATAGATACGACCCCTGCACCACGGAAAGACGTCGCCGCCCCCGCCGCCCGCCCAAAAGGGCCGGCCGCGAAAAAGGCGGTGCAAAAAACACCGACCTCCCGTTCAGGAGGTCAGCGTGGTACATCTACATGGTGGTACAAGATTCCCGCACACGGAGAGCGCGCCCGCTGCAACTTTGTCCTACACAATGCAATTCTCCTGGCTCGCGCCGCGGGGGGCAGACATCCCGCCTCGTTTGCAGCCTACCTTCTCATGGGCTTACCCACAATGGCGGACTTTCGTCCCGGCGGCTTACGCCGCTTCGGTGCATCCTTGCGCTCACAGTACCGGTCGTGCGGGGTTTGGCTACCCCTTTCCTTCTATGCCGACGCCTGGCCCGTGGTGGGCTGTACGGCCGCCGGCGACATTGGATCAACAGACTGTCTGTTTAATTGTCAGCAATATTATATTATAGGAATTGGCAGTTGTCAACCCTCCTCCCTACCCCAATGCCACGTCCAGGATCATCATTACGGTAAAGCCCGCGGCAAAGGCCAGCGCCCCCGGGCCGGGGTCGCCGCGCGTGGGCAGCAGCTCGGCGGCCACCACATAGAGCATGGCCCCGGCGGCAAAGCCAAGCAGCCAGGGCAGCGCCGGAACGATGAGCGCCGCCGCCAGCACCGTCACGCCGGCGGCCAGGGGCTCCACCACGCCGGAGAGCACGCCGCCCAGAAAGGCTCTTCCCTTCCCCGCACCGGCGGTACGCAGGGGCAGGGCCACAATGGCGCCCTCCGGCACATTCTGGATGGCGATGGCCAGCGCCAGCGTAAACGCCGCGGCGGGCGCGGCCGCCACACATCCGGCATAGGCCGCACCCACCGCCATCCCCTCCGGGATGTTGTGCAGCGTCACCGCCAGAAGGGTCATGGTGGTGGAACGGTCGGTAACAGCCTCCGGCAGCAGTCGCTCCAGCAGCCGCAGGAACAGCACCCCCAGCCAGAAACCGCCCGCCGCCGGAAGGAAGGACCAGCGGCCCATGTCCGCCCAGTCGATAGCGGGCAGCAGCAGGCTCCACACCGAGGCGGCGGTCATCACCCCGGCGGCGAAGCCCTCCAGCACGCGGCGCAGAACGGCGGAGGGCGCTCTTTGCAGGCAGAATACGCACGCCGCACCCAGCGACGTGCCCCAGAAGGGGAGCAATATCCCCTGAAGGACAGATGATTGCATAGACACTCCCTTTTCCGTATCCGTAGTATGCGGAGCCGGGCGACTCCGTACAGTCTATCCTACGCAGCGGGAAACGAAAGGTGAAAAGACAAGGGCCCCCGCCGAAGCGGGGCCTTTGGGAAAATACAAAGTCATTCAAAATGCTAAGATAAGGCGGGAGCGCCCGAAGGGTGCTCCCGCTGCGCGGCTTATTGCTTTATGTGAGATGCAGCTTCACTGTATCGGCAGCTCCACCGCAATAGTAGTGCCCTCATCTGAACTCTCCTCTACCCGGACGCAGCCGCCGTGGAGATCGGCGATCTCCCACACCAGCGAAAGTCCCAGCCCCACGCCGCCGTATTCCCGGCTGCGGGACTTGTCCACCCGGAAGAAGGGCTGGAAGATGCTCCGCTGAAATTCCTCCGGAATGCCGCGGCCGGTGTCGGAAACGCGGATCAGGAGTTTTTCCGTCTCCTGTGTGACGTAGACCCACACCGAGCCGCCAGGGCGGTTGTACTTGACGGCGTTCTCCGTCAGGTTGAAGATCAGCCGATAGATCAGCGCGTCGCTGCCGGTCATAACGCCGTCGCCCTCCGCTTTTAGCGTGACACCGCGCTTTTCTGCCAGCGGGGCGAGGTCTGTGAAGATCTCCTCGATCATTGGGATAAGCTGAATCTGCTCGTTCCGCGCCACCTGCTGCAAATTGCTCATTTCCAGCAGCGTTTTGGTCATCTGCGTCAGCCTCTCCGTCTGCTCTCGCAAAAGCAGGAGAAACTCCGCTGTCTCCGGCAGCACATCGGTGTGCTCTGCGGAAAACAGCTCCAGCTGCGCCTGCATCAGCGCAAGCGGCGTGCGCAGCTCGTGGGCGGCATTGCCGGTAAACTGCCGCTGGGCGGTAAAGGCGTTGTTCAACCGCTCCAGCATCTGGTTGAAGGAGTGGCTGAGCTGCCGGAATTCCGGCAGCACGTCCTCATCGATCCTCACATCCGCCAGATTGTTCAGCTGCACCTTCTCTACCTGAGAGGCGAAGCTGTGCAGGGGCTTGAGGGCTCGCCCGCTGACGAAATAGGCCAAAATTCCGCTGAGCAGTGTCACTATAGCCGTGATATACCAATTGGTGGTGCGGAAGCGTCCCTGCGCCCCATCGACAACGATGGTCAGCTCCTCGCTGGGCGCAACGAGCTGCGGGTCAAAGCTTGCCATGCCTTCCTCATTCAGGATCACCGTGCCGCCGCCCTGTAAGCTGTCTGCAATGGTGTCCATATAGTACACACCAGAGGAGCACAGCAGCAGATTCATGGCCACGCAGGTGACGCCGATGAGCAGGACGGACATCAGTGTGATGCGCCACTGCAGGGAAAGCCGCTTCATTCTTCGTCCCCTCCCATCAGATAGCCCTCGCCGATGCGGTTGCGGACAGGGTCGTAGCCCAACGCGGTGCGCAGCTTCTTCCGCAGGGCGGAGATGTGGACGCGGATGGAGTTGCTGAAGCTGTCCACGCTGTTGTCCCAGACGTGATCCATCAGCTCCTCCTGACTCACCGGCCGGCCCTGATGCGCCATCAGGTATTCCAGGATCCCCGTCTCCTTGCGGGTCAGCGTCAGGGGCTGCCCGTTGGCGGAAACTGCCCGCGCACGGGCATCAAAGGTGAGCTGCCCGCAGCGCAGCACCACATCCTGCTGGGTAAACTGCCTCAGGGTCAGGCTGCGGATGCGCGCCTCCAGCTCCGCCAGATGGAAGGGCTTTGCCAGATAGTCATTGGCGCCGGCATCCAGACCCGTCACCTTATCCTCCACCTCGCCGCGAGCCGAGAGGATCAGCACAGGTGTCTCTCTGTCGGTCTGCCGCAGGGTGCGCAGCACCGTCATTCCGTCCTTTTTCGGCAGGTTCAGATCCAGCAGCACCAGATCGTACCGCTCCGTTTCCAGCAGCTCCAGCGCCTTCTCGCCGTCGTAGCAGCAATCCACGCTGTAGGCCGACCGCCGCAGGCTGCGGGCGACGGTGTCGCACAGGGTGCGCTCGTCCTCTACAATCAAAAGGTGCATAGTCGCCTCCTTAATGAACAGGTTGTCTCCTATTATAGCAGAGCCGGATAAGATTTGTGTTAAATTTCTGTTCTTAACAGAGATTTTAACCCGCCTGCGCTATGATAGGCCACAGAAACAGGAAAGGGTGATCAAAATGAGTCACAGGAAGAAGGCAGCAGCGCAGGTCACGCTGCTGCTGGCGGG
>ENA-OROO01000998-OROO01000998.1-human-gut-metagenome-genome-assembly--contig:-NODE-998-length-16140-cov-7.403668_pt1 | contig 16140 bp, 17 predicted proteins | sample MGYA00242130_ERZ509052 | MGnify/ENA primary metagenome ERZ509052 (study PRJEB26280, sample SAMEA2338730) | human gut metagenome | biome: human gut; feature: human-associated habitat; material: faeces... | reverse complement strand
CCCGCCGTTCCCGCCGGCGAATTCCGGATTGTCGGAAAAATCGAGAACGTGCCCGACGGCGCGGTAGTGCGTCTGTATGAACCGCAGGGGCAAATGTTGCGGGGAATAGGCGTGGATACGCTGGCAGGCGGTCGGTTTTCCTTCCGGGATACGGTCGCTTTCCCGAAAGTTGTTCAGATCAGTGTGACGGTTGGGGATTACCGGGGCGGTACGCTCGATGTTTGGGTTGCCCCCGGCAAACGTATCGAGGTCCGTGGTGAGGATAAGCAGGCTTGGCTTTGGGAGGCCGCTTCGGACATTGCGGAGCAGGCGGACGAAGACATGTACCGTGCTCTGGTCGAACCTCAAATCTGTGAGTTGAATTGGTTTCAGGACATGCTGAATACACAGCAGGATTTTGCCCGTTATATGGAGCTGTTCGGGCAAGTGTCGGAGAAAACCGTCCGTCGTATGCAGACGGCTCCCGTGACGCGGGTCTGGTTGAACAAACTGGCCGAATGCGCCCGTCTTTTGCAGTTCGGAATAGGTACAGCTCACAAGGCCGAAATGCTTGCGCTTTACGACCGGATGACGGAAGAACAGCGGCAGTCTCCGATGGGCCGGCGGATTGACGCTTATCTCAATCCGGCTCCGGCGGTCGGAGTCGGAGACCGGCTGGTGGACGGGGATCTGTACGATGCGGATGGGAATCTGCATCGCCTGGCGGAATTCATCGGGAAATATATTTTGCTCGATTTCTGGAGTGCGGGCTGCGGTCCGTGCGTACAGGCGATTCCCGAACTGCAAGAGATCGCACGAAAGTATGCCGGCAGGGTTGCGGTTGTGAGCATCAGCCAAGACCCGAAGCCGGTGTGGAAGGAGTTTATCGCCGAAAAGCAGTTGGTCGGAAACCAATGGAACGAACTTGTAGACGGAGATACCGGGCTTGGGATGCGTTATGGGGTAAAGGAAATTCCGCATTTCGTGCTGATCGCTCCCGACGGCCGGATTCGGGATGTATGGCAGGGTTACGGCAAGGGGAGCCTGCTGGAAAAAATGGAGCAAAACATCAAGTGATATGGACGATATTCGTTTGGACAAGTATCTTTGGGCGGTGCGGGTGTTCAAGACCCGCAGCGATGCCGCAGATGCCGTGCGCACGAACAAGGTGACGGTAAACGGCGCTTATGCCAAGCCTTCGCGCGAGGTGAAAATCGGCGATGTGATCGCCGTGCGCAAAATGCAGGTGACCTATTCCTACAAGGTGCTCGATCTGGTGTCGAGCCGTCAGCCGGCGAAAAACGTGCCTCTTTACTGTCTCAACGTTACTCCGCAGGAGGAGCTGGACAAACTCAACGTTCCGCGCGAGACGATCTTCATCGTCCGCGACCGCGGTACGGGCCGTCCGACCAAGAAGGAGCGGCGCGAACTGGACGGGCTGATGGAGGAGATCTATTACGACGAGGAGGAATAAAAGGAGAGTCCCGGCAGGAGCGCAATCCCGTCTTTTTCCTGAAGAATTTGAAGAGAAAAAGAAGGCATCCTGCCGGGTTCTTTTTTTAGCGGAATCCGGCAGGTCCGCGCAAAACGAAAGGGCGGCGCCGAATCCCGGCATCTGAGGCTTTTGGCGGGCCCTGCACAACCAGAAAACAGCACACACCCTTCCGGGGGTGCTGTATCTGTTGTGCATAAAATTCGCCAAAATTTCAGATGCTTCGATACAACGTACTATGTCAAGAACGCAATAAAGTCGGAATTCTCCTTACAAAGGTACTGAAAAGCCGGAACGTATCCAAAACCGAACCGTCTTGCGGTTCGGCAAAACCTCCGGACCTTTAAAAGGGTCGTACAACCTCAAAGGTAACGAAAAAAAGCGGAAATGCAAAAAAGCGGCCCGAAAGCCGCTTTTCCTATTTCTTGTTGAAATTGGTCATGGTCAATTGGGTTCCCACGGTCGCGAACGACCGGATGGCGTCGACAAAGACCTTCAGCCGCTCGGGAAGGGCCTTCCGTTCCTCGTCGGTCCATTCGCCCAGTACGTATTCCACCTGGTGCCCCTTCGGGAAATCGCCGCCCACGCCGAAGCGCATGCGGGCATACTCCTCCGTTCCGAGCAGTTCGGAGATGTTTTTCAGTCCGTTGTGCCCTCCGGCGCTCCCCTTCGGGCGCAGGCGCAGCGTGCCGAAAGGCAGCGCGATGTCGTCCGAAACGACGAGCAGATTCTCCGGCGGAATCTTCCCGGCGTCCATCCAGTAGCGGACGGCCTTGCCCGAGAGATTCATGTAAGTCGAGGGTTTCAGCAACACCAGTGTCCGGCCCTTGTACTTCGCTTCGGCCACGTCGCCGTAACGTTGGGTGGTAAAAACAGTGTTGGACGCCTCTGCAAGGGCGTCCAACACGTTGAAACCGATGTTGTGACGGGTTTCGGCGTATTCGGCGCCGATATTCCCCAGCCCAACAATGAGGTATTTCATATTCCCGGCTTATTTCGCAGCCTCGGCAGCTCCGCGCGACGCACGGGTTACGCGAACGGCGCAGACGGCGGTCGTAGCGGGGGTGATGAACTTCAGGTTCTCGAACTCGAGGTCGCCGACGAAGATGGTCTTGCCTACGCCCAGTTCCGTAACGTCCACGACGATTTCGTCGGGAAGGTTCTCGACCAGTGCGCTGACGACCAGTTTGCGGGCCGACAGGGCCAGCTTACCGCCGACCTTCACGCCCTCGGCGTTGCCGGTCAGGCGTACCGGAATGGCGATCGATACGGGTTTGCCCTCGGCGATGCGGTAGAAATCCAGGTGGAGGATCTCCTCGCGTACGGGGTGGAACTGTGCCTCACGCAGCACGGCCTGCTCTTTCTTGCCCTCGATGTCGAACTCTACGATGTAGGAGTTCGGGGTGTAGATCAAGGGTTTGATCTCGCGGGGGTCTACCGAGAAAGTCTCGGTTTCGCCGTTGCCGCACAGTACGCAGGGGACCATGCCCTCGCGGCGAATCGCCTTGGCGGCCTTCTTGCCGAAATCAGCGCGTTTTACGGCCTTGACTGAAATGGTTTTCATAATGAAAATTTGTTTTTTAATGTGTGTTGCCTTCGGCGGTTCTCAATGCGGACTCTGCGGACCGCATCCCATTTCCGCCTGCTTTGGGGGTGCAAAGATAAGGTAAATAATTAAGAATTAAAAATTAAGAATTAAAATTGTTTCCAACCCGCAATTGCCCAAAACGTTTGGACGTCTGCGGTGAGTTGTAAAAGCGAGCCTCGACTTTATCAGAGTCGGGACTCGCCCAATTTTTAATTTTTAATTTTTAATTCCCCGAATGTGCTTCTCCCAGGCCCAGGCGGCGGCGAGCGTCTGGTCGAGCGTGCGCTCGGCAGTCCAGCCCAGTTCGGTGTTCGCCAGCGTGGGATCGGCCCAGATGGCGATGATGTCGCCCGCACGGCGCGGTGCGATCTTGTAGTTGAGCTTCAAGTGGTTAACCTCCTCGAACTTGTGCACCAGTTCCAGCACCGAGACGCCGCGGCCCGTGCCGACGTTGAAAATCTCGTAGGCCTGCTTGTTCTTGTCGCCGGCCATGCGGTTGATCGCCGCCACGTGGGCTTTGGCAAGGTCCACGACGTCGATGTAGTCGCGGATGCACGACCCGTCGGGCGTCGGGTAGTCGTCGCCGAAGACCGAGAGGCACTCGCGCAGTCCGGCGGCGGTCTGCGTGATGAAGGGCACGAGGTTCTGCGGCACGCCGCGCGGCAGTTCGCCGATCAGCGCCGAAGGATGTGCGCCGATGGGGTTGAAATAGCGCAGCGCGATGCCTTTCATGCCGGGGTAGGCGGCGAGCGAGTCGCGCAGAATGTCCTCGCACATCTGCTTGGTGTTGCCGTAGGGCGAAGTGGCCGGCTTGCGGGGCGTCTGCTCCGTCACGGGCTGCTTCTCCGGCTCGCCGTAAACGGTGCACGACGACGAGAAGACGATGTTCCGGCGGCCGAATTCACGCATCAGGCCGATGACGTTCATAAACGAGGTGAGGTTGTTGCCGTAGTATTCGAGCGGCTTCTGCACCGACTCGCCCACGGCTTTCGACGCTGCGAAGTGGATCACCGAGTCGAATTCGTACTGTTCGAAGACCTTGCGGAAAGCCGCCCGGTCGCAGCAGTCGACCTCGACGAAGGGGATGTCCACGCCGGTGATCTTGCGCACGCCTTCGACGGCGTTGAGGTCGCTGTTCGAAAGGTTGTCGACGATCACCACGTCGTAGCCGGCGTTGATGAGTTCCACGGAGGTGTGCGAGCCGATGTAGCCTGCACCGCCGCTGACCAATACACACGATTTTTTCATAGGTAGCTGGTTGTTATTTGAGCAACAAAGGTATTAAAAAATTATGCGGCGGCAAAAAAAAACGCCGCCGAAAAAACCTCCCGGAAGCCTTGGAGGCGTGGCGAATAACAAATTGTAACCCGGCGTGAGAAAAAAGCGTTCGGAGAGTGTCTGTTTTCGGAAATTTATCGTACATTTGTAACAGATCGACGCTTTGCACTCGGAATTTCATCAAAAAATTAACGGATATGTACGGGAAAATCAAGGAGCACCTGCAACATGAACTCGCCGAAATCGAGGCCGCAGGGCTTTACAAACGGGAACGGATCATCGCTTCGCCTCAGCGGGCCGAGATCGAGGTTGCAGGTCGGAAGGTGCTCAACTTCTGTGCCAACAATTACCTCGGACTGTCGGACAATCCGCGGCTGATCGAGGCGGCGAAGAAAGCAATGGATGCCCGCGGCTACGGCATGTCGTCGGTGCGCTTCATCTGCGGCTGCCAGGACATCCACAAGGAGCTGGAGAAGGTTATCGCCGACTATTTCGGTACGGAGGACACGATTCTCTACGCCGCCTGCTTCGACGCCAACGGCGGCGTGTTCGAACCGCTCTTTTCGGAGGAGGACGCCATCATCTCCGATTCGCTGAACCATGCTTCGATCATCGACGGCGTGCGTCTGTGCAAGGCCGTGCGTTACCGCTACGCCAATGCCGACATGGGCGAACTGGAGGAGTGCCTGAAGAAGGCGCAGGCCCAGCGGTTCCGCATCATCGTCACCGACGGCGTATTCTCGATGGACGGCAACGCCGCACCGCTCGATCGGATCTGCGCTCTGGCGGAAAAGTACGACGCGCTGGTGATGGTCGACGAGTGCCATTCGGCGGGCGTGCTGGGCGAAACGGGCCGCGGCATCACCGAACTCTACGACCTGCGCGGGCAGGTGGACATCCTCACGGGTACGCTCGGCAAGGCATTCGGAGGCGCCGTAGGCGGATTCACCACCGGCCGCAGGGAGATCATCGACATGCTGCGCCAGCGTTCGCGTCCCTACCTTTTCTCGAACTCGCTGCCCCCTGCCGTGATCGGCGCCGGGATCGAGACCTTTAAGATGCTCGCGGAGAGCCACGAACTGCACGACCGGCTGGTGGCCAACGTCGAACATTTCCGTGCCGGAATGATGGCGGCGGGTTTCGACATCAAACCCACCCAGTCGGCCATCTGCGCCGTGATGCTCTACGACGCCAAGCTGTCGCAGGAATTCGCCGCGAAATTGCAGGACGAGGGCGTTTTCGTCACGGGATTCTACTACCCGGTGGTTCCCAAGGGTCAGGCGCGCATTCGCGTGCAGGTCTCCGCAGGCCACACCATCGAACAGCTCGACCGCTGTATCGCCGCCTTCACGAAGGTCGGCAAAGAACTGAATGTCATCAAATAACTTACTGCCATGGCTAAAACCGCATTGGACGCGATCGACCGCAAGATCCTCAAATACCTCATCAAGAATGCGCGCATGCCTTTTCTGGAGATCGCCCGCGAATGCGGCATCTCCGGCGCCGCCATTCATCAGCGCATCCGCAAGCTCGACGAGTCGGGCGTGATTCTCGGGAGCCGCCTGATCGTCGACCCCAAGATGATGGGCTTCGACGTCTGCGCCCACATCAGCATCACGCTCAAGGACCCGCAGCTGCTGAAACAGACCGTCGAGGAACTGCGGAAAATCCCCGAGATCGTCGAGGCGCATTTCATCACCGGCAAGGGCAACATCCTCGTCAAACTCTACTGCGTGGACAACGAACACCTCATGCGTACGATTTTCGACGGCATTCTGCGCATTCAGGGCATCGCCACCACCGAGACGAACATTTCGTTGCAGGAGGTGTTCCAGCGCGAGGTGAATATCGACTTTATCGACGAATAGGTTGCAGATTGCCGGAGGTATCTCCGTACTGACGACGCACAAGGGGGCTGTATACAATACAGCCCCCTTGTGTGTTTCGGTGCAATCCGCGTCCTGCCGGAACTTGAAGTGTTAGAGCCATTTTTTGTACTTGAAGTACCAGATCGTCAGGGCCGAGCAGAAGATCATCAGCCCGATGGCGAAGATGTAGCCCAGGGGGATGTTCCAGCCGTTGCCGAGCGTCAGCGTCCAGTCCAGTTCGGGCATGAACTTGAAGTTCATGCCGTAGATCGACGCGATGAGCGTCGCGGGCATGAAGATCACCGCCGCCACGGAGAAGATCTTGACGATCTCGTTCTGTTCGATGTTGATCAGACCCAGCGCCGCGTCCTGGATGTAGTCCAGTCGCTGGAAACTGAAATCGGCGTGGTTGATCAGCGAGTTGACGTCCTTGATCATCAGCTGCAGGCGCGGATAGATGTCGTTGGGGAAACGTTCGGAACGCAGGATGCCCGACAGCACGCGCTGGCGGTCGAAGATGTTCTCGCGCAGCGACATGGTTGATTCCTGCAACGCGCTGATGCGGTGCAGCACCTCCTTGTCGATCGAATTCTCGGAGTTGATGTCCTTCGAGAGCGCCGCGACCTGCTTGGCGATCAGCTCCACGAGGTCGGCGTCGAAGTCGATGCGCACCTCCAGCAGCGAAATGAAGAGGTGGTAACCCGTCGAATAGCTGCGGTAGTTCATCTGGAGCCGTTTTTCCGTCTCGCGGAAGGTCCGGAACTCGGCGCTGCGCACCGAGACCAGCACACCCTCGTTCGAGATGATGAACGACACCGGTTCGACGATGAACGAGTCGCCCGTGGGGACGAAGAAGTTGGAGTTGGAGATGATGGAGTTCTCGTTCTCGGAGTATTTCGACGTCGACTCGATCTCCTCGACCTGCTGTTTGGTCTGGAGGCTGATCTCCATGAAGTTCTCGACGGCCTTCTGCTCCTTGATCGTGGGCAGCAACATGTCGATCCACAGGATGTCGTCGTAGCCCAGTTCATCGAAGAGCTTGGTGTCGGCATTGCGGATGATCTTGTTGTATTGCTTGAGGTAAATTGTAATCATAAGACGCTCTCTTAAAGTTCGTGAATCCGTTTACGTGCAGAGAGGCGGATCTCCGGTCCGCTAAGCTCTTCAGCCGGGATTGGCTCTCGGAACCGCCTTGAGGCCCGAGTTCCAGAACTTTTTCAGCGCTTTGTCTTTCTGATTGTCGAAGATGTAGTCGAAATGTGCGAGTTCCGCGTAGGCGCGCCCGGGATCGGCCGCGAAAGCCGATTCGAGAATCGCCTCGTAGCCGTGTTCGAGTCCGTAGGTCAGGGCATGCTGCAAGGTCTCGACGGCGTCGGGGTCCGTGTCGGCGTGCGCCGCCCAGACGGCGAAGGCGCAGGGAAGTTTTCCGAACGGTTTCCACGCCCCGACCAGCGCGTCGTCGCTGGCGAGCAGGGCCTCCTTCGATGCGGGAACGCCTCCGACGCAGTATTCGGTGACGATGCGCGCGTCTGTCAGCGACGGCATGGCGGCGGCCGGAATCAGGGCGATGTCGGCTTTGTGCTCGGAAAAGGCTTGGATTGTTTCGGCGGGGTCGGACAACAGCAATCCGGCGCGGAGGTTATCTTCGTGCTGGATACCATAGATGAATGGCGTCGTGCTGAAGCACGACACGACGGCTATACGTGGAACTATGACCATCATCCATAAGGTGTAAAACTGTTGGTTTGCGAAACAAAGGTACGACAAAATCCCGAAGTTTTTCTATAAAATGTGGAAAAAGTGCATCGGGGTCTTGACAAGGGGGTGTCCGGTGTCGTATATTTGCCGTACGATTCACAGCCGGCCGGCAGGGACGGCAAAGTTATCAACATCGGGAAACGCTTCTGTTTCCGCATTTTGTGAATTGTTATCTCCATTTATCGACAAGTTTTAAACCCGTTGTCAACAATCCGGTCGCCTCTGTGCCTGTGATGCCGGAAGTGTCAAAAGCATCCGCATGCCGCATTGCGCCGTGTCCTGCGGCGAATGAATACAGTCATCTCTCTTAAAAATCCATTATGCTATTTACTCGAATTCCGCAACAGTACGCCCCGCTCGGCGGGGAACTCCGCTACGCCGTCAGTCAGGAGACGGCCGGAAACATCGACATCCGCATCGTCGATGCGGCGGCCGGGTCCGCAGCCGGAATCGGCGCGGCGGTCTCGCCCGGCGGTGCAGACAGAGCCGGCACGCGCGGACCGGTCGGCGACGGCAGTGCGCTGCTGGGTGCAAAACGTTTTGCGGCCGTCGCCGAGGCCGCGTTCGATGCGGCGCCCTACCTCCGGCGACGGCTGCATTTCACGCCCGCAACGGGGCGGACCGGATTTTACCCCGCCGAAGGACGGACCGTCACGGCCGTCGTCGAGGCTGCCGGGACGGATGGGGAAGCGGCCGCGGCGGTCGCTCCGGCGCGCACGTTTCTGCCCGGCGACGCCCCCGGAACGCCCGGCCTGCGGACCTCGATGCCGCTCGTGCGTCTGATCCCGGAGGACGCATGCGACGAACTGACGCTGCTGACCGACGGACCCTGCATCGTGACGGTGACGGCCGAGGCCGGGGACACCGCGACGGCCGAAAGTTACCGCGCGAGCGAGGCGGGGCTGCACCTGTTTCGTCTCGACATGCGCGATTTCCCGGGCGCGGAGCGTGTGACGGTCGATGCCGGGACGTGCGGCACGGTCGTCTATTCCGTGACTCCGGCCGTTCAGGGACAGGTGCGGCTGGCTTGGCGGAGCAGCGCCGGATCGGTCGAGCACTACACCTTTCCCATCGTGCGGACGACAACCGTGCGCACCGAAAGGCGCGAGGCGGAGGGTCCGCAGGGACGTGTGGTCGCGGCGGCGGAAACAGACCGCGAAATAGTGCTCGTATCGGCCTACGAGACCCGGAGCATGCTGGAGCCGCTGGCCGAACTGACAGCGACGGCAGCGGCATGGATCGTCACCGAAAAGCGTTATATACCCGTAGACATCGCCACCGAAGAGGCCGTCGTACAGCGGCGCGGCACGTTGAGCTGTCTGGAGATCGCCATTCGCCCCAAACGTAAAAAACACGCAGCATGGAACTGAAAATCGACGGACAGATTTGCGACCTGAAGGCGGGGAGCATTGCCGTTCCCGGCTACGATGCCGCACGGCTCGCCGATCCGGAGGCTTGCCGCGAAGGGCGGTCGCTGAAAATCCCGATTCCCGCGACGCCGCGCAACGATGCGCTCGTGGGGTTTGCCTGCGACCCGCACGCCGCCGGCGGGTTCAACGACGCGCTCCACACGGCGGAGCTGTCGGCCGAAGGTTCGGTGCTGATCGGCGGAACGGTGCGTCTGCTGGCCGCGTCGGGAGAGGGGTACACGCTCGAAATCCGCGACGGAGGGGCCGGATGGGCCGAAAATGCCGCCCGCCGCATGTTTTCCCGATTGGGGGTGGCGTGGGACAATGTCCTGACCCCGACGGCGATCGTCGAGAGCTGGACGGACGACTCCCCGGTGAAGTTCTTCCCCATCCACCGCGACGAATACCGTCGGCAGAACAGCTCCTCGGACCTGCTTCCGGCGGAACGCCTGCTCTCGGTGGAGGACTACCACCCGTTCCTGCACGTCGCCACGCTCGTCGGGCAGATTTTTCGGGAGGCGGATTACGAGGTGAAGAGCCGCTTTTTCGAATCGGCGTTTTTCCGGTCGCTCTACATGAGCGGGGCCTACTCCTCGCGCGACACCACGGCGGCGGCCGGCCGCATGGGCTTCTCGGCGCGGCGGCTGGCTCCAGCGACGGCTGCGGCGAACGAACTGGGGCGGGTTTCGGCCAACCCCAAGGCCGTCGCCAACACCGTGGGCAACATCGTCGACACGGCCACGCCCCAGAGCGTCGACGCCGACGGCGAGGCGATCGACGGGCTTTTCAACAACGGCAACTGTTTCTCGACGGACAACGGCAAGATCGTCTTCAACGAGGAGGTCATGAAGCACGGCGTTACCGGCCTGGCCGCCATCGCCGTCGAGTACCTGAACCAGTAATTCTCCTATTTGTTTCCTCACAAATTGGTATAACAGAAGCGGGAGACCTGCACAGCAGGCCTCCCGCTTCCCATTATTCCTCCACCGGCAGCGCCAGCCGCGAGCAGTACCGCCGCGTCTCGATCTCCCGCCCCGTGTACGGCGCCACGATGCCCAGCACCCGCGGCGCGCCGGCGGGCTTCAGCCCCCGCGCCTTTACCTCCCGCCCCAGCGTCAGCCACGCCTCGCCCACGCCGCTGTAATCGCCGTAGTACAGCACCGACAGCACCCGGCACGCCTCCAGCGTCACCGCGTCCGCCGCCGCCCGGTTCTTCCGCACCGGCACGCACACCCCGTAGCGGTACGGCTCCTGCCCGATGTATCCCTCCAGATAGTCCGTGCGCTCCGATATGGTGAACAGCGGCTCGTCCGACAGCACGCACCCCTTCCGCACGCACGCCCCATAGAAGTCGTACATATCCCGGTATCGCTCCGCTGTGGTCAGCCCCTCGCACCACCGTATCCGGCACGTCACCGCCGGCAGCTCCATCATCTGCACCGACAGGCTCTCGCCCTCCGCCGCCCGCAGCCGCATCTCCTCCACGCTCCGCTGCAGGTCCCGCAGCCGCGTCTCCAGCGCCTCCAGCAGCACCTCGGCCTCGCCGCCCTGCGCGAAATAGTCCGCGATCTCCTTCGACCCCAGCCCCATGGCCTTGAATTTCTCGATCTGCATGATCCGCGCCACGTTGTGGTTGTCGTAGTACCGCCGCCCGCTGTCCGGCGCGGTGAACACCGGCGTCAGCAGCCCGCGCTCCTCCATCCGCATCAGCGTGCTCCGCGACAGTCCGCAGGCCCGGGCCGCCTCCGTGATCTGAAAAAACTGCTTTGTGTTCTCCGCCATAAAAAAATCCCTCCTGACCCCTTGCTTCGTTCACAGGTGAACGGGTTATACTTCCATTATAAGGAAAAACCCATTAAAGTCAACACTGGAGGTGCACATGTGCACCTCTGTCTTCGCCTGGGCGAAGACAGATACCCGCTGCCCCACTGGAAAGACCCCCGATATTTGAGAGGAGCGTACATCATGAACTACAAAAAATTACTCCTGACCCTGACCCTGTGCCTGTGTGCCCTGCTCTGCATGGTGGTCACCGCCTCCGCGTCGGAAGTGTCGGACCCGCACAGCCACCGCATTTGTATTTGTAAGGGTACGGAATGCACCGACCCTGCACATAATGGCAATAACCATGGCAGCGTGACTTTTGCTACAGAACTCCGTCAAGATGGTAATACACTGTATATAGGCGCAGACGAATGGAAATACGACAGCAGCTGGGGTGGCTACATGCTTGGTGCCGGGACTTACTATTTGAGTACTGATCTCACGTTGGATCACGGGATTAGGATTAAAAATAGCGGAGGGGAAGTTACCCTTTGCCTCAATGGAAATACAGTTATGTGTACAAGTAATGGTGCCGTAATACAGACACCTACCGGAGCCTATTCCGCCAATTTCACGCTCTGTGATTGTCAACCAAACGGCAGTGTGGGGAAAATTACCCATAAGACTGGAGCAACTGGCAGTGGTGTGGATTTGCAAAGAGCTGCAAACACTCCGGCTCACACATTCATTATGTACAATGGCTGTATCACCGGGAATACTTCGACTTCTGGCGGTGGAGGGGTGTATGTGGCTGATAGTACGACCTTCACTATGTACGGAGGCAGTATTGTCGACAATAAAGCGAATCCTGGTCGGTATGCTAGCAACGGTGGCGGAGTGTACGTGGCAGGTGGTGATACAGAAAATAAATATTTCACCATGTACGGTGATAGCATTACCGGGAATCATACCGCAGGCGATGGCGGAGGAATATACTCGACCAGCAATAACATTAGCATCTACGGCGGCAGTGTTACCGGAAATAGCGCAGAGAGAAATGGCGGAGCTGTTTATGTTGCTGGTACCATGATTGTCGGCGGCGATATTAACATTTCCGGCAACTGGAAGGGCGATGCGCAAAGCAGCGCAAGCAATAACAATGCGAACAATGTGTACCTGTCTGAGTATGGCAACAATGGCAGCAGTGATGGCCCGGCTACCATTGCCATCGAAGAGCCCCTGACTGGCACAGGCAGCATCGGTATAACGACAAAAACCTCAGTTGCTACAACGAGAAATGCGTCCGTAAAAATTGCCGCGGGAAAAGGAACGCATGCGATCACGGACGAAGATAAAGGCCACTTCACACCGGATACCGGTTACTGCGAGGTCCAAAAGAAGGATGATGGTGCATTATACCTGACCCATGTTCATTCCGGCGGCACCGCCACCTGCACGGCAAAGGCAAAGTGCGGCGGCTGTAATGCACCCTACGGTGACGCCCTCGGCCACGACTTTGTTCACCACGATGCCCAACCGGCTACCTGTACAGCGAAAGGCTTGGAAGCCTACGATACCTGTTCCCGCTGCGACTATAGCACCACGAAAGTAGAAATCCCAATGGCAGACCACACCTATTCCGCAACCGAATGGAAGAGCGATGTGGACAACCACTGGCATGAATGCTCTGTCTGCCATACGCAGATTGGCAAGGCGGCCCACGAATGGCAGCCCGCCACCTACACCGCCCCCAAGACCTGTACCGTTTGCGGTGCCACACAGGGCGAACCGTTGACTCGTTCTTATTACTACTACGCCCCCTCCGCAGCCGAGAATAAGAAGGACTCTCCCAAGACCGCCGACCCCGGTGTCCTCCTCTACGCCGGTCTGGCCCTCGCGTCCCTCACCGGTCTGGCCTGCACCGCCAAAAAGCGGCATTAAAAAGGTATTCCCCCGGTGTTTCTGACCCCGGCACCGGGCGAATATACAGCAAAGGCACCCCTCGTGGGTGCCTTTGCCATTTCCCCGCGCCCGCAGACGCATAAAAAGCCCCCGCAAAAAAACAAAAGAAAAAATTACACATTTCCCCCTGAATTTGCACCTCATGTTCTGCGCCCTTTTGACACAAAGTAACCCTGTCGCCGGCGACAAAACAAACCCCGTTTTCGCCCGTTCAACGGCAAAAACGGGAAACATCACAATAAAATAAGGGGTGAGACGCTTGTATGAACCACGGCATATCCCCGCCTCCCATCGTCTCTCCGCCTGGCTGCTCTCGGCGCTGTTTGCCCTCTCCCTCTGCTTGCAGCAGGCTTGGGCCGCCCCGGCGGAGCGCACCGTGATCCCCCTGGGTCAGGCGGTGGGCATCAAACTCTTTGCGGACGGCGTCCTGGTGGTGGCTCTGGCCGATGGCCCCACGCCCGCCCGCGCCTGCGGCCTTCGTCAGGGCGATATCATCACCGCCATGGACGGCGCCGCTGTCGGCTCCACCGAGCAGGTCCAGGACCTTCTGGCCGATACGGCCGGCGCGCCCATTGTCCTCTCCGTCCGCCGCGGCGCAGACGCTCTGGCCCTCACCGCCTGTGCCCGCGAAAATAACGGTGTCTGGCAGCTGGGTGCCTGGATACGCGACAGCATGGCCGGCATCGGCACCCTGACCTACTACGACCCCGCCACCGGTCAGTACGGTGCCCTCGGCCACGGCATCACCGACGTGGATACCGCCCAGCTCATGCCTCTGGCCTCCGGCGCCATCATGGAGACCACCGTCAAAGCGGTGAAAAAGGGTGCCAAGGGCGATCCCGGCGAGCTCAAGGGCGACTTCTCCGTCCAGCGCGATGTGGGCACCGTCACCGTCAACAGCAGCGGCGGCATTTTCGGCACCGTGGCCGACCCGGACTTCCTCTCCGGCGGCACGCCTGTCCCCGTGGCCGCTGCCGGCCAGATCACCACCGGCCCCGCCACCATCCTCGCCACCGTCTCCGGCAGCGATGTGCGGGAGTACCGTGTGGAGCTCGTCCGCCTCTACGGCGCGGACGAGCCCACCCGCAACATGCTCCTGCGCATCACCGATCCCCGGCTGCTGTCCGCCACCGGCGGCATCGTGCAGGGGATGAGCGGCAGCCCCATTCTACAGAATGGCCGCATTGTGGGCGCTGTGACCCATGTGCTGCTCAACGACCCCACACGGGGGTACGGCATCTTCATCGGCAACATGCTGGACATGGCCGGATAACAGACAACGGGCGCTTGCAGAAAACCGGCACCGGAACAGGCGGTTTCAGGCAGAGCGCCCCGGACAAGCCAACGTAGGAGGAATCACACATGCAGTCCCTGCTTATCAAGGACACCACCCGCGCCCAGCGGGAGGAGATCGTCCGCCGCGCCCTCAGCGCCTGCGGCAATCTGGGCGGCGGACGGGTGGACGAGATATACCGGCCCTATATCGACGGGGAGAAGGAGCTGGCGGAGATCAACGCCGAATACGCCGCTTCCCGCAGGCTGGTCAAATAGCAAAACGAGAAGGCGGCTCTGCGAGCCGCCTTTTCCATATCTTAGTCTTACTCGCCCGCCTGCTCCTTTTTATAGGCCTCCTGCACCGCGATAGCCAGCTGGTCGGCGCAGGACGTGGGGCGCGGGCCGCAGGTGTTGCCCCGCAGCATGGTCTCGATCTGCTCCACGGTCATGCCGTCCACCAGCTTGGCCACGGCCTTCAGATTGCCGTCGCAGCCGCCCACAAAGTGTACGTTCTTCACCCTGTCGCCGTCCAGCTCAAAGGAGATCTCGCGGGAACAGGTGCCCTTTGTCCGATAGGTGTAGTCCATAGTTATGCTCCTTTATCCAATATGTATATAGCTCTCGGGCTTTCCGTCGCGGAAAGTCGCCTGAAATCCGGTGCCCGGTGCCGGGGAGTAGTCGTACCGCGTGCCGCCGAACCAGTGCATCATCAGCCCGGAGGTCACGCCGCCGTGGATGACGCACACCGTGTCCTCGCCCGCATCCAGCACCGGCTGGATGGCGCGCAGGCTCCGCTCCAGCACCTGCGGCACGCTCTCTCCGTGGGGGCAGACGTTGTGCTCCGCATCCTCGCACCACGTGCGGAAGGCCGGGTCGTTTTCCAGATCGCCGGTGTAGGCGCGCATTTCAAAATCGCCGAAATCCATCTCCCGCAGCCCCGGCAGCACGGTGTAGGGCACGTCGCCGTACAGGGCGCGGAGCGTCTGCACCGTGCGGAGCATGCCGCTGATGCAGTAGCGGCCGGCGGTGGGGTAGACGCCCGCCTTTGCCTTTTCCTCCAGCGCCTTCAGCGATTCCGGCAGCACCGGAATGTCCGCCGCGCCGTAGTAGAGATCACGGCGGCTGCCCTCCGTTTCGCCGTGACGTATGAGTGTCAGCTTCATTTTAATACCTCCGAAAGCCCGCAGAAAATGCGGGTCACATGTGCCGCATTCCGGGCGAATTTTTGCAGCAGCAGGCCGTAGCGCTCCCGCCACGCCCGCTCCTCGCCGTCCATGGGGACGATGCCGCCGTTGACCTGCCGGGCGATGACCACCGCGTTTTCAAACAGGGGCAGATACCGCTCCGCGTCCGGCTCCCGTCGGCTCAAAGATTCCAGGTGCCGGTAGCACCGGTACCCCGGCGCAGGGTCGCAGACCGCCAGATCGCACACATCGCTCTCCGTCAGGCCGTAAGTCTCCAGCGCGTAGGCCAGCTTGCCCTGAAACGCGCCGCCGATGATCAAGTCCATACCGTTACCTCCACAATACCAGCGCGGCCGCGCCGCCCAGCTCCGCCAGCGTCAGGGCAAAGCCCGACACGTCGCCGGACATGCCGCCCAGCTGCTTTACGCCATACCACGCCGCCAGCGCGTATACCGCCGTCGTTACCGCCGGGGCGAAGCTGCCCCATGCCAGCGCGGCGGTGATGCATGCCGCCGCCAGTATCAGGGCGGCGAATACCACCGGCGCGCCGCCGCGCTCCATGGCGCTGTACTGGCTGGGGGGG
>ENA-OROO01000985-OROO01000985.1-human-gut-metagenome-genome-assembly--contig:-NODE-985-length-16299-cov-6.093881_pt1 | contig 16299 bp, 13 predicted proteins | sample MGYA00242130_ERZ509052 | MGnify/ENA primary metagenome ERZ509052 (study PRJEB26280, sample SAMEA2338730) | human gut metagenome | biome: human gut; feature: human-associated habitat; material: faeces... | reverse complement strand
GCTGCCGGAGCGGTGCTTAAGCCGCAAGGCGGGAATTGTGCGGTGTTGCCTTAAGAATAGCTCCACCAGGAAGATCTTGAAAAGGCCCGCCATTCCAAGCGGGTGCATGAATAAAATATTTTTTCACATTTCTCACCTTTCCCTCAGAACATTTGCCAACAATCAAAAAGTGCCCATCCCACAACGGCATGTCATCCGCCGCATGTGGGGTGGGCACTTTTTGTTTTGTGATTTTATCGGAGCGCGGTATTTCCATCGTTCGGGCATAAAAATTTTCCTGCCGCCGTTGCCCACGGCTGGGGAATCATTATCTTATGAACAGATTAACCTGCGCAACCAAGCCCCGGCAGCTCTGCCTTAATTGCTTCGCTGTCATATTCATTGTCAGGCTCTTTGACCAGCTTGACCTTTTGCCCGACCTCAAAAGGCTTGCTGCCAAAATGGAACTTCAATCCGGTGATCGTGATAAATGCTTTCATAGGGAACCTCCTGTCATTTGCATAAACTGTTGTATTACCAATCCAACTCGTCCATAGCGTCATCTACGCCTGCTGCGTAGTCCGGGTCGCTGTCGTAGCGATCCTCATCGTAGTCGTCATCATCGTAGATGGCATCGTAGCCATCGTCATAGGAATCATACGTCTTGTAGGATTTTTTACTGCTTGAGTAAGAGCTGCTGTACGAAGATTTGGAGCTGTAAGAAGCGCTGCTCTTGGTGGAAGATTTGGAAGGGCGATGTACCCAACAGTAGGCAGAGTCCTTATCCGCCTCTCTGCTGCAGCCACTCTTGATACAGGTATACTTGGCAGCGAATGCGCCGGTGCACAGGACGCAAGCAGTCAGCGTAACGAGCACTGCGCAAAGAATTCTTTTCCAAATAGTCTTTTTCATGGTAAAGTCCTTTCTGTCATGTACGGTGGTGTGGGAGGACGGTACATAAAATAATTATTTACCTCCTACCCGATTGAAGGCTGCATGAAAATGTGCTATGATAAAATCGGTAAATTGGGATTTAGAGGATGGGAATGAGCAGCATGAAGAAAACAAAAGAAGGAATTGATTTGAAAAAACGCCTTAGGCTGAAGAATACAGGCAGTATCTTTGTGATTGCGGGGCTTTTGATGATTTTTGTAATAGCGTTGTACACATTTATTCTGCCAAGCTCTTACACTAAGACCGCCCTTGAAACAGAAATCACACGTGACACAGCGAGTGCAGATGCAGTACACAAACTTGTGGATGGAAGAATCGGCAAAGAAGATTTTGATCAAATCAAAGATCAATCTGATGAAAAGAAGCAATTATATAAGGATATTTCTTCCTATTTCAATGAAATCAGAACACTGAATTCTACTCGATATATTTACACCGCTAAAAAAAATGAAGAAGGAAAACTCGTTTATGTGGTAGACGGTTTGGATCCGAATGCGGATGATGTAAGACACCCTGGAGATTATATTGAGGAAGAAATGGTTCCGTATATTGATAGGGCTATTTCTGGGGAGAATGTGTACTCTCAGGATATCATTGATACAACATGGGGTCCGATTTTTACGGCTTGCTATCCTGTAAGCGCAAATCATGATGGGACAGGAGAAATCATTGGCGCATTTTGCATTGAAATGGATATGCAATCAGCTTATGGAATGGTTGAAGAGACGAATCATATTTCCATCATCTGCGGTTTAGTCGCAGGAGCTGTATTGCTTTTAATTTGTCTATATACCTATTATGTTTACCAGAAAAGCAAGGCAGAAGAGCAAAAACAAAAACAATTATTAATGAACGCCGCTGAGGAAGCAGATGCTGCCAACAAAGCAAAATCTGCGTTTTTGCTTAGTATTAGCCATGACATCAGAACGCCGATGAATGCCATTATTGGATTTACAAACATTGCGCTTCACCAGAACACGGTTTCAGATATTCATGATAGCTTGGAGAAAGTTCAAAAAAGTTCGAATCATCTTCTCTCTTTGTTGAATGACGTTCTGGATTTTACTCGCATTGAAAGCGGAAAAGTTACTATTTCGCCCCAGCCAGTGGACATTACTCAATTGACAGATAACGTCCAGGCGATTATGAATGGACTTCTTTATAATCGAGATCTTAAGTTTGAAGTACATCGAGAAATCCCAAAGAACCCATATGTCCTTGCGGATGTTGTGCGTATCCGAGAAGTTTTGGTGAATCTTCTTGGCAATGCTGTGAAATTCACAAAGGACGGCGGAAAGATTACTTTGGATATCAGCAGTTACCCAGGAGCGGATGAGAAACATATCATAACTCGTTATGTTGTTCGAGATAACGGTATTGGCATGAGCGAAGAGTTCCAGAAAAAATTATTCGATCCGTTTTCACAAGAAGATGTTGCTAATGCCAGAACTCAATATAAGGGAACCGGTCTTGGTATGGCCATCACAAAAAAATATGTGGATATGATGGGCGGTTCGATTGCTGTTGAGAGCAAAAAAGGTGTAGGTTCTACATTCACAGTGGAAATCCCAATGGAGTTGCCAGAACAGGTTATTCAATCAGAACAAAAACAACATCTGCATAGAGATTTGACGGGTATTCATGTTCTTATGGCTGAGGATAATGATCTAAATGCTGAACTTGCTACGATAATGCTGGAAGATGCTGGTATGACCGTAACACGCGCATCAGACGGAAAAGAAGTTGTGGATTTGTTTAAAAATCATCCACGAGGCACATACGATCTTATTTTGATGGATATTATGATGCCAAACATGGATGGACACCAAGCAGCAAAAGCCATTCGAGCCTTGGGTATAGAGCGGTCCGATGCAGTTACGATTCCAATTATAGCTTTGTCTGCAAATGCTTTTATAGATGATATTCAGGAATCCCTGGATTCAGGCATGAATGACCATATTTCCAAGCCGATTAACATGGAGGAATTAATCGATACTATCACTAAATACATTAAACACGATTAGGAAAACAAAGAAGTTAATTCTGATGAAAAGTTTGCACTGGTCTTGTCGGATGCGAAAGCGCAAGTTTCCTATGATTATGATACGGGTCGCATCACCACATTTCTTATCAGCACCCAGCACCAGTTTGTTGCTCTCAAACTTTCCCGACGGGAGTCTTCCAACATCCATGTCCGTCTTGATTTCACTGTGATACTGCTCACTTTCTCCGTGGGCATGGTAAAGATCAATGACTGTTTCGTCTGGCAGGGAAGTGTTTGTCCAGTATGTGCCCAGTTCTATATCGGGTACGATAAAATACTGCCCATATCGGTCAATGGTTCTTTCCGTGATCTCATAAATTGTGCGTATTCCGACAGTTTTCTCCTCGTTATCAGAAAGGGAATATGTCACATTCCGGAAGGTCTGTCCGATATAAACAGTTTTCCCATCACGTGGATGCTGGATATTCTGGCAGCATTCCCTGACGGATTCCAGCCATTCTTCTTTACTTTCCTGTCTGGGATTCCGTTTTATGATGAAAGACACATTGTTGTATTTATAGCTTTCTTCCATAAAGATGCCTATGTTTTCAGATGCATCGTTGCCGGAATCCAGCCGGATGAGCAGTGGTTTTTCCGTCAGCTGTCTGCACAGTTCAATGGTCTCTCTCAGGAAATCAGGAGTTTCTTTCTGGCAGTGCTGTTTCCCAATCCGCAGTTCAAGATTGACGAGGTATCCTTCTGTGCCGATATATGCCATAATTGGTGCATATCCGTCAAAACCCTTGTAGGTACGGGATACGCCTTCCTTATTGGATTTCGAATTGTCAAAGGGGGTTACATCAATATCGACAGGAACAAAGCCGTTATCCAGGGCTGTCGGCTCTATGTGCATTTCACGCAGCATGTCGACATTTGCCTGCTGGATGTCTTTGCGCAGGGAATCCCCGATCATGTCAAAACGCTGACGGAGTGTTTCGGCGGAAGGAATCGCATAGGAGATGCCTAATGCGTATTTGTAGTAGTCAGGGTCATCCATCATTTCACGGACAGCCTCATACTGGGGTTTTCCCTGACAGAGCATACCAATATAGGTGAGGAGCACGTCTCCATTTTTTATCTGTTTCTGCAGATAATCTTTTGAAATTGGAGCACGGTTGATTTTTTTAACAAAACTGCTTTTTCCAAGTATTTGCCCTACGAATACCAGACCACTGGGAGTAATGAGCCGCTCATCGCTGAATTCAATGTGTATTTTCTTCATTGCACTGCCTCCGCCTATCTTTTGATACTTTCATTATACAGGATAATGCATGATGATACAGTAAAAAAACAAAATTTTGTTTAACCTAGTGGGTGAAATAAAATGTATTGCGAAAATCAGTTTCCAGCAGGTATTATTGCTGAAAAAAAGGGATGTAACACTATGGTAAGTTTCACGGAATAAGGTGGATTTTCATTGACGCATATAACACCTTACAATATAATAAAAGCAAATATATAGCTTATAAAGGAGGTCCCTTAATGACGAAAAAAATAACCGCAATATTCTTGGCATTGTGCATGGCAATCTCCGTTTTGCCGATGACCATTCAGGCGGCATCAAAGCCCGATATTAAAGTTGGCGACTATGTTAAAATGGGCGCGTATAACAATGCCTCAATTCTTTGGCGATGTGTAAGCATTGACAATAACGGACCGCTTATGCTTGCAGACAAAATTGTTGACACCCTTGCATATGATGCCAAAACAAATGACAACAGCAATTCAAAATCACACAGCAGAAGCTATAAGCGTGATGATTACGGTTCTAACTATTGGAAAGACAGCAATATGCGTTCTTGGTTAAATTCGACCGCAGCTGAAGGCAAAGTCGATTGGCTTTGCGGCAACCCTCCGAAAGACGGATATGTAAGCGGTGTGGGAGCGTACAACGAAAAAGCGGGTTTTCTCAACGCTTTTTCAAAATCTGAAATTGCGGCAATGAAAACCGTTACCCAGCGTTCTCTCGTTTCTCATCCCGAATACAACAAGGGCATAGTTGATGGAGACGCAAATTCGGATTTGTTATACTACACCGATATTTCGGAAGCGGTGGCAAACTACGACAGTTCATATTTTGAAACTACAACCGAAAAGGTTTTTCTTCTTGATGTAAAGCAGGCTAATGCCGTGTGGAAAAATCTCAAAGGTTATTATGTTGCGTATAATAATGACGGTATGGCTTGGCCTTATTGGCTTCGCACTCCTGTTACCGATTGCAATCACGATATGCGTTATATCAGTTCATCGGGTCAGGTCGGTCGTTATGCTCCGTGGTATTCCGATTTGGGCGTAAGACCTGCATTTTATCTCGATTCCGAATATTTTGTTACAACTTCCGGCAGCGGCTCACAAAGCAGTCCTTATATCGGCTCTGCTCCAAATAAGCAAGAGGATGATTATACAATTTCGGAACCTGCCGAGGACGCAAATCCCGATTGGAATGTCAGCACCGAGCAAAGCATTCAGCTCACCCTCGGCCCGTGGTATTCAAATGACGGAAAATATTCTAATCCTACCATCCCTGTTTATACCATCCAAAAAACACGCAGCGACACGGAAAATATGGTTGTTGTCGTTTGCGGCGAGGGATACACAAAAAGTCAGCAGGGCAAATTCATCAATGATGTCAAACGACTTTGGCAGGACGCTATGAAATATGAACCGTATCGCAGTTATGCCGACAGATTCAATGTTTACGCTCTTTGCACAGCTTCCGAATCGACTTTTGACAATGGTGGAAGCACCTTCTTTGATGTTATAGTCGACAAATATAATTCGCCTGTTATTTCTAATAATCTCCACGGAAGTCAGTGGAAAAATCATATTTTTGAGAGATGTATCGGTCCTGAATTTATCGAGAAAATTCACGATGCTCATATCAAAAAAAAGTGTGATCCAAACACAATTCCGTCCGGTTCGGAATATGAGCCTTATTATTATGTTCACGATTATATTGCTCAGTTCGCTATGGTTGTAAACACAAAATCAGATTTCGGCGGTGCTTATAATAACCGTGAATACGGCTTCCATTATTTCATTTCGCCATCAGACAGTTATCGTGCGTCAAAAACTTTTGCACACGAGTTTGGACACGGTTTGCTCGGTCTCGGTGATGAATACAGTAACGGATATTTGCTTGACGATAAGGAACTTAAATCACTCAATCTTTCCTCGGTTGAAGACCCGGAAAAGATAAAATGGCGACAGCTTTTAGGTTTTAGAAACACATATACCTGCCGCAATGCTTACGGCTCAAAAATGCTTGTTTCAAGTTATGAGTGCATAATGAGAGACACAAACTATCAATTCTGTGAGGTTTGCCGTTTGCAGGGCTTCAAGCGAATGTCTCAGCTTGTTAAGGATGTAGACCTTTATGTTGCAACTCCCGAGGTTAAGGAATATACGGGCGCTTATTCAAAGCCGTCTGATTTTACCGACCTTGAAACAAGTTCATATTATAATTACACATATAATCGCAATGACCGACTTTTGAGCGGCAACAGCAAAAGCAGATTTAATACTAATATGAACGGTAAAAAAATCGAGCTTAGAACTGTTATTCAAAACATTTCAGATAAAAATGCACGACAATTAAAATTCAAAATGTGGATTAAGCACTCCGACGGAAGCGTTGCGACCGATTCATCGGGGAATCCGCTTCAAACAGTACAAACCTTTGACATTCCTGTTTGGAATGATAAGGCAAATTTCTGGCCGCTCGGTGCTTTGGATCACATCAAAAGCGACTTTAATTCAGGCTTAAAGAGTTGCTCGCTTATTTATCAAATTCCGTCTGATGCACAGCTTAAGAGCGGCGATACCGTGGCATTTCAGGTGCTCGATGAAAACGGAAATGTGCTTGCAGACGACAATACGGAAACACAGCGCTACACAACCGTTTCAATTCAGTATAAATTTGAGGACGGCTCTGAAATTCCAAACACTGCCGGCGGAACATTTACCGTGCCATACGGCACAAAGCTTGATTTAACACCGGCAAAAACACTTTATGATTATGAATTTATAAAGGTTGACGGCTTGAATAAGCCTATTGTTTCGGACGGAACGGTTGTTACATATTATTACAAAAATAAAAACGAAGAACACACTCACAATCTGACTTTGGTTGCTGCGAAAGCTGCCACCTGCACTACTGCGGGCAATTCCGCATACTACACCTGCGATGGCTGTGACAAGTGGTTCGCAGATGCAACAGGATCGGTAGAAATTACCGATAAAACAAGCGTAAAGATTGCACCTCTCAATCACGATTGGAACGCACCTGCTTACACTTGGAATGCAGACAACACCGTTTGCACAGCAACACGCACCTGTAAGCGTGATGCAGGTCATAAGGAAACTGCAATTGCTACTGTAACAAGCGCACAGACAAAGGCTCCGACCTGCACAGCAAAGGGCGAAACAACCTATACAGCAGCCTTTACTGAAGCTTGGGCAAATACACAGACCAAGACTGTTGACAATATCGCAGCTCTCGGTCACGATTGGAGTACCGCTTGGACCGGCGACAGCACAGGTCACTGGCATAAATGTACTCGCTGCGATGCTACAACAACCAAAGCGGCTCACGATTACGGTTCTGACAATGTTTGCGACACCTGCGGATATTACAAAACTGTACCGCACACTCACAATCTGACTTTGGTTGCTGCGAAAGCTGCCACCTGCACAGAGGGCGGTAAGGAAGCATACTACAAGTGCGAAGGTTGTGGCAAGTTCTATGAAGATGTACTCGGTACAAAGGAAATAACCGACCTTGCATCTTGGGGCAATATTGCTAAGATTGCCCACACCACAAAGCAAACCGTAACAAAGGCAACCCCAACAGCAAACGGCAAGATAGTAAATTACTGTTCGGTATGTAAGAAAACTCTTTCAACGACAGTAATTCCAAAGGCATCAAGCATAAAGCTTAAAGCAACATCATTAACATATAACGGAAAGGTTAGAACACCTAAGGTTATTGTTAAGGACAGAACAGGAAAGACACTTGTTAAGAATACTGACTATACTGTGTCTTATGCAAAAGGCAGAAAGTATGTTGGCAAGTACGCAGTAAAGATTACCTTTAAGGGTAAATACAGCGGAACAAAGACGCTTTATTTCACAATCAAGCCAAAGGCAACAAGTATTTCCTCACTTAAAGCAGGTTCAAAGAAGTTTACAGTAAAGTGGAAGAAGCAGGCTACACAGACAACAGGCTATCAGGTACAGTACAGTGCCTCAAGTAAATTCAGCAAGGCTAAGACCGTAACAGTAGGCAAGAATACAACAGTATCAAAGAAAATTTCAAAGCTTTCGGGCAAGAAAAAGTATTATGTAAGAGTTCGCACCTATAAGACAGTTAAGATTAACGGCAAATCCATAAGGATTTATTCAGGCTGGTCAAAAGCTAAGACTGTTACAACAAAGAAATAAAAACTATACCGTAACCTTTGATTCTGCCGGTGGCTCTGCAGTAACGACTCAGACTATCGAAGAAGGTCAGAAGGCAACCAAACCTGCCGCTCCTACCAAGTCTGACGATACCACCAAGCCTTCGGATGATGTTCAGAATCCGCAGACCGGCGACAACAGTATGAGTGGCTGTGGATCGCTCTGCTGTTCGTCAGCGGCTTCGGAGTTGTGACAACTACTGTTTATACTAAATTAGACGAAGCAATTTCTGATGCTGTTAAAACTGGGAAAATCACTCAAGAAGAAGCGAACGCAGCTTACAAATAAATATACGAGGCTTGTCTTAAAAAAGACGAGCTCAAAATGACAATGAAACTGTCACTCTCTGGAGACACTAGGAGTGACAGTATAATCATCATAAATAAAATGAATCTTCGGCATCAACCCACATCTGCATAGTTCCATCAAGGTATAGTCTTGCATATTCAAGTGGTTCATCAATAGCAAGTGCATTTAATGCACAATCTAATCTGGGTGTTGTTTTTAAATTCTTTTCTGCTTCCCAGCAGTCAATGCGGAGCATATAGCCAGCAGAAGTATAAACATCAATGCTGTTGCGTTGTGGATTGTATTCTGCAAATATTGTTCTCATCGTATCAAATCTCCTTATCATTCAATCAATCATTTGTTACAAAAATCAGAAGCATTTCAATCAGTTCACCATGTCGTTTTTATTTTGTGTTATACTGTTTTAGAGGATTTTCTTTTCCTTGTATTTTCCCTTATCAGGGTTCATAAATCCATATGGGAAGATATAACATAAGGGAAAGTCTAAGGGAAAGATCACCTGCGACAAACTTAGTGTTTTCAAGGGATTCAGAGATATTTGATAATAAAATATAACAATTATTAAATCCCTTGGAATACATGAAATCTCAATTCAAGTTTGGAGAATTGAGAAAATCGGAATTTGATAAGGAGCGAAAAGAAAAATGTGTGAAGAATGTTACGCTGATGAAAATAGAATAACACCATTACTAAATCCCTTGGACTGCTTAGAAAACCACACTCAATATATTTGTGGAACTTGTGGACGTTGCATTTGTATTGAACATGACCCAAACAGAGGATTACAAAGATGGAATTTTCCTTTTAAGTCATTGGAAATTGCAAAATATTATTTACGAACAGCCGATTATACAACGAAAGGTTCGTGTGGTATTTATGAGATAGAGAACAATAAAGGAAGATTATCTTATAAAATATTTCCAGGGAATGATGAGTTAAATCTATTTTTGAAAAAGAATAAAGACAAGAAATGCAAACAAATGACACCTGTGTTTAATGTTGGAGAGTATAAAGAATATCCACATGCAGAAATACGAAAATTGACTTCTGATGAAATAAAACAATATATGAGTGAACGCTAAATTCATATTTATCGGGGAGTAAATAGAACAAAAATCGGAATTTGGAGGAACTTATGATGAAAAAAATGATAATGGCATTATGTATATTTATTTGTGTGTTTACTTTAGTTGCGTGTTCTGGACAACAAACAAACGAACCACTTACTTTAGGTGTCAATGCGATAATAACAGAAATTGATAAAGAAAATAAAATCATAACCACAAAAGATAGCGGAGAAGAAGGTGTTTTAGGAGATGATTGTCTTATTGATTGTTCCCAAATTCCTATGATCTATTGTAATTATGATACACAAGATGTTGTAGGTATAACACTTGATGATTTACAGGTGGGGGACGAAATCATTTTGACTATTCGGAGCTCGGAAATAGAAAATCTTCAAAAGGAAGATGACAATAAAGCAAAAATAGCAGTTGAACAATTACAATTAGGTACACAGAGAATTAAATAATTTCCAGTTTTTGAAACTGAGAAATCGGAAGTTATGGAGGGAATAGAAATGAAAATAAATTTTCGACTGCAAATAATTGTTACTCTGATTTTAGTCATTGCGGGATTTATAAGTTCTTTATGGTTCAATAAGGATATATACTATAATCTTGCGTGGGCTTTTACGGGTCTTGCTTTTTTCATTAACCCAGTATATCCCCAAAATGCAATTCATTTAGAAGAAGAAAAAGCGAAAAAAGGAATACGAATAGCAGGAATGATTTTAGTTTTTATCGGACTAACAAATGGATTTGGTGTATAAATTCTAATTGATATAAAAAAGGAGGACACATAGATGAAAACAGTGGTTCTTTATAATATTATTTCTTTTATCATCCTCGTTGCTTTGATTTTTGTCTTAAGGATTGTTAGTAAGAGTGATTTAAGACAAAATCAACAACTTGTTATTAAAGTCATTGCAACTATTTTAATTGTTTGTGTGATAGCGTTCGTGCTTTTTATTGATGCAATAGCATTTGGCATTATAGGACCAGTTCAAGATTAACAATTCCGATTTGTCGCACATCCTGCCTAAAACAAAAACCGGAACGATCGTCCCTTTTTCGGGTGGATCGTTCCGGTTTTTATGTTATATTGAAAATCGTTTTACGCCAGCTTGGCTTCCAGACGCTCCCGGATGGCCTTGATAAAGCCCTCACTGTCCACGGGAGTGGGGGTGATGCCTTCGGCCAGGCCGCACAGGTCTTTCGTCATGATGCCATCGTTCAGGGTCTGCAGGCTTGCTTCTTCCAGTGCCTGGCCAAAGTGCACCAGCTCCGGCAGGTCGTCCAGCTCGCCACGCTTCTTCAGAGCACCAGACCAGGCAAAGATGGTGGCCATGGGGTTGGTGGAGGTCTTTTCGCCCTTCAGATACTTATAGTAATGGCGGGTCACGGTGCCGTGCGCAGCCTCGTACTCGTATTTGCCGTCCGGGCTCACCAGCACGCTGGTCATCATGGCCAGCGAACCAAAGGCGGTGGACACCATATCGCTCATCACATCGCCGTCGTAGTTCTTGCAGGCCCAGACAAAGCCGCCCTCGCTGCGGATGACGCGGGCCACGATGTCGTCAATGAGGCTGTAGAAGTAGGTAATGCCGGCAGCCTCAAATTTTGCCTTGTATTCGGCGTCGTACACCTCCTGGAAGATATCCTTGAAGGTGTGGTCGTACTTTTTGGAGATGGTATCCTTGGCACCAAACCACAGGTCCTGCTTCACGTCCAGTGCGTAGTTGAAGCAGCTGCGGGCAAAGCTGCGGATGGAATCGTCCTTGTTGTACTGGCCCTGAAGCACACCGGCCCCCTCAAAATTGAACACGGTGGCACGCTGCTCGGTGCCGTCGGCACCGGTGAACAGCAGCTCTGCCTTACCGGCACCGGGGATGCGGAACTCCGTGCACTTGTACACGTCACCATAGGCATGGCGGGCGATGGTGATGGGCTTTTTCCAGTTCTTGACCACCGGCTTGATGCTGTCGATCATGATGGGGGCACGGAACACGGTGCCGTCCAGCACGGCGCGGATGGTACCGTTGGGGCTCTTCCACATCTCGTGCAGCTTGTACTCGTCCATGCGCTGGGCATTGGGGGTGATGGTGGCGCACTTGACCGACACGCCATACTTCTTGTTGGCAAGAGCAGCGTCCATGGTCACCTGGTCGCCGGTGGCATCGCGGTTAGGCAGGCCAAGGTCATAGTATTCGGTCTTGAGGTCCACAAACGGAAGGATCAGTTCGTCCTTGATCATCTTCCACAGGATGCGGGTCATCTCGTCGCCGTCCATCTCGACGAGGGGCGTGGTCATTTTGATCTTTTCCATAGCAGGGTTCCCTTTCCTCTCTGATGGTTTTTCTATCCTCAACCACGCGCCGCCATGCGCCGCGTGGGCGGGCAGGTTTACTTGCGGTAAGCGGCCGCCAGCTTTTCCAAAGCCGGCAGGCTGCGCTTTACTTTTTCGGTGTCGATACAGTAGGCAAGGCGCACATAGCCCTTGACGCCAAAGGTATCGCTGGGCACCAGCAGCAGGTCGAACTCGCGGGCCTTCAGGCAGAAGGCATTGGCGTCCTCCTCCAGTGCCTTGGGGAAGATGTAGAAGGTGCCGCCGGGGCGCTCCACCTCAAAACCCAGCGCGGTGAGCTTATCGTACAGCAGGTTCATGTTGGTCTCGTAGACGCTCAGGTCGCTGGTGACCTCCTGGCAGCGGCCCACGGCCCGCTGGATGATGCTGGGCGGGCAGTTGTGGCCGGTAAAACGGGAGATCTGGGCCATCATATCTACCAGAATGTCCTCCCCCTCACAGCCCGGACGCACGGCCACATAGCCAAGGCGCTCGCCGGGCAGGCTCAGGCTCTTGGAGTAGGAGAAGCAGGTGAGGGTGTGGGGATAGAAGGCTGCCGGGTAGGGCACCTTCTTGCCGTCAAAGGCGATATCCCGGTAGGGCTCATCGCTCACAAGGAAGATGTTGTGGCCAAAGGCCTTGCTCTTCTCGGTCAGGATATCGGCCATCCGGGTGAGGGTCTGGGCCGAATAGACCACACCGGTGGGATTGTTGGGGGTATTGATGAGCACACAGGTGGTCTTTTCGCCGATCATCTGCTCAAAGGCATCCAGATTGGGCTGGAAGGTGGGTGCCTGCGGCGGCACCACTTTGAGCACCGCACCGGTGCCGGCCACATAGGGGCCGTACTCCGGGAAGTAGGGCGCAAAAGTCAGCACCTCATCACCGGGCTGGGTGACGGCACGGATGGCATGGGCAATCGCACCGGCAGCACCGGTGGTGGGGAAGATGTGCTTCTGCTCATAGGGCAGGCCGAAGGTCTTTGCCAGATGGGCCGCCACGTCGGCGCGGAAGCCGGGGTCGCCCTGGCTGGGGCAGTAGCCGTGCAGGTTCACCGGTTCCTCGTTGGCCAGCAGGTCCTGCATGACGGCGGTAAATTCCGGCGGGCAGGGCACGCTGGGGTTGCCCAGCGAGTAATCGAACACATTCTCGTAGCCGATCTCGGCGGCACGTTTTTTTCCGTACATGAAAGTCTCGCGGATCACGCTCTTGTTGCCGAGCATGGCGCGGTAGGTCTCATTCAGCATAATACTTCCCCCTGGATTTATGATTGATGTGCCGCCGTATAGCTCTGCTCCACCTTGATGATGCAGTTATAGGTGGGGTCCTGTTCCTTGATGAACTGCTCCATCTGGGTCAGCAGCTCCACCTTGTCCCCGGCATAGCCCGCCGGGAGCACCAGATCAAAAAGCACATTCGTGTGGGTCTTGCCCGGCACGATGCGCAGATCGTGCAGTGACAGGGCCGGGTTCAGCTGGCGGAGTTTTTCGGTCAGACGGGTGCGCAGTACCCCCACCGCAGCATCCGAGGTCACGATGGGATCGTAGTGGATGGTGACCATGAGATGGTCATTCTTCATAAAATTCCGTTCGATGTTGTCGATCAGATCGTGGGCGTCCAACGGATCCTGCTCGGCAGGCAGTTCCACATGCAGCGAGGCAAACTGGTGCCCCGGGCCGTAGTCGTGCACCATCAGGTCATGCATGCCCAGCACGCCGGGGTAGCTCATCACAGTCTGCTCGATGTGATCCACCAGGTCATCGCTGGGGCGTTCGCCCAGCAGCGGGCTGAGGGTGTCCATCACCAGACCCCAGCCGGAGATCAGAATGAACACGGCCACGCCCACACCCATCAGACCATCCAGAATGTTCCAGCCGGTCAGGCGGCACAGAATGGTGGCAATGAGCACCGCACCGGTGCTCAGCACATCGTTGCGGCTGTCCGCCGCCGTGGCAATGAGGGTCTCGGAACCGATGGTGCGTCCGACGGTGCGGTTGAAGCTGCTCATCCACAGCTTGACCAGAATGGAAGCGACCAGCACGGCAACGGTCAGCAGACTGAACTGCACCGCTGTGGGATGCAGCACCTTGACCACCGACTCCTTCAGCAGGGAAAAGCCAATGCCCAGCACCGTCACGCTGACCACCAGCCCGGCCAGATACTCATACCGGGCATGGCCGAAGGGGTGTTCCGCGTCCGGTGCTCTGGACGCCAGTTTGAACCCCACCAGACTGACGATATTGGACGATGCATCCGACAGGTTGTTCAGGGCATCGGCCATGATGGCGATGGAACCGAACAGCGTGCCCACGGCGAGCTTGCCCAGGCAGAGCAGAACATTGCACACCATGCCCACGATGCTGGCCAGATTGCCATAGGCGGCCCGGGTGTGCGGGTCCTGCGGATTGTCGGGGTGACGGATAAACAGACGGATCAACAACTGCGTCATAAAAAACCTCCCGGGCAGCGCTGGCAGCCTGCATACCCAATGTCCCTAGTATAGCATTTTGCTTTATGGTTTTAAAGTGGTTTCCGGAAAACTTTGCCCGGTATACAAAGACCCCGGCGGGGTGTGTGCCCTGCCGGGGTCGATTTTGCAAATAAGGGCCCGCCTTACTTTTCAGAAGGCTTGCTCAGGTCCACGCTGCGGATGATCTTGCGCACCGGCAGGATGCTCTTGGCATTCATGGACAGCTCGTCCACGCCCATGCGCAGGAAGGTCTCGGTGAGGGCGGTGTCGGCACCCAGCTCACCGCAGATGCCCACCCAGATGCCGTGGCGATGGCCGGCTTCGATGGTCATCTTGATGGCGCGCAGCACAGCGGGATGGTGCGGGTTGAAGAAAGGCTCCAGCTTTGCGTTCTGGCGGTCCAGAGCGCAGGTGTACTGGGTCAGGTCGTTGGTGCCGATGGAGAAGAAGTCGCACTCGGCAGCCAGCTCATCGGCAATGAGCACAGCGGCGGGGGTCTCGATCATGGTGCCCACTTCAATGTTCTGGCCCATCTTCACGCCCTCGGCAGCCAGCTCGGCGCGGCATTCCTCCAGGACGGCCTTGGCGTCCTGCAGCTCCCGCAGGCTGGTGATCATGGGGAACATGATGCTCATGTTGCCGTAGGCCGAGGCCCGCAGCAAAGCCCGGAGCTGGGTCTTGAAGAAGTCCTTCCGGGTCAGGCAGATGCGGATGGCACGGTAGCCCAGAGCCGGGTTGTCCTCGTGGTCCAGCTTCATGTAATCCACGGTCTTGTCGGCACCGATATCACAGGTACGCACGACCACCTTGCGGGGAGCCAGGCTTTCCACCACCTGCTTGTAAGCCTCGAACTGATACTCTTCGGTGGGGAAGTCCTTGCAGTTCAGGTAGACGAATTCGGTGCGGAACAGGCCCACGCCGCCGGCGTCGTTCTGCTGCACAGCACCCACGTCGCCCATGCCGCCAATGTTGGCAAACACGTTGATGGTCTTGCCGTCCAGCGTGGTGTTGGGCTTGCCCTTCAGCTCCTGCAGCAGGGCCTGCTTTTTCTGGTCCTCCTGCTGGCGCTTTTTCAGGCTCTTGAGCAGATCGGGGGTGGGGTCCACATACACACAGGCATTGTAGCCGTCCACCACGGCCATCTTGCCGTCCCAGTCATCCTGGATATCCTTGCACTGGATCAGGGCAGGGATGTTCATGCTGCGGGCCAGAATGGCGGTGTGGCTGTTGGAGCTGCCCTCGCGGGTGATGAAGCCCAGCAGCAGGCTCTTGTCCATGCGCACCGTCTCGGACGGGGCCAGATCCTCGGCCACCAGAATGCTGGGCTCGGTGCCCTGCAGGCTGGCATTGTCCACCCCCTGCAGGATGTCCAGGATTGCCTGTGCAATGTCGATGACGTCCGCACTGCGGGCCTGCAGATACGGGTCATCCATGGCTGCGAACACGGCAGCCTGATTGTCGCCGGCGGTCTTGACAGCGTACTCGGCGCACTTGTGCTGGCCGTTGATGATCTCCTTGATGGCGTCCACGAAGTCGTCGTCATCCAGCATCATGGCGTGGATGTTGAACACCTCGGCGATGTCCTCGCCGGCCTCGGCCAGAGCCTTCTCGTACAGAGCGGTCTGCTGGTCGATGGCCTTGGCGCGGGCGTCCTCAAAACGGGCCACTTCAGCGGCGG
>ENA-OROO01000951-OROO01000951.1-human-gut-metagenome-genome-assembly--contig:-NODE-951-length-16632-cov-6.547566_pt1 | contig 16632 bp, 7 predicted proteins | sample MGYA00242130_ERZ509052 | MGnify/ENA primary metagenome ERZ509052 (study PRJEB26280, sample SAMEA2338730) | human gut metagenome | biome: human gut; feature: human-associated habitat; material: faeces... | reverse complement strand
CATCTGCCGCACCTCGCTCGCCGTATCGGCACTTAGAATTATGCGGTATTGCCTTTACAACTTCACAAGTATCTTCCCCGCACCGGAATCCGATTGCCCTTCTCCCCTATCCCCCAACCGCGCATACCGTTCATCTTCATCCGCTCCCCCACCCCAAAACAAAAGGCATGTGCCCCCCTTATCTCTATCATAAGGTGGGCACATGCCGTTACATTATCATGATTTTATCACGCCAAAGTCATCAGGCAATGCAGCCATCGGCAAAGCTGTTGCGCTTGGCTTTCTCTTTCTGCTGGTTGCGCTTGGCGATGATTTCTTTGCTCAGGCCAATACGGTTGGTCTTGAAGTGGAAGAACGGGCGTTCCGGTACGGTGAAAATCTCCACCGGACGCATGTAACGTTCCGGCAGGCAGGCATTGATCTTATCGCGCACATCGTCCAAGGTGTAGCCATCTTTGAGCTGGACGTACAGGTACGGCAGGAAGCAGCCCTCGTGCTCATCATCCGGCACGATAACAAAGAACTCGTCCTTGATGCCCTTGATTTCGGCATCGGCCACGATGTTCTCCAGCGGCTGCACCATCAGGTCGCCGCCGCCAAAGCGCGGGGATGCGCCGCGGGTCATCGTGTAGAGCACACCGTCCTCGGTCATATAGCCGATATCGCCGGTGTGCAGCCAGGTCTTGCCGTCTGCGTGGACCTGCAGTGCCTTGGCGGTTGCTTCGGGGCGGTCATAGCCCAGCATCACGCCGGGGCCCGTCATGCAGATCTCACCGGGGGTATTGTAGGTCAGCTCTTCCTGGGTGCCGGGCTTGAAGATGCTGATGACGCTGTGGATCATCGGCACACCAACGTTGCCGTCACGCACCGGGAACGGAGCCATGGGCAGAGTGGCGTTGGAGCCGGCCTCGCTGCTGCCGTAGCCGGCAGTAAAGCGCAGGTTGCAGTTATGCTGCTTGAGGAACTCCTCAACATTGCGCAGCTGCTTGTTGTTGAATGCCTCGCAGCCGGCGCCGATGGCCAGCATGTGGGACATATCATAGTCAGCCGGAAGACGCTTGCTGCGGCGGATAACCTCCACAAACATGGGGATCAGGGGCCAGTTGTTGGGGCGGTAGCGCATCATTTCCAGGTCAACATCGTACACATCCACAAACGGATCCAGAATGAGCAGCATACCGCCGGCCAGGGGCAGCAGCATCATGGAAACCACAACAGCGATCAGAGCCGGGGGCAGGATGGTCAGCAGCCAGGTGGGGCGGAATTTATCCGAAGAGCCATAAAAGTTCATCTGGGCCAGCACGCCGATGATGCTGTGTGCAGAATGGATGACCTGCTTGGAAGGGCCGGTGGAACCGCTGGTGTAGGCGCGCAGCAGCGGGCGGTCAATGTTGACAGGAGCGGGCACAAAGCCGCGAAAACGCTGGCCCATGTTACAGAAATCAGCCCACATCATGGTATCAGAGCCACGGGCGGGAACATCCGGATACAGGGCATCCAGGGAATGCTGCAGGTAAACCGGCATAGCGGCGCGGTCGCCGCTTTCCAGAGCGGGAACGATAACATAGGTATTCACGTTGGTCTGCTCACGGTAGGCTTCGATTTCGGCCTTGGAGAAGAAGTCGTGAACAAAAATCACCTTGGCATTGGCTTTCTGAACAGCTTCAATGTTTTCTTCCAGGGTGTTGTCACGGCACAGCAGCGAAGCACCGATGCGCTCGGCTGCCAGCAGCAGATAAATGAATTCCGGCACAGAACGCAGGAACACGGGGATCTGGTCCCCCTGCTTGATGCCAAGCACCTGCAGAGCGCGGGCGGTGGCGTCCACCTTACGGAACACGGTACCCCAGGTGATATCCACGCCATAGTAGTGCATGGCAACCACGTTAGGGTCTGCAGCGCGCACGGAGAGGTACTGCTCTACGGTGCAGGCCGGAACCTGGATACCGCGCAGAACATCTGGATAGAACTTCATCCAGGGGCGGTCAATGCTGGGCTTGCCAGTCAACATCGCGTTTTCATTCATTGCAATTTCCTCCAAATGTCTTTCCCTTATAGTTGCAGGGAATTAAATTATCCAAATCAAATCACGCCAAACCTTTATGGCGCTTTCCCCTGCTGTGCACATCGTTGCACAGCGTCACCGAACCATAACGCTATAATTATCTTCGGTGCTGAACATAGTATACCATTCCTGCTTACGGAAAGCACGAGAATCCCATGGCACAAATTTCCAGAAATTGATTCCGCGTGATTCACTTTTTTCACATGGATTTTCACGCTTTGGCATGGAGTTTTCTTGCAATTTCATTTTTCTCGGCACAACAAAAGCCCCAGCTACCGCAGCAGCCAGGGCTTTATGTTTATGCGTATGTATGTTGTATTTTTAGATTTTGTTCATCCAGTTCTCTTGCAGTTCTTCCATTTCATCACTTTTGGCGCGGGTAATCAGATGGATTCCCTGCAGGACATGATGGATGTGCTCCGCAATGGCGTTGCGCTCTTTTGTCACGTTCTGGTCATCCAAATTCCAGACCTGATCAAAATATTCACTCAGGCGGTCTTCCATCACACTGTTGTTGACCATTGCAATCCGGTTGATGGGGCAGTTGTTATCCAGCCGAAGATACGATGCAGCGCCAGAAAGAAACATATTGGGGTCCGCCACATACTGGAAATCGTTCACAATGCGGCCGCTGATCAAGCGGAATTCAAGTTTTTCACGCTGCTTGCAAAGCTGCAGCACATAGCTGATGCACCGACTGCGCTGATCCGGGGTAAGGCTGACCTTGTAACTGAAAAAGTCCAGCTCGCCGGAAACCGCCATGGAGGAAAATGCAGCTTCATAAATCAGGATGCGGATGTTTGTTTCCTCCACCACACCTTTGGCAAGGTTGTGTACGCTACGCAGCTCCGCAGGGGTAGCACCCAAAAAATCTTTCAGTTCGGCCTCGTGGGCGGTCAGGATCTCTTCAAACAAGTCATCCGGCAGCAGAAGCTCATTCAGGTGGCCGAACATCCACCGCAGATTGGAGGCCAGCAGCGTGTGCATATAGTCGTACTGGCTGATCAGCTGGCGCATGCTGGTATCGCGGAAAAGCTGGTCATCCCGCACGCAGAGCTTGGAGAAGTTATCATACAGGCTTTCGCAGTTCTGCGGGTCCTCGGTGGCGGTAACGGCAGCGCAGCGGCTGTGGCTGACCAGCAGGCCGGTAATGGCAAAATCGCCCTTGACCACAAACACCGCGCGCCCGGCAGCCGCGGTGCTGCCAAACAGCTTGAAATGAATATGGCTGAAGTTGGTCAACACGTTAATAATGAGCGCGGCATCATAGATGGGGTCCCATTTTTCGCGGCTGATATCGATCATCAGCTTGAAATAGACGTTATCATAGCTGCGCTGGTCCACCAGCTGGCCGTTTTGCAGGTTGGCAACTTTCAGGCGGTATTCGCGCGCCATTTCCATCAGGTCCATCACAGCCACAATGTCCAGCTGGCTGACGCGGCGCAGCACGGGGTGCGCCATTTTGGTCAGGTATTGCAGCATGTTCAGCTCGGCCCAAAAGTCCGTATAGGGGCCAATGCGCGCCTCGCCGCTGTCCAGTTCCTCTTGCAAATAATCATATTCAGCAATCAGGTTATCATAAATGGCGGCTTTCAGGTCACTGGGGATGCTAACGCTGTATTCCCGCAGCAGCAGGTCACGGCCATCATCGGTGGCTTCATCCACCACGCAGGCACTGATGCCCTCCATCACACGCTTTTCAGTCTTTTTGGCAGGCAGCATGCGGCCGCTGACCCATTTGCTGATATAGGAAACATCGTATTGCAGGCGCTTTGCCAGGGTATAGTTCTTGACCTCCGCAACTTCTAGCAAATGCTCCAGCAGAATGCTGAATCTATTTTTATCTTCCATTGCACCAAATCCTCTTCACCCATTTAGTTTGCACTTTTCTTTTATTCTATTATACAAGTTCCATATTTCGATTGCAAATTCAAATGATAACAGGTAAGGAGAAAACGAAGAAAATATATTAAAATCTTTCACAATTCGCGGCCGCATTCTTTGGCATTCATGCCAGTTTATTGTTTTTTTGTTGTTGGAACTGACAAAGTTTGTTTGTTCTGCTTGTGATATCCTCCAAAAATTATACTTCGCGCGCCATATTTGCCAAATTTAGCCGCAGCTTTTTAGTAGGTTTTGCCCTTGCACCGGCCTGATGTGCTCGCCATGTTTTTGTGTGTTTCCTTTATTATGCGGGTAAGGTAAATTGCGATTTTTTAATCGTGTACTATTTCTAGCTTTCGGCGGGGTGGGGTTCCCCCGCCCTACTGATTGTTTAAGGGTGTGCTGCCCATTATAATTTGTTCTGCAGGGAACGGTCTTGACCGTTCCGAGGCCTTGTCCGATTGGTCGTGATGGGATTTGTGGCAGGGCAAGGTGCCTGCGGGCGCAGTGACTGTTCCAAGGCGTTGGATTCGATTGCTTTAGGTTTGCGGCAAGGAACCACCCCTCAGGCCGCTTCGCGTCCAGCTCCCCTCCAGGGGAGCCACCACAATCATGGGGTCCCCCGCCCTACTGGCCTGGCAAATATTTCACCGAACCTATGCCCACAAATACAAAAATGCCGCAGCAGACTGTTACATCTGCTGCGGCATTTCTATTTAGGGGTTAATGGGCTGGGTTACAGCTCATTGTTCAGGCTGTGGGATTACTGCAGAACGCCGGTGTTCTTATCAAAGTGATAAGTGCGGCCATCGATGACTGCATCGCCCTTAGCCATGGTGCCATAGATCGGGTCGAAATAGTAACGCTTGTCAGCGCTCCAGCCCTTGATCATGTGGCCCTGTGCATCGTAACGGACCCACTTGCCGGTACCATCGGCGCGGTCAGCCCACTGGCCAGCTTCGGATTCCTGATAGACATCCTTGCTGGTGGCTTTCTTGCCCTGGTCAACGGCGTCCAGCCAGTACCAAGCGTCGGAAGCCGGGTCATAGATTTCCTTGCCGCGGCCATCCAGGCCCTGGCGAACGCCCTTTTCGTACCAGAAGTCAGCGCCTTTGATGGTCAACCACTGGCCGTCCAGAGCGATACCGGTGTACTCGTCAAATGCGCAAGGTACACCGTCAATATCGCCTGCGCCCTTAGCCATAGCGCCGGTGATCAGGTCAAAGTAGTAGGTGCCCTTATCGGTCGTCTGCCAGCCCTTGACCATGTGGCCGTTCTCATCGTAACGGACCCACTTGCCGGTGCCATCGGGCTTATCAGCCCACTGGCCGGCGGCGGATTCCTGGTAAACGTCCTTGCTGACGGTCATTGCGCCGCCCTGGACAGCATCCAGCCAGTACCAGGCGTCGGAATCGGGATCATAGATCTCTTTGCCGCGGCCCTCAGTACCCTGCTTCACGCCGTTTTCGTACCAGTACTTCTTGCCGTTTTCTTCAACCCAGCCGTTCTTCTCGCCGTACTTGGCGGTGTAGTCCTTGCCGTTGAAGGTGACAGCAGCGGTGGTAACGCCGCTGGTCTGCTTTACCGTTGCATCCACGAACTGTGCGCTTGCACAGTTCTTATCGGTGCAGGTAAAGACAGCCATTGCGGTAATGGTGGTCTTTTCAGCGGCACCGTGAACGGTGCGCTCCTCGGCTTCGAGAGCCTGAGTTTCTTCGCCGCCGTTGTTGGTATTATCACTAGTGTTGTCACCCTCACTGGGAGTGGTGGGTTCCACAAACTCTGCCGTGATAATGACATCATTCTTGTCCATATTGAATGTTCCAACGCCATCGCTTACATTCAAAGTGGTGTGTAGGTTGCCAGAATCCAGCTTCGGATTCTCTTTCAGCACATAATTTGCCTTGTCCTCATCCGGCTTAAAAGTAACAGTAACGCTCGTACCTTCTTTAATTTCACCGGTCGGGTTAACAGTAGCAGTACCATTGGTTACATTGCAAGTTACGGTATGAGTAGTCTTTGCAAATACGGCCTTAACAACAACATCATAGTCCGGCATGTAGAAGCTATACTTGCCATTGTTCGGTGTCAGTGGCTTTGCGGTAGAAGGATCACCCTTCTTTTCGTAACACACAGAGCTTTCTTCCAGCTTATAGTTTTCGCCATTTGCCGTAAAGGTAACCTCAACCGGATCACCCATAGCTGCAGTTTTTACGCTGAGGTTTGCGGCACCGTTGGTCACGTCAGAAGTAATGCTATAAGTCTTATCCGGCATAGCTTCAAACTTAGCATCAACGGTAACATCAGCAGCGGGCATCTTGAAGGTTGCTTCTCCCTTTTCATTCAGGGTCAGCGTCACGGTCTCGGTCTTTTCACCGTTATTGTAGCTGTAAGTCAGGCCGCCCTCTTTGAGCTGATAGCCCTCTTTAATGTTAGCAACAGTAACGGTAATTTCGGTATCCTGCGCAGCCTTGTCCGGATTTACGGTAACAGTAGCGACTTCACCTTCAACAGGATTCACCTTAACTGTGTACTCTTTAACCTCTTCAAACGCTGCGCTGACAGTTGCATCGCCAGCGGGCATTGCAAAGGTGTAAGTGTTGGCCTTTTCTGTGTCAGGAGTTGCTTTCAGGGTCTGATTGTCGCCGTAAGTAACCACCACACCGTCAGCCGTCAGGGTATAGCCATCCTTCGGGGTAGCCACAACGGTAACGCTGGTGCCCTCAGCAACCTTATCCAGGTCAGCTTCGGGGCTGGTGATCTTCAACGTATCCTTGTTAGCATCGGCCACCTTGACCTCATAGGTCTTAGCGGCTTTGGTAACACTGATGGTCACATCGCCGTCCGGCATGGTGAAGGTGTAAACCGTCTTAGCCTTTTCGGTGGTAGCCTGGGCTGCGGCTTCGTCCTGCGCTGCTTCCTGAACTTCAGTCAGAGCAACATCGGTATCGCCGTTCTTTGCGGTAACGGTAACGATATCGGTGCCTTCCTTTTCTACGGTCAGGGTAACGGTATCGTCCTTGATGTAGGTGTTGCTGGTGGTGCCCAGGGTCAGGGTAACGCCTGCAACTGCATCGGGCAGGGTAACGGTGTGGGGGGTGCTTTCGGTTGCGGTATGGCAATCAGAGCACAGGTACACATTGTTGCCAACGGACTTGGTTTCCAGCTCGTCCAGAGCCCAGGTATGGCCCTTGGGCAGTGCGCCGTCAGCGTACTTCTTTTCACCCTTGGTCAGGCCGTACTTGTTGGTGCGGGCCTGGGTGTAAGCGGGGGTATCGCACCATGCTTCAACGGAAACATCGGTGGTTGCGCCGCTGTTCAGGTCGCTGACCATGTCGGACATCGGCATGGTTTCAACCAGGTTAGCGCACCACATGAACTCTTCGTTCTTGTTCTTCTCGTCAGAGCTGCTCATGTTCTGGTTGTAACTCGGGTTGTAGTTCCAGGACTCGGTCTTGTAGCTCTTACGGTTTGCATAAGAAGTGCCGGAGGCATCGGTCTTAACAACCGGCTTGCCATCGGAACCCAGCTCGTCCAGGCTCTTATAGGTGTTGGACAGGTTGGTGCCGACAGAAACGACCAGCTGATCCTTGGTGGTGTTGATGCCGGTGATCACAGTCTGGCCCTGCTGGGTGGTGGTAGCAAAGCTGTAGCTGTCACGCAGGGTCAGGCCAGCCAGAGGATGGTTCATGAAGGTGTTCAGATACTTCACACTGCTGGTATCCTGGGCGCTATCCATGATAACCATGCTCATGCCGGGAAAGTGGGTATCGGGAACCATGTTGCCGTCCTTATCCTTGGTCAGCTTAATGCCGCCATAGACGGTGTTGTATTCCTTCACTTCTTCCACTGCGCCGGTGGTCGGGTCCATACGGTAGATGGCGTTGTTGACGTTGAAGTACAGCTTGCCATCATACAGTGCGGTAGAGTGTACCAGTGCGGGGTAGATCCGCTTTGCAGCAGCGTCTGCCAGGCACTCGGTGTTCAGGTTGTTTTCAACCTTGGCATGCTTATCTTTTGCACTGGTATCGATCTTATAGATGGTGCCAGCTTCGGCCAGAACCTTGGCATTGCTGTCGTCATCATTGAAGTTGCTGCTGGTTTCCTTCAGATCGTTGTAGTACATCAGGATGATATCAAACGGGTCATCCGTCTTGGTAAAGCTGCTCATGCTGAAGCCGCCGGGCCTGCTGCTGCTGGAATCCTCTTTGCGGATATAGTAGTTCGCATTACGCGGACGTGCTTCCAGAGTATCGGGGCCCTGGTTCTGCATCTTCTTCATGAACTGCTGCATCTGGGAGTTGTTACCAGAGCTGCCGGAACCAGAGCTGCCGTTGTTGCCGTTCTCGGACTGCTGGCGGCGCATGTTGTTATACAGGTTCTGGTTGGTCGTGGTATCAACGTAATAGAAGTAATTATTGTCGAAGTAGATGGGGCTGCAGATAGAGGTGAACCAAGTATCCTCGTAGCAGGTATCGGTGTAACGGGTCTCGTTCTTGTTCTCCGCCTTGGTGTAAGAGTAATGCGGCTTGCCGTTGTTCAACACAACATTGCCGTCATCATCCACATCGGGATTCTTGTTCTTGGTGTAGGTGTAGCCATCGTACAGCGAGTCAATGTAATCATAGTACTTGCTGTAACGGCCTTCCAGACCGGAGGGAGAAACCAGGAAGTTGACATGGCGCATGTCGCCTGCGTTCTCAACGCGGGTCTGGGCCATGCACTCGGTGTTCACGTCGTCATAGCAGACGTCAACATAGTACCAGTTCTTGTTGGCTTCGCCGGTGGTCATCGTAGCAGAGTTGCTGTCGCCCTGCAGCTTGTTGACCTTGACTGCGTTGAAGTAGTGGACGTTGTTGAACATGCCGCCGCCGAACGCATTACCGGCAACACTGGTATCAGAAGTATCGCAGTAATACAGGATCTGGGCAAAGTCAACAACAGCGTTATCGCCTACTTCATCGGGGGTCTTCCAGCTGCCGTCATCATTTTTATAGATGCTCTTGTTGTCAGGCAAATTCTGGACCATGTAGTTAAATGCAGATGCATAGCCCAGGCAGATGCAGCCATACTCAACACCCTTAGCGCCGATCCCGCCGCCCAGCAGGGCGCCGAAAGCAGTCATCTGGATGGGGTCGTTGTTGCCGCCGCCGGTGATATCGCCCATGGAGCCCATATCGAATTCTGCAACCTGGGAGATCCAGTCGTGCAGGATCAGCAGCTTGGTGACATAGTCAGCGCTGTCACCCAGCTTGGCAACCTGTGCCAGGCCTGCATCACGGATAGCTTTCAGAGCTTCGCCATAGTTCATGACGTAAGACATGAACGCCTGCGGCAGCATGTTCAGCATGAATGCCATGGTGGTCGGCGGGACATCATCGTTCGGATCAATGCTGCACAATACCTTGATTGCGCCCATGGTGCCGGTGATGCTGCCATCCTCGCCCTGCTTCTGAACGCCCTTGGAGGTCCAGAACGGGGCAACCACGCCGAAGTACTCTGCTTCGTCCTGGTTGAACTGCGACAGCTGGAAGTAGTAGTAGTTCATCTGCGCAGTCGAGACATCGTAAGTATTGGTGACCTGGTTGCCCTGGTCATCCACATACACGGCAGTCTTCTGGCTGTCGTACAGCAGCAGGCTGTTCTTGCCCTTGTTGTCGCCGCTCTGATAGGTGAAGTTCACCTTGCTTGCGTCAACCGGGTTGTTCTGCATATCGTACCAGCTGCCGCCGTCCATTGCGGACACCAGGGTAACGCCGGTGCCGCCGGAGGTGGTATCCAGGGTCGGGGTGCCGCCCACGTTGATGTAGACAGAATTGTCATTCTGGTCTACCACAACACTGACCGGCATGGTCTGCATCGGCTTGGTTTTGATTTCTTCGCCGCAGACAGCGCACTTGAAGGTGACGCTGGTGCATTCCCAGTCAATGGTAACGGGAGCGCCGGCAGAAATTTTGCCGGTTTCGCTGTCATAGAACAGCTGGGCGTTGCTGAAGTCATCGGCCAGCTTGCCCTCGACCTTCTTCATTTCCCAGTTGAAGGTAGCAACAAAGTTGCCATCTGCATCCTTCGGCACGGCATGGCTCTGGCAGGGCAGGGCGGCAATGTCGTCGGTGCGGGTGGTGGGTTCCTTGTATTCCTTCTTAACCGGGCTCTTGTCAGCGGGCACGCTGGCAGAGTAAACGGTCTTGCCGGCAACGCCGGGCTTTGCCTCGGTGGTATCCTTGGTTACGGTGCCTTCTACCTTCTGGTAGGCATCGCCCTTTTCACAGGTATACACAGCGGTGTAAGCCCAGCCGTCATCGGTCTTGGTCCAGTAACCATCGGGGGTTTCCTTCCAGGTATGGGTGTGGCCATCCTCCGGGTTGGTGTCATTCCAGTACCATTTCGGCTCGCCATAGGTATGGCCGTCTGCAGCGGCGCTGGCAGCAAAGGTATCGGAGTTTTCAGCAACGTAAGCCTGTGCGTAGCTGTCAGCCTGCTGCGCAATCACTTCATCATCGCTGTTGGTCATGGACTCCATCGCAGAGGTCATGCCGGAGCTGCCGGTAAAGGTAACGGCGGTCACAACGCCTGCGGCGTTCGTCTCATAGCCCAGGTCGGTAACGGCGCTGGACAGATGATACGTTTTGATGGTGGCAGCCATCACCGATGCCATCTCGTCCTTGTTCAGGCCATAGGCTTCGGTGTTGATCTTGCCGGCTGCGGCGTTGGCGTACATGGCATCGGCCAATGCATTTTCCAACGCTGCAAGGCTCATGCCCGCCTTGCTCTGTGCAGTCGCTTCCAGCTTGGCATCGTCCTGCTCCAGTTCATGCACTTCGCCCTGGGCAGCCAGCGTTTGGGCTGTCTGCTTGATCAGGTCTGCGGTGCTGGTGAACTTGGGCAGGGACTGCACAGCGCTGGCCGCGCTTGCTGCGCTAGCTGCAACAGACTGCGCTACCGAAGAATCAATCTTGGTAGTTTCGGCTGCTGCGGGAAGCGCCACGCTCTGGGCAACCATGGCTGCTGCCAGCACGGATGCACCAAAACGCTGAAGGTTTTTCTTCATAGTTTTATCCTCCCTTAAGTGTTACTACTTTCCCCTTTTGTGTGAAAAGTGGTACGGCAGATGTGCGGCACTTTGCAGGTGTTGATTGCAAAACGCCTGGTTGTGCTCCCCTCGGTCTGGCGATCCCTTGCCGGGCTGCGGCCTGCTTTTGGGGCTTTTGGCCCCGGCACAGCGGCTGACAAAACGTTGTACCGGCTGCATGCCTTGATCCCGCAAATGATAACCTTTCCGACACATCTAGGTATATACATTATATCACAGTTGCCAGAATTTGCATAGTTCATTAGAGCGGTTTCTATGTAAATTTTTGTCCTTGAATCAACTGAAACCTGTTTTTCGCACATTATTTGCGTTGCGGTGCGGTGACTCTTTGGCGGTATTTATTAACATTTTTGAATGGTTTATTCCTGTTTTTATCAAATGATTAAACATTTACCCCGATAATGTTCCTTGCAATCTCTTAATACAATCACCCGGTATTGTGACCGCGCATTTTTTGCCATTTCGGTTTGGCTTGTTGTTGAGAGATTTGGCAGAGATTGGAGGAAACTTGAAGGGAAAATTGGAGGTTGAGAATTGCCCATTATAAATTGTACTGTAGAGAGCGTTCCTGACCGTTCCGAAAACTTAGGGATAGATCAGCCCTTGCCCCTCAACCGCGACCTGAAATACACCTTCCTAAGGTAGGGCGGTGTGAGTGCCCCCTTCTGCTCCACTTTTTCAAAGTTCCGAATGGTGTCCTCTCCCCTATCTACAATTCCTGATGTTTTCATGATGCCTTCCTTGGTCTTCCACACCCGGCCTTTGCCCCCTCCCCGCCCCATAAGTCGTACACAACAAAAAGGCCCCTGCCTTAACAGCAGGAGCCTTGAAAGCTATATCACAAGCCGAAAATTACTTCTCGATCTTGGAAACAACGCCGGAACCAACAGTGTGGCCGCCTTCGCGGATAGCGAAACGCATGCCTTCTTCCATGGCAACCGGGGTGATCAGCTCAACGTGCATATCAACGTTGTCGCCGGGCATGCACATCTCAGTGCCTTCGGGCAGGGTGATGATGCCGGTAACGTCGGTGGTACGGAAGTAGAACTGAGGACGATAGTTGTTGAAGAACGGGGTATGACGGCCGCCTTCTTCCTTCTTCAGGACGTAAACATGGCCATCGAAAGTGGTGTGGGGATGAACAGAGCCGGGAACAGCCAGAACCTGGCCACGCTCGATCTGGTCACGGTCAATACCACGCAGCAGAGCGCCGATGTTGTCGCCAGCCTGAGCGAACTCGAGGCTCTTGCGGAACATTTCCAGACCAGTGATGGTGGTGGTCAGCTTCTCTTCCTTCAGACCAACGATTTCCATCTGATCGCCGACATGAGCAGTACCACGCTCAACACGACCGGTAGCAACGGTGCCACGGCCGGAGATGGTCATAACGTCCTCAACGGGCATCAGGAACGGCTTATCAGCAGCACGGTCCGGGGTCGGGATGTAGCTGTCAACAGCGTCCATCAGCTCCCAAATGCACTTGTATTCCGGAGCATCGGGATCCTTGGAAGTGCTCTCCAGAGCCTTCAGAGCGGAACCACGGATGATCGGGGTGTTGTCGCCGTCGAAATCCTGGCTGTCCAGCAGTTCGCGAACTTCCATTTCGACCAGGTCGAGCAGCTCTTCGTCGTCAACCATATCGCACTTGTTCAGGAACACAACGATCTTGGGCACGCCAACCTGACGAGCCAGCAGGATGTGCTCACGGGTCTGCGGCATCGGGCCATCGGTTGCAGCAACAACCAGGATAGCGCCGTCCATCTGAGCAGCACCGGTGATCATGTTCTTGATGTAGTCAGCATGGCCCGGGCAGTCAACGTGGGCATAGTGACGCTTCGCGGTGTGGTACTCAACGTGAGCGGTGTTGATCGTGATACCACGAGCCTTCTCTTCAGGAGCCTTATCGATGCTGGAGTAATCCATGAAATCGGCATCGCCCTTCAGAGCCAGAACCTTGGTGATAGCGGCAGTCAGAGTGGTCTTGCCGTGGTCAACGTGACCGATGGTACCGATGTTGACATGCTCCAAAGAGCGGTCAAATTTTTCCTTTTCAGCCATTGGAAGTATCCTCCTTTAATTCAAACAGATAAAATAGCCTGTTGTAAGGCTATCATACTAGATTTTTCAAGAAAAATCAAGTATTTTGCGCGAATTTGTGCAGAATCAGCCCTTATTGCGCTCGGTCATGATCTTATCTGCAACACTCTTGGGAACCTGCTGGTAATCAGCCGGCTCCATGGAGTACTGGCCACGGCCCTGGGTCTTGGAACGCAGGTCAGTAGCGTAACCGAACATCTCGGACAGAGGAACCATAGCGGTGACACGGGCAGTGCCATCGGTGGATTCCTGGTTCTGGATCGCGCCGCGGCGGCTGTTCAAGTCGCCAATGACGTTGCCCATATACTCGTCAGGAACAACAACGTCAACCTTCATGATGGGCTCCATAATGACGGGATCAGCCTTCTTCATAGCATCCTTGAATGCCATGGAGCCGGCGATGGAGAACGCCATTTCAGAGGAGTCAACTTCATGATAGGAGCCGTCCCACAGAGTGACCTTGACATCCACGACGGGATAGCCAGCCAGAATGCCGGACTTCATCGCGCCCTGGATACCGTTGTCAACAGCGGGGATGTATTCCTTCGGGATAGCGCCGCCAACAATACCGTTGACAAACTCATAACCCTTACCCGGGTTGGGCTCAATCTTGATCTTAACGTGACCATACTGGCCCTTACCACCGGACTGACGTGCGTACTTGGTTTCCTGGTTAGCATCCTTGCGGATGGTTTCACGGTAGGCAACCTGAGGTGCGCCAACGTTAGCTTCGACCTTAAACTCGCGGAGCAGACGGTCCACGATGATTTCCAGGTGGAGCTCGCCCATGCCGGCGATGATGGTCTGACCGGTTTCTTCATCGGTCCAGGTACGGAAAGTCGGGTCCTCTTCAGCCAGCTTAGACAGGGCAATACCCATCTTCTCGCTGCCAGCCTTGGTCTTGGGCTCGATGGCAACGCGGATAACCGGCTCGGGGAAGTTCATGGACTCGAGGATGATGGGATGCTTCTCATCGCACAGGGTATCACCAGTGGTGGTGTTCTTCAGACCAACAGCAGCGGCGATATCGCCAGCGTAGCAGATGTCGATATCCTTACGGTTGTTTGCATGCATCTGCAGGATACGGCCGATACGCTCGTCCTGATCCTTAACAGAGTTGTAAACAGTGGTGCCAGCCTCAACGGTACCAGAGTACACGCGGAAGAAGCACAGCTTACCGACATACGGGTCAGTCATAATCTTGAATGCCAGTGCAGAGAACGGCTGATCATCGGAAGAAGTGCGATCTTCTTCCTCGCCAGTCTCCGGGTTGGTGCCCTTGATGGCCGCAACGTCGGTCGGAGCAGGCATATAATCAACGATTGCATCCAACAGTTTCTGAACGCCACGGTTCTTGTAAGAAGAGCCGCAGACAACAGGAACGATCTCGTTGGAAATAGTAGCCTTACGCAGAGCAGCCTTGATTTCTCCCTTGGTCAGCTCTTCGCCTTCCAGGTACTTCATCATCAGCTCTTCGTCGGTCTCAGCAACAGCTTCGATCAGCTTGTCATGATATTCCTGAGCCTGTTCTTTCAGGTCTTCAGGAATTTCCTCAACGCGCACATCATTGCCCATATCATCATAGTAGATATCGGCTTTCATGTCGATCAGATCGATGATGCCGCGGAAAGTGTCTTCCTGGCCGACAGGCAGCTGGATAGGCACACCGTTGGCATGCAGACGATCATGCATCATCTGTACGCAGCGGAAGAAGTCAGCACCCATGGTATCCATCTTGTTGACGTAAACCATGCGGGGAACCTTGTACTCGTCAGCCTGGCGCCAAACGGTTTCAGACTGAGGCTCAACGCCACCCTTTGCGGCCAGAACGGTAACAGAACCGTCCAGAACACGCAGAGAACGCTGAACTTCAACAGTAAAGTCAACGTGGCCCGGGGTGTCGATGATGTTGATACGATGACGGTTCTTTTTGAACAGAGCCGGATCGTGCTGGGTCTCGGTGTGGCTCCAGTAGCAGGTGGTTGCAGCGGAAGTGATGGTAATACCACGTTCCTGTTCCTGCTCCATCCAGTCCATCGTAGCAGCGCCGTCATGAACTTCGCCGATCTTATGGTTAATACCGGTGTAGTACAGAATGCGCTCGGTGGTGGTGGTCTTGCCTGCGTCGATGTGGGCCATGATACCGATATTTCGGGTCATTTGCAGGGATACGTCTCTCGGCGTTGCCATGGCTTAAACCTCCTCAGTAAGCAGATCAATAACGGTAATGCGCGAAAGCCTTGTTGGCTTCTGCCATCTTGTGGGTATCTTCGCGCTTCTTGACAGCGCCGCCAACGTTGTTGGTAGCGTCGATGATCTCGGCGGCCAGGCGAGCGGACATGGTCTTTTCACCACGGCTGCGGCTGTACAGAGTCAGCCAGCGCAGGCCGAGGGTCTCGCGGCGGGCAGGGCTAACTTCCAGAGGAACCTGATAGTTAGCGCCGCCGACACGGCGGGCCTTAACTTCGAGGCTGGGCATGATGTTTTCCATGGCCTTCTCGAACATTTCGAGAGGATCGTTGCCGGTCTTCTCTTTGACAGTCTCAAAAGCTTCGTAAACGATCTTCTGAGCGACGCCCTTCTTGCCATCCAGCATGATGCTGTTGACCAGACGGGTGACGAGCTTGGAATTGTAAATAGGATCAGCCAGAACTTCGCGCTTTGCGATTTTACCTCTTCTGGGCATCTTTCTTCCCTCCTTCACATTAATGATATCATCGGTACTCGAAAGTTAAAGAAAACTCCCGTTATGCCACAAAAGGGTCAGCTGACCATTTTATGGCGAAAAGATGTTTCCTTACTTCTTGGCACCGGCCTTGGGACGCTTTGCGCCGTATTTGCTGCGAGCCTGGTTACGGTTTGCAACACCCTGAGTATCCAGAGTACCACGGATGATGTGGTAACGGACACCGGGCAGGTCCTTAACACGACCGCCACGGATCAGGACAACGCTGTGCTCCTGCAGGTTATGGCCGATACCAGGAATGTAGGAGGTGACCTCGATACCATTCGTCAGGCGGACACGGGCAACTTTACGCAGAGCAGAGTTGGGCTTTTTGGGGGTCATGGTACGAACAGCGGTGCAAACACCACGCTTCTGGGGGCTGTTCATGGTGGTGTACTGCTTCTTCTGGGAGTTGTAGCTCTTCTGAAGGGCAGGAGCAGTGCTCTTGGTTACCAGGACCTCACGGCCTTTGCGTACGAGCTGGTTAAAAGTAGGCATTTCTTTTCTCCTTTCTTGATTATTCCGCGCAGTTTTTTGCGGGGGTTGTGCTTCCATTTTGGCCGCACTTGACCCCTTAACTCACGCATTTATTATAATAGCGGATAAACCACGCTCTGTCAAGAGTATTCACAAAAAATATTTCAAATAATCGTGCAAGATGCTGATTTTCTGCACTGTGGGTTCTAAGGCAATACCGCACAATTCCCGCCTTGCGGCTCAAGCACCGCTCCGGCGGCTGCGGCACGGCATCTGCGTTGCCAAAATGCT
>ENA-OROO01000943-OROO01000943.1-human-gut-metagenome-genome-assembly--contig:-NODE-943-length-16702-cov-4.130774_pt1 | contig 16702 bp, 8 predicted proteins | sample MGYA00242130_ERZ509052 | MGnify/ENA primary metagenome ERZ509052 (study PRJEB26280, sample SAMEA2338730) | human gut metagenome | biome: human gut; feature: human-associated habitat; material: faeces... | reverse complement strand
TGGCCGATACATTCGTCATGGCCGCAGGCAAAGCCATGGACTTGCTGAAATACTGCAAGGTAACCCTGAAGTGGGTGGACAATACTTTTTTCATTCCTTATTACGAACAGACTTACGACACGCTGACCTTCGGAAAATACCGGGGCAAACGCATCGCGGAAGTCTACTACATCGACCCGAACTACGTGCTGTGGATGGCCAACCGCTTCGAACCGGAAAAGAAAAAGCTCCTGAAACTAAAAGAAACCGCACAATGTTTTGCCGTGGTACACGCGGAACTCAGTCCCCCGCGACGGCCTGCCTATCGTTCGCCCAGCCGTTACGTCGGGGAGAAAGGGAAAAAACTGGAAGCCCTCCGACTGAAAATCTTATATGTCAAACAGCAAGTGGACACTTACAAGCCGGACTTTTATATTGACCAACGTATTCTGGCCGCAGACAGCCAAGGAAACCGTTATACTTTCACCGAAAAAGCGGCCGGAAGAAGCCAGACGCCCAAAGCATTGAGTTGCTTCAGCCGCCAGCTTTCGCCCGGCATGGAAATCACGCTTTCCGCCCGCGTCATGGGACATTACGAGAGTCAGGGCGTGAAATATACGCGTTTAGGATACGTGAAATACGGTTGACGGCTATTCCAAAACCGTCACCTTACGTACCACAATCTCCTGCAAAGGGCGCTCTTTTGCCGTACGCACTTTTTCTATGGCCTCAGCCACTTGCAGTCCTTCCACGACCTCGCCGAACACGGTGTATTCTCCGTCCAAATGGGGCGCACCGCCCACTGTGGTATAGGCCTGTTTCTGCGTTTCGTCGAACGGCACAGGCGGATGGGCGGCCACCTTTGCTTCCGCCTCATGCAACAAAGAGTCTTTCAGGCTTCCCAACTTTTCGGTTTCGCCACGACGGCGCATCAGGTACATTTCTTTGAGATGGCCTCGCGAAAGTTCCTCGTAAAGCGTATCCACCCGGCTTTGGTAAATGGCCGAATAAAGCTCCATCAACGAACTTGGCGTATAGGTCTTCCCCGTCACGATATAGAACTGCGTACCGCTGGAGGCCTTTTCGGGATTCACGTCATCCCCCATACGGGCTGCCGCCAATGCGCCTTTCTTATGGAAATGGCGCGGATAACGGATTTCTGCCGGAATCGTATAACGGTAGGCCGCAGTATCCACGGCCGGTTTCATTCCCCCGGGTTTGAGGGCCGGGTCTCCGGTCTGCACCATAAAGCCTCGTACGACACGATGAAACAAAATATTGTCGTACGCCCCCGCACGGGCTAACTTGATGAAATTATCACGATGCTTGGGCGTATCGTTATACAACTTCACCTTCATGTCGCCCATAGAGGTTTCTATCAGTACTTCAGTCTCTTCCATTGCTTTCTTCTTTTGCGGACCGCAAGACATTACAGCCATGCAGCACGCGATATAAATCATACTTTTCAAATTCATGCAACCGACGGATGACGATTATTATCCTGCAAAAATAATGAATTCATGGAGTTTTTATTTTATTTTTGTGAAAAAATCCTCCCGAATTCAAAAAAAAGCCGTTCCTTTGTAGTACACTATAACTGAGATTATGAAAAAAAGAATCCTGAAATGGGTAATCGGCATTTTACTCACCCCTATCATACTATTCTTCATATCGGCTACACTGCTTTATCTTCCCCCCATACAAGATTTTGCCGTACGCAAGGCCACGGCCTATCTGTCTGAGACCACCGGTATGAAAGTGCATATAGGCCGACTGCGGTTGACCTTCCTTTTCGATATCGACTTGCAGGACGTGCAAATAAAAGACGGGCAGGACGACAGTCTGCTGGATGTGGAACGTCTGAGCGTGGATTTGAGTTTCGCATCCCTGCTCCACGGGGAAATTGACGTGGAAGGCATCGAACTGACCCGTGCCGCAGTCAACACCAAATCCATGATTGCCGGGGTGGAAATCAAGGGAAGCATAGGACGTTTCTTCGTAAACTCCCACGGTATAGAAATCCCGCAGGAAATGGTGACGGTGAATACGGCCCTGCTTTCGGATGCCGACGTGGCCATCGCTCTGACCGATTCCACGACGGAAGACACGACCGCCAGTTCGCCGGTGAACTGGAAAATCGCCCTTGGGCAAGTGGATCTGGCACGCACCCGGGTACGGTTCAGCATGCCGGGCGACAGTATGACCGTTTCGGGTGGAATCCTTACGGCAGCCCTGCGGAACGGTCTCATAGACTTAGGACAAGCCTTGTACACGGTGGAAACTTTCGACTTGCATGCCGATTCGCTATTCTACGACCTGCCATACGAGAAAACCGCAGAAGGACTGGATGTCAACCATATCGCACTTCGGGACATCGGCCTGGGCATCGACAGTATCACATTCGACGGAAACGCCTTGGGGCTTTCACTGGCTTTGCGCGAAACGCACATGAAAGAAAAAAGCGGTCTGGAAATCCGTTCGCTGACAGGGCACTTCAATATGGATTCCACTTCTCTGCATGTACCCGAACTGGTACTTCGCACCCCGGATTCTTACATCAGAACACAAGCTGACATGGACCTTTCCGCCGTAGCCGAACAGCCCCAAGGAAAAATGTCCGCCCGACTTATGGGAGAACTGGGCAAACAGGACGTATTATTGTTTGCCGGAGGATTGCCCCCGGCCTTTGTCAAGGCTTATCCCAACTCCCCCGTCATCTTACGGTTGTCGGCCGACGGGAATCTGGATACGCTGATCCTCACGACTGTAGAAGCACGGCTGGCCGGCGCTTTCGAACTGAAAGCCGACGGAAAGATGTTCCGGTTGGCGGACTCCGTACGAAGGTCGGGACACGTGAATCTGAACCTGCGTACACGCAATCTCGATTTTGCGAGGGCATTGGCCGGAGAAGAGGCGCTGAAAGACATAGCCCTGCCCCCAATGCGACTGGACGGGAATGTGGGGCTGAACGGACAAAAATACACTGCCGACCTCCGTTTAAGGGAAGGAAAAGGAAACGTGCAAGTAAAAGGAGGATTCGACGCGGCACGCATGGCCTACCAGGCGAAACTGTCCATAAAGGACCTGCAACTCCATCATTTCTTACCCAAAGATTCCCTGTACGGCCTGTCTCTCACGGCATCTGCCAAGGGCGTCGGGACGGATTTCTTCAGCCGACATACCCGGATGCAGGCCGACATGACATTAGAAAGCCTGCAATACGGACAACTGTATCTCAGTGACATCAAACTGGATGCCGGATTGCAAAAAGGCAACGGCCACGTCGCGCTCGACAGCCATAACCCGCTATTGGATATGCGTTCCAGAATCGACGCGCTGCTGAGCCGACATAATACCGACCTGACTTTCAGTATGGATATGCGCAGCATCGACCTGTATGCCCTGCGCCTGACAGACAAACCGTTCAAGGCCGGCATGTGCCTGCACATGGACGGCAGTACGAACCTGAAAAACGCTCATACGGTACACGGAACGGTATCGGATATCTCTCTCATAATGCAGGATTCGGTATTCCGCCCCAAAGATTTGGCCATGAATGTGCTGGCTCTCCCGGACACTACGTATGCCGACATTTCGGCCGGTGACTTCAAACTGCATCTTGACGGCCGCGACGGCTATGAGACGCTGATGAAAAAAAGCGAAGAATTCATGGCTGTGACCGACCAGCAACTGCAACGCCGGCATCTGAATCAGGACTCACTCAAGATTTTCCTGCCACGCATGACGCTCAATATGGTGTCGGGAAAAAACAACCCCGTGGCCAACTATCTGACGGCTATGGGCTACTCTCTCAACGAATTGAAGCTGAACCTGAATGCCGACCCCGAAATCGGCCTGAACGGAGGCGGCCATATTTACACGATGAATGCAGGAGGCATCTTACTGGATACTATACAGATGCACATCTTTCAGGATACGACCGGCGTAAAAATGGACGGACGGGTGCGAAACGGCCCCAAGAACAAACAATTCGTATTCGAGTCCCGGCTGAATGCTTATCTGCACTCCACCGGAGCGGGAATCAATTTGATTTATCTGGACGACAAGCGTAAAAAAGGAGTGGATCTGGGGCTGAGAGCCGACGTGCAAGACAATGGCATCAAAATTGTGTTCTCACAAATTCATCCGATTATCGCCTATCGAAAATTCGATATCAACGAGGATAACTACATATTCCTGGGGAACGACAGGCGGGTGGAAGCGGATGTGAATATGCTCGCCGACGACGGAACGGGAGCCAGGATTTACTCGACACCCAATCCGGAAGCTTTGCAAGACCTGTCTGTCAACCTGAATCATGTAAACCTAAAGGAACTGACCGCTGTCATTCCGTACGCTCCCCGCATCTCCGGATTAATGCAAACCGACGCCCACTTGATACAAACGGAGGAAAACCTGTCCGTCGTAGCCGACGTTTCGGTGAAAGACATGGCGTACGAAGATGCACCGCTGGGCAATATCGGCCTGGGAATGGTCTACCTGCCCAACAACGACGGGACGCATTTCGTAGATGCACGTATTTCGCATAACGAAGCAGAAGTCCTGACGCTTTCAGGAGCTTACAAAGACAACGGCAAAAGCGGAACGATAGAGGCGGACTTGGATTTGGCAGACTTCCCGCTGTCGTTGGCCAACGGTTTTGTCCCGGACCAGATGGCGGCTTTAGGCGGTATGGCCGACGGCTGCATGAAGGTGAGCGGCCCGACCGACCGACCCGTCGTAGAAGGATGGCTGGCCACCAAAGCCATGAAAATAACGTCATCCGAGTACAGTTTGAACCTGCGTCTGGAGGATGATACCATCAAGGTAAGGCAAAGCCACCTGAATTTAGACAAGTTAAACGTATATTCCACAGGAAAGAACCCGCTCGTGTTCGACGGAACGGTGGATTTCGCCAACTTCGATAATATCTTGCTCGACCTGAAAATGAATGCATCCAACTTCGAACTCATCAACGCCAAACGCACCCAACAGGCATCGGCCTACGGAAAAGTGTACGTGGATGTCAATGCACGGATGGCCGGGAATCTGAACAATATCAACATTAACGGACGTTTGGGGGTATTGGGAAGCACCGATGTGACGTACGTGCTGAAAGACACTCCGCTTTCATCGGAAGACCGGTTGAGCGGCCTGGTCACGTTCGTAGACTTCAGCGATACTACGACCGTGGCTACCCAGGAAGAAGTACAGCCCATGAACATGAACGTGATGATGCAAATCAGCATAGACCAGGGTACACAGGTACACTGCCTGCTGAGTGCCGACCGCTCCAAATACGTTGATCTGGAAGGGGGCGGCGAGCTGACCATGAACTATACTCCGCAGGGGGAACTGACGCTCACCGGACGTTATACGGTGCTGAACGGAGAAATGAAATACTCACTTCCGGTTATCCCTTTGAAGACATTCACCATCGCCTCGGGCAGTTATGTGGATTTCAACGGGCCTATCCTGAATCCTACTTTGAACATCTCGGCGTCCGAACGTATGCGTGCCACCGTGACGGAAAACGATACCCCACGCACTGTTTCCTTCGAAGTGGGGCTGTCCATCACGCGTACGTTGGAAAACATGGGGCTGGAGTTTACTATCGCAGCCCCTGAAGACATGACCGTACAGAACCAACTCGCAGCCATGTCGATAGAGGAGCGCGGGAAAGTGGCCGTCACCATGTTGGCCACCGGCATGTACTTGTTGGGAGATAATGAAAGCGGAGGATTCTCTACGACCAATGCCCTGAACGCCTTGTTACAAAGCGAAATCACCAACATTGCAGGCAAGGCTCTTGAAACCATAGACTTGAGCCTCGGCGTAGACCAGGAAACTACGGCCGAAGGAACGGAGCGCACGGATTACTCATTCCGCTTTGCCAAACGCTTCTGGGGCAACCGTGTGAGCATCATCGTGGGCGGTAAAGTGTCTACGGGCGAGAATGTGGAAAACACCGGCCAGTCGTTGATAGATAATGTATCGTTAGAATATCGCTTGGACAAGAGTGCCACACGTTACGTCACCCTATTCTATGACAAGAGTTATGAGTCTTTGTTGGAAGGCGAAATCACCGAAATGGGAGCCGGTCTCGTACTGAGGCGTAAAATGACACGCTTAGGTGAACTGTTTATCTTCAAGAACAGAAAAAAGAATGAACCTCAACACGAAAAAGAGAAGAAATGATGAAGACAAGACTGAAGATATATTGTGGTGTGATCCTGTGCTGCGGTTTGGCGGCAGGGTGCTCAACGACCAAGAACCTTCCCGAAGAAGAGGTACTGTACACCGGTATCAAGGAAATAGACTATGGCCAAAAGTCGAAAAAGAAAGCCAAGAAAAAGGCTAAACAAAAGGAGGAAGAAGGAGTCATTACCTCTCTGGCCGATGCTTACAAAGCTGTAGACGACTTACTCACACAAAGAGATTTGTCTGTGCTGAAACGGAAAGAGGAATTGACTCAGGAGCAAAAGGACTCCATCGCCGCCGTGCAACGTATCGAAGAAGAGGCGTATGAAACGGCGAAGGAAGAAGTGGATGCGGCACTGGCTTACGCCCCGAACAACGCTCTGTTCGGAAGTTCGTCCTACCGTATTCCATTCCCCACCGGACTGTGGATATACAACGCTTTAGTGGGCAAGAAGTCACGCTTCGCAAAATGGTTATTCGATACGTTTGCAGGTACTCCGGTCTTCATCAGTACCGTCAATCCGAAAACCCGCGCACTCGTAGCACAAAACACACTCCGGAACTACGGTTATTTCAACGGTACCGTGGATTATGAAATCCTACCGGAAAAGAACCCCAAAAAGGCCAAAATCAGCTATACCGTCAGACCGCGCAATCTGTTTCGTCTGGACTCCATAGCCTACCTGCGCTTTCCGGCTGTGGGCGACAGCCTGATACGGGAAACGTTCCGGCAACGTACCCTTTTCAGCGGTGATCCGTTCAGCGTAATCAATCTCGATGCCGAAAGAACCCGTATTTATAACATGTTCCGCAATTCCGGTTATTTCTACTACAAACCGGAATACATCACCTATCGTGCCGATACCATACAGCGTCCGGGATTCGTACAACTGCAAGTCGTACCGGCCGACGGCATTCCCGCATCGGCCAACAAAAGGTATTACCTCGGACGGACCACCGTCAATCTGTTCAATAATGATTCTTATGAACTGACCGACACGCTACAGTTTCGCGATTACACCTTATATTATGACGGAGGAAAGAAAGGCAAAATCCCTTTGCGCTTCGGTGCCCTCCGGCGTAATCTGTTCTATCGGAAAGGCATGCTCTACCGACAGGACATTATGAGCTTCGTACAACAGCAACTCTCGGAAATGAATGTGTTCAGCACGGTAAACCTGAAATACGTTCCGCGTGATACCACAGCACTCAACGATACGCTCGACATCGAAATCACCGGTATCCTGGACAAACCCTACGACGGGGAGTTCACCACAAAGGTAACCTCTAAAAGCAATGGGCAGATCGGTCCGGGACTCTCGTTCAGCATGTCCAAACGCAATGCTTTCCGAGGAGCGGAAAAGCTGAAATTCGAAGTACACGGATCATATGAATGGCAAACCAACTCCACCGTACAGGGACGTAGTTCCGTCATCAACTCCTACGAATACGGTACTTCATTGTCGTTGGACTATCCCCGACTGATATTTCCCGGGGCACGTAAGTTCTCCCGACGCGCCAAAACGAGCACCTCGTTTGTACTGGATGCTACATGGATGAACCGGGCCAACTATTTCGGCATGGTGTCTTTGAGCGCACGGGCGGCCTATACTTACCAAGCGCGTCCTACAATCAAACACGAATTCGTCCCGTTCCGCTTGGATTACGACGAACTGTTGAGTACAACCGCCACTTTCGACTCTATCATGAACGTCAACCAGGCACTCTACGTAAGTATGCGCGACCAGTTCGTTCCTTCCATGCGATACACTTTCACTTATTCCAGTCCGCGCAAGGCACGCAATCCGCGAACTTTCATCTTTGAAGTGAAAGAAAGCGGAAACATCACTTCCGGTATTTACGCCGCTTTCGGTAAACCGTTCAACCAAAAAGACAAGAAACTTTTCAACGTGCCTTTTGCACAGTATATCCGTTTTCTGGCTGAGTTCAGAGAAGAATTCCGCCTTACCCCCCGTACAAGTATCGCCACGCGAGTGGGAACCGGCGTGATATTCAGTTACGGAAACTCTACCGCAGCTCCTTACAACGATCTCTTCAGCGTAGGTGGTGCCAACAGTATCCGTGCGTTCACCGTTCGCGGCGTGGGACCGGGTAGCTATATTCCGGGCGCGTCGGCCTATTCCTATATCGACCAAATGGGAGACTTCAAAATCGAAATGAACGCCGAGTATCGCTTCCCCATCGTTTCTATGCTTTCCGGAGCCGTATTCCTGGATGCTGGAAACGTTTGGCTTCTGGATGCAGACGTAAACCGCCCGGGAGGAACGTTCGACATTTCAAGATTCGGCAAAGACTTGGCTTTAGGCACCGGATTGGGTATTCGTTGCGACCTCGATTTCCTCGTATTGCGTTTCGATGTCGGAGTGGGACTTCACGCTCCTTACGACACAGGAAAGAGCGGCTATTACAACATGCCGAAATTCAAAGACAGTCTGGGATACCATTTTGCCGTAGGTTATCCGTTCTAAAACGGGCTGTAGCACGGACGGCCCCTCCTGTTTTCCCAAACAGTTCAAAGGGCTTAAAAAAAGAAGCCGAAAACACGACTTTTTCAAATAAAAAAGCTATTTTTGCAATACAGAACGTAAATATTTAACTTTTTAAACGAACGAATATGAAACCTACACTTTTCTTATTGGCTGCCGGTATGGGTAGCCGTTATGGCGGTTTGAAACAATTGGACGGGCTGGGTCCGAATGGCGAAACCATCATGGACTATTCTATCTATGATGCCATCCGTGCCGGTTTCGGCAAAATTGTCTTCGTCATCCGCAAAGACTTTGAAGAACAATTCCGTACACAAATCCTTTCAAAATACGAAGGAAAGATTCCGGCTGAGTTGGTATTCCAAAGTCTGGACGCACTGCCCGAAGGTTTTACTTGCCCGGAAGGCCGTGTAAAGCCGTGGGGTACGAACCATGCCGTATTGATGGGTAAAGATGTCATCAAAGAACCGTTCTGTGTCATCAACTGTGATGACTTCTACGGCCGCGACGCATTCGCCACCATCGGCAAGTTCCTGAGCGAATTGCCGGAAGGCTGCCAAAACACATACGCCATGGTGGGCTTCCGTTGCTGTAATACGCTCAGCGAAAACGGCTCCGTTGCACGTGGTGTCTGCATGTACGACGACCATCATCACTTGAAAGACGTGGTGGAACGTACGGAAATCATGCGTGTGGACGGTCCTATCTGCTACAAAGACGAAGAAGGCAAATGGATTCCGTTGGAAGAGAACGTACCGGTCAGCATGAACATGTGGGGCTTCACTCCCGACTACTTCCAGCATAGCGAAGAATATTTCAAAGAGTTTCTGAGCAATCCGAAGAACATGGAAAATCCGAAAGCCGAGTTCTTCATCCCGCTGATGGTGAATAAGCTCATCAACGAAGGTACCGCTACGGTAGAAGTGCTCGACACTACCAGCAAATGGTTCGGTGTAACATACGCTGCCGACCGTGAAGCCACAGTAGAAAAGATTGCCTCCTTGGTAGCAGCAGGAGAATACCCGGAAAAGCTGTTCTAAACAAGGCTCTTTTATTTCTTTACCTAAAAAAAGAATCCTTCTTGCATGGAGTTCATCCGGCAAGAAGGATTCTTTTTTATATTACCCGCCCTCCATCTGACTGTCACCTAAAGGCAGTCTGTTTTTTTCTGCAAGATAAAGTAAAAAACACAGTATTGTCTTACACAAAAAATCGTAAAATGAAGAAATCAACAATCTGTAAAAGCAAAAAAGCCGACTTCTTGTCTTTCATGCAAAATCAAATCCAAGAAAAAAAGATGCGCAACAAAATCAAAACATCTGCGAACTACCAATCATCCCTGCGTTCCTTTACACATTTCCTCCAAACCAAAGGCTACTGTCGCTCTGTAAGCTTCGAATCTATCACCGAAGAATTAATCGCATCTTACGAAACCTACCTACAACACGAACGCGGTATCACTAAAAACAGCAGTTCCTTTTATATCCGCACATTGCATGCGGCCTATAAAAAAGGAATTGCCATGCTCAATCTGAAACTTCGAGACCCCTTCGGCAACGTCTATACGGGAGTAGACAAAACCCGAAAACGGGCTGTAAACATCGATGTCATCATCAAACTCATGCAATATAAGAAGCTCAATAAAAGTATGGAATTCAGTCGCGATACATTTGTATTTTGCTTCTTCGCACAAGGTATGCCTTTCATAGACTTCGCCAAACTAAAAAAGGAAAATCTGCAAAACGGACGCCTCTCCTATTATCGGAGTAAAACAGGACGCCTGCTCTCTGTCAAAGTAGACAGAATCATGAGAACCATCATCAATAAATACGCCTCTCCCCAATCGGACTTTCTTTTCCCTGTAATGAAAACCACAGAATTCCGACAGTCCGTTTACGACTCAGCCTTACGGACATACAATCTCAATTTAAAAAAGCTATCCGAATTGTTAGGAGAGAAAGCCACGCTCACCTCTTACGTCCCGAGGCATTCATGGGCCTCGGAAGCCTTAAAGCTTCATATCCCGATGCACGTCATCAGCGAATCTATGGGGCATTCCAATGAAAAGACCACTTCCATCTATCTCACTTCGCTGGACCACCGCAATATTGATGCTGCAACAAGAAAAATATTTGAAACGGCAAATAGAAGAAGTAAAATAAAGAAACGAATCAGGCAGTCTTCAACAAAAACTTCAACGCTCTCCTATTCAGCAATATATCCTCAATATTATTATTCCATCTCTATGCAAGAGGTGGATAAATCCGATGCAAATGTAGATAAAATACTTAAACCCACAAAATAATCGGTCTTTTTTTCTCGAAAAAACAAATGATTTACTAAAAAACAAGAAAGAATAGATTTGGAAGATGGTTCTAAAGCACTATGACTCACATATAATAGACAGGCCTACATTCCCTTTTTCCACCTCTTGCATAGAGAGAGAAAAGAATATGATTCTAAAAACAGGAAAGTAGAGAACATATATTTTTTAATTAATTTGTTTTATTATGAAGAAGAAGTTTATTAGTGTTGCGATGTTTTGCGCATTGATTGCCAGTTCCCCGGTTTGGGTCGGCTGCTCAGATTACGATGACGACATTGCCAATCTACAATCGCAAGTAGACGCATTGAAACAAACGGTAGATGTTTCAACCGCAGAAGCCCTGAAAGCCTTGCAAGAAGCTCAAGCCGCATTGCAGGAGGACATCAACGAATTGACAGCGGGCAAAGCCGACGCACAGGCCGTGAAGGACTTACAAGAAACCGTGGCTGCACTCCAAACAGCCATCACAGAGAACGACATCACCAAAATCGGCGAATTGAGTTCTCAGGTCAGCGAACTGATCGCACAGGTAAATGGAATAGAAGGCGATTTGGATAAGACCCAAAGCGACCTTCAGCAACAAAAGACTGAGTTGGAAGGCAAGGTCAACAGCCTGCGTGCCGATTTGGAGAAAGCCATTGCCGACAAAGCCGACCAAGCTACCGTGGACAGCATCAAGTCTGAATTGGATACGGCCGTAACAAACCTTACCGACGTAGAAAACCGTTTGGTGGAAGTAGAAAAATGGATTAAGAACAACGGACAGGAATTGGCCAAACTGACTGCAAACGTAAGCCAGATCAACAACCTGATAGCTAAAATCAGCGAAGAAGCGGCTACGACCATTTCCGATCCGGCCATCTTGGCAGCCATCAAGGCATTGCCCACCACGGTAAGTTCACTTACCACCCTGCAACAACAAATCGGCAAGGAAACGGAAGCCGGAAGCATCCTCTACCGTCTAGCCGCCCTCGAAGAATGGAAGAACACTATCGTGACCGAATTACTGACCGGCACGGGATACAGCAGCTTTGCCGACATTTGCCAAGACATCAAAGAGCTGCAAGAAGCATTGACGGGCAGCGGCAGCGAAACTCCGGGCGTAGACCCGAGCGACCCGGGCTTGGTTGAACAATTCAACGCACTGAAAGCCGAAATGGCCAAGTTCGACATGATTCAAAGCGTGGTGTACATCCCGAATGCTACTGAAGCAGAAACGGGCTATTTGTTGAAGTCTTCCGTGCTGAAAGTGTACAATGAAAAGAGCACAAATAAAGACAAATACGATGAAGTGGCACAAGGCATAAAGACCAACACAATCAGTTTCCGCGTGTCTCCGGCCTCTAAAGCCAAAGACTTCGACGGAGATAATCCTAAATATACCTTGACCTTCGACGGCGAGATAATAACCAAGAAAAGTTTCTCACAAGTGAAGACGGTAGGAAAACCAAAAGTTAATGAAGAATCCGGTATTATCACATATTCCGTAGAAACGAAAATACCTGAAAATGAAGTATGGGCTGTTTGCGCTGTCATCAAGGCTGTGGAACAACCTGCCGCAGAAGGAGAAGAAAGTACAGGCGTAAAGGACAACACTGACCTGACCACTACTTACTTCACTGCTACGACAGTGGAATATAAAGTGAAAACCATTGCTGTCACAAATGACAATCAAGACAAAACAACCATGCCTTACATGAATCCGGACGGTAGTGATAGCAAGGTGGACTATACCGTAAACCGCAAAGTCGTAGGTTACGATGAATCTAATGAAGTAATCGTAGAAGACATGGTTGGTGACTTCGGCGTTCCTGCTACAATTTCTTACGAGGTATCCACGTTGACGAACACCGACACGAGCGACGACAATTGGTTCAAGGAAGAAAACGGTGTATTGATTGTACAGAAATCGAACGCTATGATTGGACGTGAAGTCACGGTTACCCCTAAAGTCCAGTTTGGTTCAATCGAAATCAAAGCACCGTCATACAAAAAAATAACCGTTACCCGTCGCGTTGTAGAAGTCGATGTAAATGAGCCCAGTGCTCCTAAAGAACTGACGTGGAACAAGGATATTCAGTTTATTGCTCTGAGCAGCGACGAAATGGACGAAATCATCAAAGCAACCGAACTGTCACGCGGTGACTTCATGGAGCTTATCGATGAAAACGAACCGGCAAACTTGACCAAACTGTGCCTGATGACCGGTAAAGACATCTTGGAAAAAATGCCTGCAGCAACCGACAAGGTAGCAAACGACAACACGCTGTACATCGTCGTTCCTGCCAAAATGAATACCGGTGATGCCAAGAAACTCGATATCACATTGAAGGAAGAAAACAGCAGTACTACGCGGACCGACTCTTACATTATCCATGTAAACGTCAGCAAGATGCAGTATCCTGTCACTGTGATCGAGAAGAACCCGGTACGTTGGAACCAAGACGGACAGACCATCGAATACACTCCGCAGATTGAATGGGAAAAAGGCACGACCGACATTGTGGCTAGCATGAACAATGTCTTTAATGCTAAAGACTTGTTCGCCGACTACGAAGAATTGAACAAACAAGCTAACGACCTTGGCTTCAAACTTGTTGTCGGAATCAAGGACAATGCAACTATCAAGGGGGTCACTTACAATAATGCCAATAGAACACTCACTTACGACAAGTCTCAATATGAGGGTGACAACGTAAGCCTAGTAATCTACTTGGATTACAATGGTAAGAAGATTGCTGAAACCTACTGTGAAATCAGCGTACAAAAGCCGAGTGGAACCTGGAAGAACCCGACCGAAATGGCTATGACCGTCTACGATTTGTCTAAGACCTACAATGTGTCCACAGGTGCCGAGTGGGTTGACTTTGCCGGACGCACCATATGGAAAGACGGTGCCGTAGTGGAGACGACCAAAGATGACAAGGGCAACTGGAAGTCTAAGTTCAGCAAGGATCCGTTCTCAACAATGGTATACGGCATGACTGCACCGTCATTCGCTATCGTCAATCCGCATACTGGAAAAGTTGATGACTACAAAGACAAATATGTCATTGTTGACTCAAAGACCGGCGTAGTTACGTTCGACGAAGATGCAACACAATCAGGGTTCGATGCCGCTCATACGGTAACCATCCGCATCAGTGCCGATTCTCCGTGGGGCGCAATCGAGAACATGAATGTGGGCGAGAGCGGCTACTACGTAGACGTGACGTTCACCATTGGAAAAGGTGCAAGCAACAATTACAAAGGAGAAATGTAATCCCGCAAAAAGCCTTGCCCATCCGTTTTCTCCCCATCTACGGACGAGGTAAGGAAGGTTGGTCAGAGACGGTCTCCGCGAGGAGGCCGTCTCTTGTATTTATAACGTTACGGACAGCCGCGCCAGATAATCATAATGTTCCCCGTCCTGCAAGCGTTCCGCACGGAAACCGTTTTCCTGCGCATAGTAGGCCAAAGTGTCGAAGTCCACATAGAGCCACGGGAAAGGTGCGCCTTTCACTCGCTTGTACTGCATCCGGAAATCCAACTCACCGTAGTAACCGGCATTCAGGTCGATGTCCAACGCGCCGTCTTCGTCTTCATAAATATAGCGCAAGTCACTGGAATCCACCAACACGCAACCGCCGGGTGCCAACAGTTGCTTCATACGACGGAAAAACAAGGGCATGCGTTCCAGCCGCCCGATGATGCCGGAACCGTTCATCAGCATCAGCACCGTATCGTAACATCCGGCGAAAGCCTCGTCGAAGACATCCGCCTCCCAAGCCTGCCTCACCCCGCGCCGACGCATCACGTCCACCGACAACGGCGAGATGTCCACCGCCGTCACGTCCAACCCGCGCCTTTGCAAGGCCAAGCTGTGGCAGCCAGCCCCGGCACCGACATCCAACACCCGCCCGCGACACAAGTCCAAAGCTTTCAGTTCCAATGGCGGCATATCCTCCTCTTCACGGAACAACGTGCCGACCGGCATCTCGTCTTCGTCAAACTGCGGGGAGAACACCCGCAGGCGACCGGCCCGACCTGTCTCATAATAGTCACGGATGGCCTGCCCCATCGGGTCGCATCCGTCTTCCAACAATCCGTTCTTCATATTTTTATGTCTTGGTGGCGCAAAGATACGACAAATATCCTCGCCGCTATGCTTATTTGCATTATCTTTGTTACCACGAAGACAGGATGCGGCTCGGCATAGCCAAACCGGAAAACTTCGTTTTCATTTGTCTCTGCGCTCGCCTTTCACTATCTTTGTACACCATAGGCTGTACGTTTTTATGGAAACAGACCGTAACATATACATCAAAAACATGGTGTGCGACCGTTGCGTCATGGTCGTACGGAGCGTACTGGAACGTCTCGGACTGACGCCCTTGTCGGTCGAACTCGGACGGGCCGAACTTTCCGCCCCTCTCGCGGAGACCGCACGCCAAGCCTTGCGCGAAGCCCTCGCCCCCTTGGGATTCGAACTGATAGACGACCCGCGCATCCGTACCGTAGAGCATATCAAGCGTCTCATCATCGGACTCGTGCACCAACAGGACAACCGCCTGCGGACAAATCTGTCGCAATACCTCGCCACGGAGTGCCGCCACGATTACGGTACGCTCAGCAAGCTGTTCTCCGAAACGCAAGGCACGACCATCGAAAAATACTTTATCGCCCAGAAAATCGAACGTGCCAAGGAACTGTTGGATTACGGTGAACTGACCCTCAACGAAATAGCCGACCGGCTGAACTATTCCAGTACCGCCCACCTCAGTGCCCAGTTCAAGGCACAGACCGGATATACTCCACGGCAATACCGGCAACAGAAAGAGCGGGCACGCATTCCGTTGGATAAAATATAACACTCACACTAAAACATATAAAAAGAAGCCATAATTCTGTAAGACAGTTTGCAGACCCCGTACTTATCTTTGTACCCTACAACCATAGATACGATAAACACAATGGACACAATACACATAGAAAAAAGGACGTTTCCCGTATTGGACATGAGTTGCGCCGCCTGCGCTGCACGGGTGGACAAGACCCTCAACGGACAACCGGGGGTGCGCACGGCTTCCGTTAACTACGCGGCGGCCACGGCTACCGTGGAATACGACACGGCACAGTGCAGCCCCGAACAACTGAAAGCGGCCTTGCAGGCTGCGGGCTACGACCTACTGGTGGGCGACGACCGCAAACAGTTGGAAGACCGGGCGGAACAGGCGCACGACGAGAAGTACCGACGCTTGCGGCAACGCACCGTCTGGGCCATCGTCCTCGCCCTGCCCGTGGCCGTCATCGGCATGTTTTTCATGCATACGCCATACGCCGACCTCATCTCATGGGCATTGTCCACCCCCGTCGTCCTCTGGTTGGGACGGGATTTCCACCGCAACGCCTGGCGGCAACTGCGGCACGGCACGGCCAACATGGACACCTTGGTGTCGAACAGCACGCTCATTGCCTACGTCTTCAGCCTTTTCAACATGCTCTTTCCGGAATTCTGGACGGCACGGGGCGTAGAGCCTCACGTCTATTTCGAAGCGGCGAGCGTCATCATCGCCTTTATCTTATTGGGGAGACTCTTGGAAGAAAGAGCCAAGGGCAGCACCTCGACGGCCATCCGCAAGCTCATGGGGCTGCAACCCCGTACGGTCACCATCGTGGACGACCGTGGGGAAACACGTGAAATCAGTAT
>ENA-OROO01000937-OROO01000937.1-human-gut-metagenome-genome-assembly--contig:-NODE-937-length-16731-cov-4.395299_pt1 | contig 16731 bp, 15 predicted proteins | sample MGYA00242130_ERZ509052 | MGnify/ENA primary metagenome ERZ509052 (study PRJEB26280, sample SAMEA2338730) | human gut metagenome | biome: human gut; feature: human-associated habitat; material: faeces... | reverse complement strand
CACATAATTCAAAATATGTCTGACCTATTTTAAAATATGTCAGACATATTTTTTGTCCCTTGAAAACCCGTTTGAAAAACACCCCGAAAAGACGGACAAAAAGGGCGGCACTTTATTTCGCCATAAGAACCGTAATAGTTAACTTTGGGGCAAACAACAAAAAACTATCAAAAAACCATGAAAAAAACCATCCTCACGCTGCTGCTCCTCGCAACGGCATTCGTTTGCTCCGAAGCAAAAACCCGCAAAACCCTGTTCGTCATCGTCGACGGCATTCCGGCCGACTGCATAGAGCGGCTCAAACCCCACACAATAATGGACATTGCCGAAGAAGGCGGCTACGCCCGCGCATACTGCGGCGGCGACGTGGGCATGTACAGCGAAACGCCCACCATCTCCGCCATAGGCTACTCCAACATAATCACCGGCACGTGGATGAACAAGCACAACGTGCGCGGAAACAGCAACATACAGGAGAACTACAACTACCCCACCATCTTCCGCATTGCCAAGAACCAGTCGCGCCCAGTTACCACCGCCATATACTCCTCGTGGACCGACAACCGCACCGTGCTGCTGGGCGAAGGCAAGCCCGAGACTGGCAACCTCAAGATTGACTACGTGTTCGACGGCTACGACAACGACAAGACCAACTTCCCCAACAAACCGGGCGACTTTCACATCTTCGACATCGACGCCCACGTGTGCGCCGAGGCCGCCAAGAACATACGCACCAATGCCCCCGACCTCAACTGGGTCTACCTGTGGTACACCGACGACGCCTTCCACATCAAAGGCAACGGCGAACACAGCGACTGGAGCATCATGGCCACCGACTCGCTGCTGCGCGACGTTTGGGAAGCGGTAAAATACCGCGAAAAGAACAACGACGAAGAATGGCTCGTGATAATCGTTACCGACCACGGGCGCGGCAACGACGGACACAACCACGGCGGGCAGTCGGCACGCGAACGCACAGTATGGATGGCCACCAACCTCAAGAAACGCAACGCACAGTTCGGCCGCCCCACACTGTCGCACACCGACATACTGCCTACGATATGCGAGTTCATGGACTTCGACGTGCCCGACGACGTGCTCTACGAACTCGACGGCACATCCTTCTACGGCAAGAACGACATATACGACCTGCAAGCCGCCCAGTACGACGACAAGGCCATACTGTCGTGGAAATGCGACAACCTCAAGGCCGCGGCATGGATATACATGGCCACAACAAACAACAAGGCCACCGGCGGAAAGGACAACTGGCAGAAAGTGGGCGAAGTGCCCGCACCGGCAGGCAGCTGTATCATCGACCTCAAGAAATACGGCGACTCGAAGTTCTACAAATTCGCCGTGCGCACCATGAACAACTGCATAACCCGCCAGCTGCACAAATAACACTCCGCCGCGCCGTGCGCCGCGCGGTGTAACGCAACGCAACCCGGCCTCGCCACATACATAAAACACATGAACACGAACGAAATAGACCGTCTCAGCCTTGAAAAGGCGCGCACCCTGTTCGACAGCGGGCAAATAAACCGTATCGAAACGGGAACGGTAAAAGGGCTGTGCGACATACACGCCGGCCTGTTCGGAGGGCTTTATGAGTTTGCGGGCAAAATACGCCGGCTCAACATCTCGAAAGGAGGATTCCGCTTTGCCAACTGCCTCTACCTCGACGCCATTTTGCCGGTTATCGAAAAAATGCCCGAAAACACGTTCGACGAGATAATAGCAAAGTACGTGGAAATGAACATCGCCCACCCTTTCATGGAAGGCAACGGGCGCGCCGGCCGCATTTGGCTCGACATGATACTGAAAAAACGCCTCGGCCGCGTGGTAGACTGGGCGGCCGTCAGCAAAACGGCGTACCTGCAAGCCATGGAGCGCAGCCCGGTGAACGACCTCGAACTCCGCACCCTGCTCGCCCGGGCGCTGACCGACAAGGTGGACGACCGCGAAATTATCTTCAAAGGGCTCGAACAATCCTACTACTACGAGGGCTACGAACCCTGACATACCGCCATGACACCCCGCCGCGCAGTGCGCCGCGCGGCGGATACACATTATTATATATAGCATGCCGGGGATATGCAACATGCGCCCCGCATGCGGATATAAAAGCCCCGCACGGGAAACGGGCGGACGCCAGGGCGTAGCCAAATTCGGTGCCGCGCGACGCGGCCGCGATGAATCGCGCCTCTACAACGTAGCCTTATGTTGCAGGCGCTGTATTTGTCCGCATTCTTCGAGCATACAGGCAAACGGTATTGTGCCCGAAGGGCCATTGGTCACCGGCATCAGCCGGACGGGTTTTCTGAGGTGCAGAAATTAGTGGCTTGAATTTTAAAATTAGTGGCTCGGATTTTAAAATCCGAGCCACTAATTTTTTCCTTACTCCTATGTGGTGTTTACGCGTTGAAATCAGTTTTCAATCTTTCAGCCCGGAACAGTCCGTTTTTACTGCGTTTTTATGGCACAAACTTATGGCATACAAAATCCCCTCGCGTTAGTGCCCGTGTCGGCACTGCCGCAAGGGGATTGTTGGGTTTGCGTTTAAAGGCGGTGGGAATGTTCCCTTTCCGTTTGCTGTTAGTTTACAGCTATCTTCAGCCCGTCGTTGCCCACTTTCACTATCAGCACGCCGCGTTCGCCCTTGGTGTCGAGCGTCGCGATACCGTCGGCCGAAGCCTTGGCAGTTGAGAGCAACATGCCGTCGGTGGTGTAGAGCGAAACCGCTTCGCCGTCTGCAAGGCCGCTTGCGGTCACCGTCTGCCCGTCGGTGGAGAGCACCACGCCGCGTTCCTCGGCAATTATTTCGGACACGCCCACGCCCGTTCCCGAACCGGCTTTGATGAAGTACAGCACAGCCTTGGCCACATCGCTGTTCGTGTATCCGTCGGCCGAGGCGTACACGCTTATGTTGTAAGCGGCAGAAAGCCTTACCTTTCCGTTGTATGAGTAAGCGTCTGTAATGATGTCGTTGTCGGTTATTGTGTAGTGGTATTCCGCCCCCTCAGTCTCGCTGGTGAACACCAACATGCTGTCTCTATAGCTAATCACCGGCGTGGCGCATTTCTCCGGTTCTTCGGGTGTGTCGCCAACCTCGTTGATAGTTGTGAAGTCTTTCCAATACAATGTCGAGGCGTACATAACCCCGGTCCCCATTGGGACGTTAAGCACTTTTTCGGCCGGGGTATAATCGAACATTTCCAGGCCAGTAACTATTTCGTCCCGGCTTTCCCATTTGCAGGTGACTGTTGCGAGGCTTGAGCAATTTGAAAAACAGTCCGAGCCCAAGTCGGTTATGCTTCTTGGCAAGGTAATAGCCTTAAGGCTGCTGCAACTTGCAAAACCGTAAGAATCTATTGAATTTATACCCTCGTGCAACGTGATGGTTTCAAGGCTGCTGCAATCTTTGAAGCAACCGCCGGCCAACTTTATTATGCTGTTAGGCAGTGTAACTGACGTTAGGCCGGTGCAGCCGTAGAAGCAGCCGAACGGTACCGTAGTCATGCTGTTAGGCAGGGTAACGGATTCCAATTTGTTGCAATCGCGGAAACAATAATTGCCCATTGACGTTATGCTGTTGGGCAGGTTTATGGTCGAAATACCCGTGCAGCCGTTGAAGCAATCTTCGCCCAACGTGGTCACGCTTTCGGGCAGGGTGACGGACGTAAGGCCGGTGCAGCCGTAGAAGCAATCATAATCCAGTATGGTTACCTTGTTGGGAATGTTTATCGCAGTCAGCCCGGTGCAGCCGCAGAAGCAATCGCTGCCAAGCGATGTTATGCCGCTTGGTAGCTCTATGGATTTGAGCGCGCTGCAATTGTAAAAAGTTCCCGCCTCCAAGTTGGTTATGCCGCTTGGTAGAGTTATGGATTCAAGGCTTGTGCATCCGTCGAAACAACCACTGCCAATAGAGGTGATTCCGTCGTGCAAGGTAACGGATTTAAGGTTCTCGCAACCGTGGAAACAACTTGCCGGTAACGACGTTACGCTCTTCGGTACAACAATGGACTCTAATTTGCTTCCCTCGAAACATCCGTAGCTCAAGGCCGTTATGCTCCCGGGCAGGGTAATGCCGGTAATGGCGGTATAGGCAAAAGCCATATCGGTCATGGAGGTCACGGTGTAGTCCGCGCCGTTGTAAGACAACTTTTCGGGTATCACAATGTTGCCTGCAAGCGATTTGTCCTGTTCCATTATCATCGCTTCACCATTGCCGAGGTAATACCTCACGCCGTCGATTGTTGTTATACCTTGTGCAAGCGACAGGCCGCAAACAAGGCAGGAAAAAATAGTAAAAAGACACTTTTTCATGAATCTTATATTTTAAATTGCTATAGTTTCAATTGTAAAGCCGCGTCTTTAAACGCATTTCCGCAAAAAGGCTGCCGCAAGCCCCGTGGCAGTGCGGCAAAACCGGCTGCAAAGTTAGTGGTTTTCGAGGATTGTGCAAAACAAGTTGCCGTCGTCTTTACATAAATACATGATTTGCATTACCGTTTGGACACGGCTCTGCTTCGCACAAATAACTGCGGCGCGCAAAAACAGGCAGTTTACATCGAACAGCGCCGCGCGTCTTGCGTATCTTTTCTTTGCAACCGTTTTGGCCGCGTTTTTAGGGAGGTTTTCGGACGGGTTTTCAAGGGCGTGAAAATATGTCTGAGATATTTCGAAATATGTCAGACATATTTTGAATTATGTCCGACATAATTTTTATTTGCTCCCATGTAGGGTTTATGAGTTGAAAATCAGTTTTCACTTTTCCCGCCTGGAAATGTCGGTTTACAGGACCGTTTTTTCACGGCTTAGAGAGCCGGTTAATAATGCGAATGGCCCGCAGGGGAAAAACGCCTTTTCCGCTTGTTGGCGATAGCAATATATCATGATGCGGAAAGGTGCAAATGCACTCGGCCTTATCATTATTTCTTTTTTTGTTACGATATGTGAATTTTCGGGCGATAAACAATGCTAATCGTTATTTTTGTATAAAATGGAACGCCGCGTATTTCGTTTTTTCTTTATAAAGTGCTATTTTTGTAACCTCTTACGGACAATCTACAGTAGTATATTTACATTTGAACAACCAAGATTTGAAAATATGAAGAAATGGATTTTCGCAGCATTCACAGCAGCTGCAATTTTCGCAACAACCGGTGTGTCGGCACAGAAACACATTACCAAACCCGAAATGACACCCGAGTTAACCACAGAAGCCGAAGCGGCGCTCCAGTCTTATAAAGCAACTGCAGAGGAAAAGGAGCAGAACAAAGTGCTCAAACAGCTTTACAAGAAAAAAGAGGAGCAGGATTTGCTTATCATCGGCTATTATTTCCTCGACAAAGGCGAGCTTGAGCTGGCAGAAAAGACGGCAGAAAAGTTATACGACGAAGATGCCAAGTTCGTGCCCGGACTTATCTTGAGCGGTGACGTTCAGGTAGCAAAGAAGAACTGGGGCGAGGCCGGCCGTAAGTACGACGAGGCGTTGAACTACGACCCAGAAGTAATCGAGGCTTACATAAAGAAAGCACAGGTTTATAAAAACGTAGAGCCGCAAACTGCTATCGGCGCACTCATGGAGCTGAAGAACATAGATCCCTCTTTGGTTGAGGCTGACCGCGAACTGGCTGCCATATATTATAAGGTGGGCGACATGAAGAAGGCCATCGAGTCGTATGAGGCTTATATGCAGAAGGACCAGAACCCCTCGATTGACGCTTACAGGGAATATGCAATCGCCCTGTTCGCCGACACTGCTTATGCCAAGGCTCTCGAGGTAGTAAACAAAGCTCTGCCGAAAGCTCCCAAGGACATAAGTCTTAACCGCCTTAAATTCTATTGCGAGGTTGAGACCGGCGATTTCGGCAACGCATTTACCGATAAGGACAAATTGTTCGGCCAGTACAACGATACGATGTATAACCACCGCGACTACATGTACCTCGGCCGCCTTGAAAAGGAAATGAAAATGTACAAGGAGTCTGTTGCCGATTACGAGAAGGCTATCATGCTCAAGGACCAGAAGAAGCGCAGCGACATAACAATCTACAAGGCACTGTCGGAGGTTTGTCTCGAACTTCCCGATTACGACAAGGCTATCAAGTATTACAAGACCTTTGCTGATTCTACCGGTACGGAACTCTCGGCTATCGACCTCCTCGAGTACGGAAAGATTTACTACCAGGCAGCAAGCGCAGTGGCTGAAGATACCCTGCTCGTAGACAAGAAGAATGCTTACATCGCAGCCGGCGACACGATTTTCGCACAGCTCGACGCAAAGCGCAAAGATACCCATTACGGTCCCTTCTGGCGCGCGCGCATAAATACTCTGAAAGACCCCTCTAACCCTCTCGACGACGTGAAGAGCTTTTACGAGGAGACTTTGAAGCGCGTGGAAGGCAAGGACAATGCTTCGGTAGAGGTAGAGGCGAACCGTTATCTTGCTTTCTATTATATGAAGAAAGACAACAACGAACTTTCAAAACAGTATTGCGAGAAAGTGCTTGCCGTTGACCCGGACGACAAACTGTCTGCCACAATTCTCAAGGTTGTTTCGCAACAGTAATTTGCTTACCGGCAAAGGCCGATGAAAATAATAAAAGTGCGGATGAAATGTTTCGTCCGCACTTTTTCGTTTGTGCCATTCATTCGGACAGTGGGTTCCGTGAGCCGTAGCCGGCATTCGCCGGTTTCTCCTTATCTTTCCCGCTTGTTTGTCTCGCGGTACTTTTTGGGCGAAATGCCTGTGAAGTGTTTGAAATATTTGCTGAAATATGAAATGTTCTCGAAACCCAGTTCTACGGCAATTCCCTTGATTGTCTTGTCGCGTCTTTGCAACTGCGTCTCTATTTCCTTTATTGCATATTCCGTAATGATTTCAAGCGCTGTCTTTCCGCTCACTTTCTTGCATATAACCGACAGGTATTTTGAGGTTACGTTTAGTTTCTCGGCGTAGTATGCCACAGGCCGGTGGCGCGCGACGGTCGAAGTTAGCAGGTCGAAAAAGTCGTTGAACAGGTTTTCGGATGTGGAGAACATGGGCTTTTCGGCCGATATTTTCTTTTCGAGAATGTTGCTGAAGTCGAATGACATGGCGCATAGCAGCGATGTTACTATCTCTTTGTAGTAATGCTTGTTGCTTTGCGCCATGGTGGCTTTTATCAGCTGTGCGTATTGTATAATAAGCTCGGCGTCCTCCTCGTCGATGTGGAGCACGGGGTTGTCTTCTATGTAGACTTTCATGTTCCAGCTGCTGTTGCTCCTCATCAGTATGTCCTGCAGGAATTCCCTGGTCATACAAATGCAGAGGCATTCAAAGTCCACGCTCATCATCAATGTTTCGAGTATATGGCTCGGGCGGCAAATGAAGATGTCGTTGCTTTTGAGTTCGCATTTCTTTTCGTTTACGGCCAGTGTGCCATGCCCTTTGGTACACAATGTGAGCACATAAACCTCGACTTCTATTTTGCCTTTTACGTTGAAGTCCTTCAAATTGTCGAAAACCAGCAAGTCGTTGTCAAAAAATACTATTTTGTTTTCTAATTCGCTTAGGTAATCCGGAAAAGTGTTCGTTATTTCCATGCGCATTTTGTTTATACCGGCAAAATAAGCGAAATTTTCGCGAAATAAGGAAAAACTGCGAGAAAAATGTGCTTTTCTTCTTGTGTTTTTGTACTAATGGCGTATGCCTTTCCCCGCTTCGGAGGCTTTGCATAATTTGCGCCGTAACAGGGTTTTTGCCTGCCGAAAAATACAAGGCACATATTTTGAAATATGTGCCTTGTATTTTAAAATATCTCAGACATATTTTTCCCCGTCTAAAAGCCGCATGAAATCACGGCTTTTGCCTGCTGTCTTTTTTGTCTGCAAAAAGTGCCTTTAAAATGCCTCCACGTTCCCGCGCGGCACAAGACGGCAACTTACCAGCACATGGCGTCCGGAATAAAGGGTCACTCCGAAAACATAACCATCGCCACCGTCCTTTATACGCAGGCGGCTGCGCAATTCTTCGGCCCGCATGGGAAAATTACGCACCGCCACATTTGCCTGCGGCAACGATGAACACAGTTGTTTTATTTCCTTTTTTGAAAAGCCCACTACGCTCTCGACTTTGAAAATCTTACCGATGAAATCGCGGTTTATTTCATCAGATGTGTATAAATGAGTATTCGGGTGCAACTTCTTCAGGCCATAGCGTTGGGCCGGCAGCCTGAAAGCTCCGGCTTTAAGCACGGGGGCAGCAGGTTCGTATAGAAAATTCCCGATTTCATCGGTAAAATCACAGACTGCCGCCCGTTCTTCACGCATACGGAAGGAGAAAACAAACGTTTGCGCGCCGCAAATGTCGGAACACACGATAAGCGTGTCCGACTCGCAAGAAAAATCGATGAATGCTACGATTTCCTTAACCTCACCGCCTACCGCCACCACGTGTATTTCAGTGCATTTGCCCAACGCCGCCCCGGCCGCGCTTATGTCGAGCATTGGCGATAGCTTCAGCATGAGGCAGGAGCAACGTTCCCTGATTGACGGAAGAAGACGTGTAACATCGGGCGTACAATCACCGAGCAAAACAACCTTGCGGTTGCAATTGGAACGCCTTGCAGGGTCGAGAAACATAAAATCCACAGGTTTCATCGAAGAAAGGAACTCTTCGGCTTCGGCACAAACCACTGAAAAACCGCCTAACCCCATAGCCGGGAAGTTATTCCGGGCCAACGCGCACAGCTCCTCGTTGCGCTCTACATAGACGGCCTTTTCGAAACAGGGCGACATGGCCATGAAATCCACGCCCAAGCCGCCCGTCAGGTCTGCCATGCACCCGCGCGCCGCAACGGCACGCCTTATTATATCTGCCTTGTAGGCTGCCGTGGCCTCGCTCGAACACTGCTCGAGCGATATACGCTCCGGAAATTCCACGCCCGCCGTTGCCGCAAAGCGGGGAGCCTTGTACTTTAGGCGCTGCGCTCCCTCTATCTGCACAAGCGCCGCCCGCAAATCCACACCTTCGGCAACTTTTGCGTTCAGCGCAAGCCTGCGCACGTCATCAGAAGCATGTGCGGCGATAAAAGCGCGCGTTTCCTCGTTAATCATCTTATCACTTTATAGTATTTCCTGGCGTTTGCGCGCGACGTGTAGTTGAAATGCCACCATTCGGAGCGCAAGGCGCGGAAGCCGGCCTCGCGCATTACCCGTCGCAGCAAACGGCGGTTATTGTAAGCCTCGCGCGTCAGTTTTCCCTGCCGCAGAAGCTCGTCTTCCTTGTCGATATGTGCAAGGCGCGTCATGTTGTCTATGCGCGTGCCCATGGTTATGCTGTCGCCGTTTGCGTCGGCTATGGTAACATCAACCGCAAGCCCGTAGTTGTGCAGCCCGCCGCCGTTGGCGGGATTGCTCACGTAGATGTTTTTCGAAGTTCCGGCCACGACATTCCACATACGTTGCTGTACCGACATCGGGCGGGCGGCGTCGTACACCTTAAGGGTAAGGCCGGGGTGCGAGCGGCGCAATATCTGTTGCGCCTTATGGAGGGCCGCGGCCGCTTTCGGGTGCAGGTAGGCCGTGTTAAGGTCCTTGTAAAGCACTTGTCCGGTGAAATTGTCGGCACGTGTGTACATAAGGCTCACGAGAATGGTGGAGTCTACGCTTGCAATGGTAACCATACCCTGTTTCTCCATTGATTTTTCGGTTGCGCTCTTTGTGGCTTGTGCAGCAACGTTTGCGGCAGGAAAAATAAGGCACGTAAATAAAATTGCAGCAGTTGTTCGCAAATAAAAGGGATACTCTTTTTGAAATATGTTCATTGTGGTTTTGTTTTTACCGGCTGAAATCGAGAATACTTCCGTCGGGCAGGACAGCACGTGCCGTAATGCCGAGCTTTACTCCGGGACGTGCGTTTGAATAAAAGACAACCGAAGCCCTGCCGTTCTCGTCGGTTAGGACATCGGGATTCCAATAAAGCGTGCGACGGAAATCGTTTGAATCGGGAAGGTCACGCTTGCGGTAATCAGGCCCTTCGAACCCCTCGTCTACGTTATATCCCGGGAAATGTACTACCTTGGCCTTGCCTTTTACCTTAATAAGCTCCGGGTCGTCGTTCAAATAAATAAACATTGTGTAAGAAGGGCGCTTGTCTGCTCCGGGAACAGGCGCAATCTTGTGCTGCGTGTCGGCTTTAGTAGAGAAATAAACGCCGGAAACCTCGTTGGCAAAAAGAGTATAGTCGTACCTCGGCAGAGCTTCGCGGCTGAACACCTGGTTGTCCACTATGATGTTCACAGGCCAGTTCTTGTAGGTGAATTCATAGCCGTAATCGGTGTAGAAATAGTCGAATTTGTTGTTTATTGCCTTCAGCAAGTCCCAGAGCAGAGGAGTATCCTCTCCTTTGTCGCAGTAGCGCATGGTTTCGTAGGGTATGTTATAATATATATCGCAGTTGCGGCGCGCGAAGTCCTCTCCGCCCATCCAGTGCTTGCGCCCGCTGCTGGTGTTGTCGCGGCGTTTGCCTTTCACCACTGCGCCGGCCAGACGTATGTCGCCTTTCGAGATTGTATCGTTCCACGAAAAATAAACGCTGTCGGAGCTTTGCGGCTCGTGGGAATATGCTGACGTGAAAAATTCCCTCGGGTCGAGTGTGCGCACCGCAGGCGCGAAACATCTGTCGAGCACCAGGCGCACGGACTTCTCCTTGTCGCCCACATAGGTGCGGAAACGTCCTATTCCCCAGTTATAGTATTTTGGCGGCATTAGTGCGAATCCCCCGCTGCTGTCGGTTATGCACGAGCCGGAGGCTTTTCCGTTGGGAGTATAGATATTCACTTCGAGCCGTGCGCCCGCCATTGCAAGCCGTTTGCGGTTGTCGGAAAGCAGATAGCCGCATAAAAGCTGCCCTTCCTCAACAGGTTGCACGAGTTTGAAAGGTTTCACCCCCGACATCTCATTCCAATCGTATCGTCTCCAGCCTTGCACCATCAGCAGCAGGTCGAGCGCACGGCGGTGCTGTTCGTCGTCGCTCTCGAAATAGTATTCTGGACGGTAGACAAAGCCTTTTATGTCGGAAGCCAGAAGCAAATCCGCATTGGCCGTTATGTCCGTACCGTTTTGTTCGGTAGATACATCGTGCACTGCGAGCGAGAAATAAGCGTTACAGGGATTTCCCTGCCTGTCCGCGAGTTTCATGTCGAGCACAACAGGCGCAAACGGCCGGTACTGCGTTTCGTTCTGCCTTACGGTGAGCGTAACGGGCCATTGCGGCTTTTTCCATACAAGCCGTTCCCAGAGTATCCGTCCTTCGTCGTCGAAAAACGTAACTTGGTTTATTCCATAATGCAGGTAATGCGCGGCAATGCCCCACTCCTGCCTTTTCCCGAGCCTCAGCGTATCGAAATAACACGCGGCCCCGCGACAAGTTACGCTAATGCCCACGAGTTTTCCCTCGAGGTCGGACGTAGCGCTTATATCCAAGTTCAAACTGTCGGCAGTTTGCGTTGCAAGTGCCACTATGCCCGACGTGCGTGCGGCAGGCAGGCGGAAATCGCGCCGCTCTCCCGTTCCGTCGTCAAACACCACGCGACATTCCCCGCTTTGCTGCGGCAGGATGAACGAGCCCATGCCTTCGTGTTCGGTGTGCGTTGTAGAAATTACGTTCCCTTCCGGCCCGTAAAGATAGCAATCCGCGTCTACCGGCAGTCCTTTCTTATCGGTAACGCGATAGGCAATCTGTTGTTCGAGCCCTTCCACCCGCGCCCCGCCCTCGGGATAGAATTCCACGAACAGGCCGTTGTGCTGCGCGGAATCCGAACGCAGCGTAGCCGGTTCCTTGCGCGGCACGGGTATGTCGGGGTTGTATTCCTTTTCTTTCATAAAGGGGGAAGAATACGTGCCCAGCGTGTCTTTTGTCTCATAAACGGGTATGAGACGCGAAAAGCAGTAATCGCCGTCCCAGTTGAGCATGGCGCGGGTAAAGGCCCTTACCTCGTAAAAGCCGCTTCGCAGCAGCCCGTCGAGCGGCAGGTATCCGGATACCTGTCCTTCGGAAATCTCATAGTTTTTCCTAATTACGAGATTGCCGTCGTCGTCGAGCAACTCCACGTAAAGCACCTTGCTCAAATCGGTGAACCTGAGGGTAGAGGCACGCACCACGTATGCCTTGAAATAAATCTTTTCGGAAAAAAAGTAAGCGTTGTTGTCAAGGTGCAGATACACCTTCTCCTGGCTGCATTTGCTGTCGTATTCCGATATGTTCTTAAAAAACGACAATATCTTTTCGCGGCTGCTGCCGGGATTCTGTGCAAAGCCCGGCACTAACGCTGCCGCAAAGGCAAGCATGAGCAGAATGCGTTTCGTTTTCATATCGTTCTTGTTTTAATCCGTCGTGTTGGAAACATACTCCTTTTCCTGAAAACCGGAGTAAAATTCCGGCCTTCTTTCCAACCCCTCGCGAAAGCCCCTTGCCGTGCGGGCTGAAATATGTCTGAGATATTTTAAAATATGTCAGACATATTTCGAATTAGGTCAGACATATTTTCTCTTTGCTCCGGGAGGGGTAGAAAACTCTCCTCAAAAATGCAGACAAATGCGCACTCGCGTTGTCGGACAACACTTCTGCGGTCGCCGCACGGCAGGTTGCGCCCGGTGTTTCACTCCATGCCTTCGAGGTAGTGCTGGCGTTTCATCTCGGCCGCCACCGTTTCGAGTTCTTCGTACCACTCGCGGCCAAAGGCGCGTATCAGCGGTTCGCGCAGGAACTCGTACACGGCGATGTCGAGCTTCTTGCCCAGTTCCCTTGCGCCGCGGCACACGCTCCAGCGGTGGTAGTTGAGCGCGAGCGTGCCGTCGCCCAGGCGCGTTACCCTTATGGGGTATAACGCGCAGGATATTGGTTTCACGAAGTCGGTTTTTCCTTCGGCATGCGCCCTTTCGAGGGCACACATGCAGCAGCCTCCGTCGCCCTTGCAGGTAAACACGCAGTCCTTGCCGTCAACAATGCTCGTTACGAGGTCGCCGTCGCTGTCCACGTAGGCCACGCCCTGTTTCTCTATCACCCGGAGCGCCTTTTTGTCGAGCTTGTCGCTCACGGCGGGCAACGCTTCTTCAATCTGCGCTATTTCCTCTTCGGTCACCGGTGCGCCGGCTTCGCCTTCAACGCAGCAAATGCCGTGGCAATCCGCGAGGTCGCAGCAGAACTTCTGGGTGATACACTCGGCCGAGACGATAATATCGCCCACCTGAATCATAGGTATGTCGTATTCTGAATTCATATTTAATTACACATTATTATATATAGCAACCGCGCCGGTCAGGCTACCACTCTATAGGAGTCTCTCCGCGGCTGCGCAGGTAATCGTTGGCAAGCGAGAAATGATGGTTGCCGAAGAAGCCCCTGTAGGCCGACAGCGGCGAAGGATGGGCCGACGTGAGCACGAGGTTGCGCGCGCGGTCGATGAGCGCGCCCTTGCGTTGCGCATACGCGCCCCACAGCATGTACACTATTCCGTCGCGGTGCGTGGCAAGGGCCTGTATGGCGGCGTCGGTGAACGTTTCCCAGCCTTTGCCCTGGTGCGAGCCGGCCTGATGGGCGCGCACGGTAAGCGTGGCATTGAGCAGGAGCACCCCCTGGCGCACCCACCGCGTGAGGTCGCCGCTCTGCGGTACGGGCGCTCCCGTGTCGTCGTGCACCTCGCGGAATATGTTCTCGAGTGACGGCGGGAAGCGCGTGCCTTCGGTAACCGAGAAGCTCAGCCCGTGAGCCTGTCCTTCCTCGTGATACGGGTCCTGCCCTATGATAACCACCTTTACCTTGTTGAACGGGCACAGGTTGAACGCATTGAAAATAAGCGAGCCGGGAGGATAGCAACGCCCCGCGGCGTATTCGTTGCGCACGAACTGTGCCAGCGCCGTAAAGTAAGGCTTCGAGAACTCGCCGCCCAGGACGTTCATCCAACTTTCTTCTATCTTGACATTCATAAGAACCGGAAACTATTGATATGCAAATATATCAAGAACGCGGCTAACCTCAAGCCCTTCGCTTCCTTTTTTGCACGTAAAACAAAGCATGGCGTGACAGGGGAATGCCTTGCGCCGTCATCCGAACACCTCGTGCAGCACGTCGAGCGATTTCAAACCGGGGAACGACGGCAAGTGCAGCGAATAATATTCGTTTATCGCGTCGAGCAGCCGCCTGCGCTGGCCGCGCGTAAAGGCAAAGCGCGACGCCGTGGCGTATTTCATGCGCATTAGCTTGGGCAACAGTGCCGCCTCGGCGGGTTCGAGCACATGGCCGTGCTGCGGGTGCAGCGTGCAGTAGCGTCCGCTCTGCAGGTCGAAGTAACAGCCCTCGGCATAACCCTCGAAATTTGGCCGCACACCCAAATAGTGCGACAGGTGCAGCAGGAACACCAGGTGGAAGTTGGCACATCCGTCGCCCACAGCGTCAAGCCAGCGCACCGATGTCTCCACGAACCCGAACACACCCTCGTCGGGCTGCGGAGCCTTGAGGGCGGCACACAGGAACTCGGCAATGAAAAGGGCAATGCACGTTTTGGGAGGGTCGTATGGTATAGACGCAAACACCACATAAGGCTTGGCATTGCGCACATGCTGCAATCCGGCCGCCGGCCGCGCGTTCCACTCCAGCTCCAGCAGCGCCAGCGGCGAAAAGAGCGCACTCTTGACCGCGGCGCGGCGCGTCTTGGGCACACGCACGAGAAAGGCCACACGCCCCTCCGCCTCGGTATAGGTCTCGACCACTACCGAAGCGTCATTGTATTTTACCGTGCGCAGCACCACTGCCTTGGAACGTACCAACATCGCACAAACTGTTTTTGCAACCGTAAAATTACTCACTTTTTCGTTATGTCGCAACCCGGCCGCCCTTGTCTGCCTCCGGTACACCTGTTAACATTTACAAGGTAGGAGAAAATCGAAATTATGTCCGAGAAATTTTAAAATATGTGCCTTGTATTTCAAAATATGTCCGACCTTTTTTCGACCCTTCGCAACCCTATTGTAAATCAAAGCGTTATACATGTCGTTATTTGTCTGCAAAAAACGCCGGGTTTTAACACTATCCGCGCCCTGCTGTACGTTTAATCTCCTGTGCCTCGTCTGCACCGCCCGAAACGCCGTACAAACAGGCCGGAAATTACGCACGAGGCAATAATTTTTAATGACAGGCAAAAAAATTCCGAAATAAATTTTGCCGGTATGGCCGAATGTTGTACTTTTGCACTCGCAATCGTCGAAGCAACGTGTTTCTGCGGTTCGCAAACCAGGCGGCCGGTTCGTCTATCGGTTAGGACGAGAGATTTTCATTCTCTAAAGAGGAGTTCGACTCTCCTACCGGCTACAATTAAAAGAATAAATACGAAGATGGCAAACCATAAATCATCACTCAAAAGAATACGCCAAACAGCAACACGGCGTCTGCACAACCGTTACTATGCCAAGACCATGCGCAACGCTGTGCGTAAACTGAAAGCTACTACCGAGAAAAGCGAGGCCGCAGAAATGCTGCCCAAAGTTCAGCACCTTCTCGACAAGCTGACAAAGATGAACGTAATACACAAAAACAAGGCAGCAAACTTGAAGTCGGCTGTCAGCAAGCACGTTAATTCGTTGCAGTAAGTTTTTCATACAATTTGTTTTTAGGTTATTTGAGGCGGACTACTCTGTAAAAGGAGATAGCTCGCTTTTTGCATATATACACACCACATACGCACGGCAAGCGGCAACGCACATCGGGCAGGACAAGCTCATCCGCCCGCACGGAAAGACTGCCACGCAAGCCTGCTTTTTCTACCCACTTTGCAACCGGATTTCAGCTATTTTTAGTATCTTTGTAGCTACGAAGTTACGAAAAGAGTGTAATTTATTGGAAATGAGCGTAGGTTAGATGCTCATGATAGTAATAGGTTACGATTTAGTTAGTTATCTGCTGCATTATTCCTCTGCGCGTTGCGTAACCTTCAAAGAACTCTTCATATGCAAAAGTAACAATAAAACGGGAGATTTTGATATGAATCTCCCTGATTTTTTCTATCTCATACAAATTTTTCCGTAAAAGCGGCTTTATTCGTCGGCACACCATCGCCCAAAAGGATTTTGAACGAACGTGTGCCGACTACTGCATAAGCGGAGAAAAGGGCTTTGCCTCACGCCTAAGCAACAGTTTAGACTGATGAGGCAAAGCCCATTTCTTTTGTGCTTATGCCAAAGAGGTGTTTTTACGGCTTTTCAGATAATTTTTCTTTTTCGCTGTTCCTTTGAGCCGGAAGCGGAAAGCCGTGTATGACCGCTTGCCCATAAATGGAACAAGCCGTCACCCACAGCAGGCAAACCGGGAAGAATGATTTTATCTGCCCGCCCCGACACGTCCGGCCGGACAGATAAAACCATACTTCCTTGCAGGTGGTTTGCCCGGTTTCACGCTACCGGCTATGTCTTTTTTTTGTTGGGGACTTCCTTTTTTCACGGATTTCTCTTTTGAAGTTTCCTGTATAATCTGCCTCTACTTCCGTTTACCTCCATTTTCGCGCCTTTCAGTAAGCCGCATCAGGCAGTCATTTCCGTTCTGGGCGCAAAGGTAACTCCGGGATTTGACGGGAAAGCAAGGTCAAGCCTCCTGTTTTCGGGAAAAATCTCCAGCCCTGCGGGTAGTATTTTTCCCGAAAAACCTTGCATTCCCTAATCCCTACCTTTTCAAGCACCCGAAACGAAAAC